>Ga0123353_10002394_pt1 | contig 23312 bp, 10 predicted proteins | sample TergutLab28metaG_3_FD_92763 | JGI IMG/M metagenome (GOLD analysis project Ga0123353, IMG submission 92763) | Labiotermes labralis P3 segment gut microbial communities from Petit-Saut dam, French Guiana - Lab288 P3 | ecosystem: Host-associated > Arthropoda: Insects > Digestive system > Gut ... | reverse complement strand
CCTTCCGATCGCACTATGGCCCTGGGGTCGACTCAGCCTCTAACAGAAATGAGTACCAGGAGTATTTCCTGGGGGTAAAGGCGGCCGGTGCGTAAGGCTGACAATCTACCACCATCCTGTGCCTTTGTCACGAAATCTGGGAGCCTTAACTTCCTGGAACCCTCTGGGCCTATCCAGGCCTGTAATGGGACTGCTTTACCTTTTTACTCTTAATGGCTTGCCGTATGTATTCCAAGTGTCTCTTTCTGTTTCACATGTGTTTTTTCCCCCTTGTCGTTTTACGTTTAACCATATGCATTCTTATACAGTTTTGTCTCCAAAAAGCAGTATCAACACAGTCCAACGTGCGCATTGGTTTTAATTACTGAGAGTACTGTAATGTCACGGTTCAAGAGAGATCAGTTAAAGTGTTTCTTCTTATATGAGAAGAAAAAATTAATGTTCCTTTATCAATTTGCGAGTCCGTTTTCGCATATACGACCTCTCTGTCGCAGATCGATTGTTGTTCCCGGTGCCTTTTCTCGGCTGTCGTTGATTCTCGTAACTTCTCGAACGTGCAGACCATCACGGCTTTCCTGAGCGATCTGCACGTCAGCAACAGCATCACGGTGTCTCTCATTATTTTTGTAGCTTTGTTAGGAATTTCGCTCTTTTCGGTGTTATTTTACATCTATTAAATCTTAAGAAATCTTTGTGATTCGCATTTATGACAAGAATGGTGCCTTAATTTTTACGCATTTTCCCTACGGCTTTATTGATGTAACTGTTGTGTAAGCTTAGGTTAATGAGTAAGAATGTTAAATATAGTTATTAACTATTAGCTTTACTTTTTCTTAACCCGGGTTCCATTTTGCGTTGTAGTGATATCAACTTGTATGCCCGGCGAGAAGGTTTTGACCTCTGGTGCCTCTTAAATTTTACAACACGGGAAATCTTGGGACATTGATTTTTGTACATGTTTATCCCCTACGAACCGTTGTCGAGGAATAAATTAAGCTCGCAAGCCTAAGGATCGCTGCACTGCGAGCTTGAGTTTCGCATGGGATTTGGATAAGAAGTTTCCTTGTCTTACGTGTCTTCGAACGTCAGTGGGTGGAGGTCTTGGGTTTGGTTGGCTCAACAGGGGAACCTGTGAACACCGAACTAAAACGGCAGACCAGGTTAATTTACAAATAATAAATAAATAAATGGACAGGGTGCGAAAGATAGAAAAATCTCTATTCGAACATTGACCAAAGGCAGGCAGGTAGAACTGAAATTATTGTAGTTTTCTTTTACGCACTGTTCTTAGTCTTCCAATCATTGCTCAGTAATGTAAGTATCCTGCACAATGGACTCAATCATACCTACATTGTATAATATTTGCTTTCTGAGGCATATGATTAGCAGTTTTGAAGTGATAAGTAGCTGCGAATAAATTGAATAAGCAGTCGCGGAAAACCGACGAGGGGTGGTCCTCCAGCTTGAGGGTTGGGCGAGGTGCTGACAACCCCTCCCTGTAAAACACTTATGTTAAGAAACACGCACATGCGGGATGCTTGCACTGGACACAGATTTGTACTCCTCACCCAATATTGTGCGGGTGATAAAATCGAGAAGAATGAGATGGGCTGGGCATGTAGCGCGTATGGGTGAGGAGAGGGGGTGTATAGAGTTTTGGTGGGGAAACCGGAGGGGAAGAGACCACTGGGGAGACCTAGGCGAAGATGGGTGGATAATAATTAGGATGGATCTCCAGGAGGTGGGAAGTGGGTATATGGACTGGATTGGGCTGGCCCAGGACAGAGGTGGCGGACGCTTGTGAGTGCGGTAATGAACCTTCGGATTCCGTGAAATGCGGGGAATTTCTTGACTAGCTGCAAACCAGTCAGCTTCTCAAGAAGGACTCTGCACCATGGAGTAAGTAAGTAATTTTTTATGTATCCTGGTCTGGCATCAAGAAAAGTTAAATAAATGTCAAAACACGCATTGTTTATCCTGACTAGTTGTCTAGAAAGGTTTGTTGAAAGCACTTCATGTTAACCGTGACAGTGTCATTCCTGCTAATAGTACTCGTAGCTGCGTCTTACAGTGACACTGGTAAATATGCATCATAACGTATGATGATGAATCGTTATGAAAAAAATGTATGACGAATTAGGTCGTCTTGTTTTCGGAAAGGGGGGGGGAGTGTTAAACTGGACCTTTACGTAGCAAAGTTGAGTTCACACGGCAACTTTTGTGGTAGATACTCAGATGTAAAATATCTTGGAAATCCTGTTCGTGGAAAAAGCGTTAGGCTAGGGTGCGTGAAGTAGCCGAGAAATTTCCTGCCTCTATTACTGAATCATATATTTTACTGTCGCGTCTCAAAGAGCCCGCGTCTAGTTCCTGAGCTGATCGAAATAAAACCAGCTCACACCCTCCCACCCTAGTTCCTTAAAATCCTTTTTACTACTGTCCTGTCATGCAAGCTTAAGTGGTCCAAGTGGTCTATTCCTTTAAGTTTTAGGACCAGGATTTGTACGTAACTGCTCTTATCTCCCATACCTGCTACACGTCCTTTCGATATCGTCTTTTGTTCAGTTGTCCTACTAATATTTAGTGACGAGTAGAAGGTTTCGAAGTTTCGTTCTGTGCAGTTTCCTCTTGCTTCCTGCAAAGAATTCGCAATTACCCATCTCTATTCATTACGCGTTTAGGCACCCTGCAAGGAATTGTGGGTATATGAAAATTTGTATTCACAAACCTTGCTAGGACGAGAAGTAACGTTTATTCATATTTAACATTTTTTGGTGGTTGTCTTCTCTCGTAAACACAAGACTGAACACTTTACTTCAGTGTGAAGTAGGCCACAGACAGTTCCGTAAATTGGTTCCATGTTCAGTACTCTGGACCTTAATTTGTTTCTGACCGAACTTTTTGTTAGCAAATGTATTGAGACCACGCTTTCGTAATTTATTCTTTCTTTAACTTCAAACTGTGGGCCGGGATATCGTCGTCTGTAGAGCGACTCGTTACGAGCTGGACGGTCCGGGGGTTGAATCCCAGTAGGGGCGAATTTTCCGCACCTGTCTGGACCGGCTCTGGCGCCTACCAAACTTCCTATACAATGGGTACAGGGTCATTCCTAGGGATAAAGAAGCCGGGGCGTGGCGCTAATCAGCCATCCCCTCTAGCACCGAGTTTAAAGAAACAGTACATTTATGCCTCTACTTCCCGTCTGGGCCTTCATGGCAAGATTTAGTGTGAACTCTAGCTTTTAAAATTCCTCTAACTTAAATGTACGTTATATAGAAGAATGTTGCATATAAAATTATAGATCTTACGTTAGAAATGTCAACGTTCTGTGTAAGTTCTTGGAACTTGTGGGGTACCTAAATGAAATTATTTAGGTATATCGCGAGAAGCTAATTCGGAATTTTGGAGATGAAACATACGGACGAGGAGGCAGTGCGTGAACTCATCATTAATTTATTTTATATAGTTTTTGCTAACCTTGCAGGTAAACTCCAGTCCTCATTCTCTGTCAGATTTCTATTTCCTGTTCAACTGGTTTATCGACTAGATACTTTGGCACGAAACATAATACAGTATTAATATTTAAATAAAAAGTGATACACTTTTTAGATGCACCTTCTCGCTCATTCGATACAGAACATCTTGGCCCTGTACTGAGACATGCGAATCTAGTGCACTGCGTCAAAATCTGTTTCCTTATTTTAATTTTTCCTGTGCGTGTTGATTTATATTGATATACCGACATTATTCTCCAACATACGCTGAGATTTTTCGAAAAAAAAACCTATTTAATAGAAAATTTCATTTTGTTGTTTTTAGTTTTACAGAATGTATTTCTCTGCACCGAAGAGCATTTTAGTGCAGTGCGCAACATGTCAGTGTCAGTACTCTTGAAGTACGCTCGTATTTATCGGAGGACGTTATCACTCGCCTCCCTAATTTGTTGCTGAATGATGCAACTCGACAATTTGTTTCGACGGATGTGTTGATCGACACTGGTTTATTTATTTCGTCAATACATTGCTTATCACAATATTACAAGGATTTAATTTCTTCAGATGAACGAGTTTTGTTCTAAGTTAAACATGCACAGCAGAACAAGGTCTTATGTGCTGAGACCGATTCTCTGCACCCCTACAGTAGCAGACGTTCAAGCATCTGCTATAACAATATTTGATCTGACGAGTAAGTCAACTCTGAACTTCCAAGTCCTTCATTTCACCTGTATTACTAACAGGTAACTGCGTTACGATGCATGTTCAAACCGAAAAGAGTTGTGTTCTGCACAATATTCTACAAATGTATACAAATACTTATAGAACATCTTTGTTCCGTTATTTTCGTTTTGCGTGAAGGATAGCGAGTATTAAGCGCGTATATTTTTTCGTTCGTGATCTATTATGTGATGCCACAGAATATTGTAGGTGGTCACCATCGTTTCAGAGGAAACTTCAGGCTTTATTTTCACAACAGAAGAACCGCACAGTAAGCGAAAATTCATATCTTAGCATGACAAAATTATTTTCTGTTTGGAATATTAATGTATGACGAAGAAATGTATTTACTCTGGCTGAAATATGCTGTGCTTTAATGATTTTGAAAGTAGAATGACAGTACTTATGAAATTAGTGAGCTTCAATACGTAGTAGAGGAGAATCAAAATAGGAAGAACTTAGACACCTACCAGTCCGTTATTCAGGTCGTACGTTAATGTGAATAGCAGAAGTTAGGTAGAAGAGTAGTCAATCGTCTGTTCCGGTTACTATCCACTTCCACTGCGTAAAGTTTCCCATACTCAGCTTGACTCATGACTCATATAATCGAGGCAGCAAGTTAATTTGACTCACCTGTCAAACCACAATATAAATGATAACAGTCATCGAAACCACAGATATCAGTAAACATACTTTACTACCAGGAAATAATCTATAAATTTTCTGTTTATTAACTTCATCTTTAAAATTATAATGATCCTTGTTTATTGATGTCGAGTACTCAAGAAAATAATAAACTACTTTTTTTTCGATTGGAAAATTACATCAAGACTACCATGAATCTATTGTTACGTAAGCGTTTGTTCATCGCTTCCGTTTTCGCTCGCAGTTGTGCCTAGGCTTACTCAATAAAGCACCGACAAGGAAAAACTGTGTAAAATAAATTCTTGGAAATGTTTTAACCTTGACCATGACTTTGACAAAAACAGTAATATTACATCGCCATTATGTTGGACTCTTGTTTTTTGTAGGAGTTCAGCTTCAGTGATTACACGTGTTGAATACTGGGCATAGAAGATTCCTTCGTTTAGCAGGAGTTGTGAGTGGTTAGTAGGCCCACCGTGAAGACCGTTTTGAGTCACAGGGCTGAAACGTCATGTACACGTGGCATTAGACAACTGTCGGAGTCATTGTCACAAAGTTAACAGAACCATTAAAAGTACCAGCAACCTCGAAGAGCAAGGAAATGTATAAGATTCCTGCCCCCATGCTTGTATTGACACGTAAATTAGACTAAATATCTTCCTGTTATCATAGTTATGAGACAGTGTGTACTGTTACACTGCATGCTCCGTAATGTACAGTAGAGGAAACTTTGTCCTCCGTTCAAAGTTTAAACACGTATCGTTTGATTAAGAGTCATAAGTGAATTACGTTGCTTTATGCTAATGGGAAGGGATACTGGAAAATGACAGTTATGAAACAAGGCGTAGAACGTAGTCACCTCTCAGTGTTTTTATCTAGCGACATGTCGCCATGGAAAAACACTGTGTGTCACGTGTTCATTTCTTTAGATATAATCTTATGAGACCTCAGCACCCGTATGGGAACAATTGAAGTTATTTCTCCATATTATTTATTATCTGTCTGTTTGGTTTTCATTTTACTGCTGACTTTGTAGCTTTGGCGCACGGAAAGTAAGTCTGTAGCAAACTGTCGGAGGTGATGATGAATTTCATTTGTAGTTCTGCTCTTGCGCTACTTTATCATTTGTTCAGTGCCACAACACGTTTTAAGCACAAGAAAGTACGTTAATATTCCTGGCTACGAAACCAAGGTTGTCTTACGCAACAACATTAATTTACCGGCATAAAATATTATAATATAAAAGTCTGTTCCAGTTTTTTATTGTGAACAGCTGTCATTGTGTTTTGGTTATTTGTGCATTCGTAGTGGATCTGATGACGTTTTGAATATCGAGATTACATAGTATCAGGTGATATTGCTGTTACTGAGAAATATTTGTGAGTGTACGCAGTGGCAGTATGAGAAAATACTTAATTCTTTAATTAATTTCACGGCTTTTGTAATAGGAGTGCACAGTGGAGAAGTCATGTCCAGAGGATATAGACCTACTTATTGTGGTTTTGTATGACTTTCCTGCCTCTCGCCATCAACACTCCAATGTTCTTCCCAGTTCGTACACTACATAGCTTTCGACGCCATACTCTACTACTTGCGCAGGTGGTTAGATATTAAATGAGCGTCTTATAACACCGACAGTATTCTTTTTCCATTCATAATAATTCAGCAGTAATTAGAATGTGTATCTATTAACCAGCAGTCTCTGGAATGCAAAGTGTTGCGGTTAATGCTCTGCAGTATTTATGCAAAGGATTCTCATTCTTTGTAAAATATTTCAGTGGAAGTGCGTGATTATTGCGTGCAATGTATTACTGTAATGTAATCAGCGTTTGATCTTCTTTTCCTTTTTGTTCGCAAGGCATCTCTACCTTTTCTGTGTTACGTCTTCTGGTATCTGAATGAAATAACAAAAGAAATGCAGTTGTTTAGCTTCGAGTTTCCAGAAAACACGTGTGTGTATATACGCATTGCTTTTTTACACCCACGTGTTTTCCTTCTGTTGATAAAGAACGCGTCAATGTAATGAGACCCATTTCGTGTTTTGATTCAAACGGAAACAACTTCCGATGTTTTGAAATTGTTTATTCCTAAGCCCTTGAGAATGGTGCTATAGCATCGGAACATGTTTGAGGATCTATATAGCTATATACAGTAATTAGGAATGTTATGTGTTTATTTTAACTGGGTTTTAGAAGACTTTTTATATTAACTCCTCGAGGATGTTGCTATAGAATTGAAACGTGTTGGAGAATTTCTGTTAAAGAAACCCCTTTACAGCTGTATATGTTGTGTGCATTACTTGGTTTAATAATAAAAATAAACATTATTTTCTGGTGACTTGTTACCAGTAAAGTTTACAGTAAATACGAGCATGATACAGCGTGTTTTACGTTACTTCATATGATTTGCAGTCACTGATTTATTTTGTATATAAGTGCCTTTTGAAATGTGACACCGTGTGTTCTGTTAAATGTCTATCGACGTTTCATAGCAGACCTCCATCATCAGTGCGTGTGATTAAGTTTGTTTGCAAGTGTTTTAAGGGTCACAGCGCATGGGAGCTAATACCACACATTGTAATAAACGGTGCACTTTGATATAAAAATGCACCGAATGGACACCTTTGAAATAATGGACTTTTTTAAAAACTGAATGGGATAGTTTAGACATTGAAGTAACCGGCGACAGTCCGGATGGTCGTAGTTTGATTCCCGCCTAGAGCAAGTATTATTCTGTTCGACATCACGCCTGGACTTGCTTCAAGACGCGGTCAGTGTCCTATACAGTGGGTACGAAACCCTCTTCTCGTGGCGAACAGCGGTCACAGAATGAAGCTAATCCACGAATGGGCAAATCTCTCCCTCCACCTTATTTAAACGTCTTGATAGCTAATATTTCAGGCACGTGTACACTTGTACGGTTATAAATTTGGCTAACCATTTGTTATGTATTCAACATATGTCATCAAATACAACTGCCTTCTTTAATTTCCATGACTTTACTCCCAACGTGTTCCGAGGGTGCTTCGAAGCATAAAACTGCGGATGTTACGTCATACTGCTCTTACAAGATAATTGGCTTTAGAAGATATTAAATTTTAAAGACGAAGCCCACACCGCTTTATTTAAACACCCAGTCCGTACCGTGCAGTAAACACTTTTAATCTCGGTTATAAAAACCAATCAGTTAATGTTGTATGGGGCAGAAGTCGCTGTTTGTTCTCAGACAAATACAGTACATGTAAATGCAGTGTGGACAGTGCGTACATCTGTTGAATATTAAACCTGCTGGTGCATCACGTAACCAGTAGGCTTTAAAAGGTAAAACAGCTGAATGCAGCATTAATCCAGAAATATATTAAAATGTACAAAAGTTACATGTTACTTTTAACTTTCAAGATTTTCGCATGTCAGCTACACTTGTACGGTTTGTTGCCCTTGGTATTGAACTGTATGTTCGAAAGTTGTCGGACGTAATGTAACGTAAATGGTATCGTGTATTGCAAGTTTGTAGATAACAGTACAACGGCATGTCCTTGAATTTTAAAGCATTGCGTGAGGTTGGATGTATTGTGTTAAAGCCAACAAATAAAGAACGATTTGCAGCATGGTTGAGCCTTAATCGTGCTGTCGAGGAGAAGGAGGAGGCTGTGAGTCTTGTTCTTGGCAGAAGGAACGGCATTGAGTCAAACGTATCGGGTCAGTTGCCTTATTGAGACAGCGATTTAAATCACTCTTTATAGGAGATATTCTGGCCCATCGGTTAACGAGTAATTTAAATTGAAGTTTCAGTCACTATTCTTAATGGGTGGAAAAATAAAAATAGCCTACGTAGTACCACGTTTACAGATTTTGAAGTCTGTAGCAATTCAGTAATATATTGCCCTGACTATAGGCTTCTTCTCTGACATTTTTGCCTTGCGGGCTAGTCTACGTAGTGTTCCTACCTCTGATCAAAGATACACGCTATATAAAGTAAGATTGTCACTGTGCTAATTTAAGCACCATACTGGTAAGGAATATGCGGCGATGGATGTACATCTTCATTCGTTCTTAACGTTGTAAGTAGATGGTGGCGAATGACCCCTTTACCCTTGACGAAAGGAGAATAAGAAACAAGGCGGCCATAGAGCCGGTCTACGCGCTTTGCAGAAAAATATCATCTGTTGCCCCTGTCTTGAGTGGAAGCACGATTCCTTAAAGCCTAGCTCGTCACTTGGTCGGTATATCGGGTGCGTTCGTACATGCTACGCCCAGTGCTGTGTGTTCCTGTGGGCTGTAATACAATGGCAGGTGCGCCCATTTCTCCCAGAGGATACTCCAGTTGTTTGCTTGTTTCTGTAATATTAAGTCTTACAGTCAAATAGTTATTAGAAGACATTGCGGCGAAAGATATTTAATGCTAGCGTGAAGGTGAAGTGGTATGTCGCGAGGTGGTATTGGTTCAGAAACCACTGACCGCTCAAGCCGATCGCTCGCTGTCATATAGCGTCAAGGTGAGGAATGTATGTAGCTCCCTTGTGATCATTCTGTAAACTTTTGCCACCAATTCTTTGTAGGCATTTCTTCTATCTTTCATCCTTTTCATATCCAACTCAATGTTAGTCATTAAATCGTCCTAACATGTGTTGAATGACTTGCGTAAATCGAGAAACTTGTTCTTACGCAATTTCTGCTCTCTGTTTTCTTACTTCCACTTTCTTAGACCAGAATACATACGAATGACAGCACACGGTATTAAAAAATCTCATTTCACATTCGCGTTGTATTTTGCTAGAGAAATATAAGGTAAGATTATTCATAAATTTCTGCACACAGCTCAGTCGATAGAAATACGGTACAAATAACACATGGTCGCAGTGCATTTCAGGTTTGAAATACAGTGTCTTGTGTATTTCTGCTACATTTAGTGCACAGTGGTGCGTGTTAACATTCTGAAGCACCCGATGTATCTTTATGGAAAGTGACTTTAATGAACAGCAATTCAACTACAGCCTCAGTGTTAGTGACAATACCGGCGTTTGCTCTAGGACGCAAGGTCAGGATTCAGACAAGAGTACGACAATAACCCAAACCAGTCACAGAACAAACATGACAATACAGTCATCATGTAAGGGTGAAGGACTCTTCAGACTAGGCATAATGCTCTGAAGGTAGCGGAACGTGGCGCCAGAATCCAGGCGCACTCACAAAACAATCCTGCATTTAAGTTAGTGCGTTCATTGTAACTTCGTCTCTCAGTCTGCGATGTAAAATGCCATAAATTTTCAGTAGACTTACCGGCCTTTCAAGATGAAGATCCATTTACACAGTGTCGTATCCCAGAACAACGCAACCCTCGGCTGTATCGCCGCAAAGACCTCAAAACTGGCATTTGAGTAGAAGCATTGTCAGAAGAGGGTGAAACGTAAATGTTAAAATTATGAGTTTAAACATGGCTGTGCAGTACACATCAACAGGTTACCATTGACCGATGAATGGTAAATTGGAAATTATATGGAAAGAACTACTGGGTGCCTGATCGAGGCATATCCTGGCGTTTTGCTGGAGGAAATGGTGAAAATCAAGAAAAGCTGTAGTTAGGATTGTCGATGGACTGGGTTAGATGCGAATTGACCACCTCCTGAATGAAGTCTAGATGGCATAGCAAATCCAAATACGGCTGCCTAACTTATGTTATAAAGCAAATGAAAACTAAATCAATACTTACTAATAATTATACAATTTAGAGATAAATTTCTTCTGTAATTTCCACTTTGATGAGACCAAGTGCGCTAAGTTGGTTATAGTATCAGAGTTTGGCACCTTATAAAATTGTTCCTTGTGAAAGTTTTCCAGGTGCTTGTAATATGCTGTTGCTGTACAGAGATTTGCATAACCAGCTGCGGTGTACCATCACGTATCGACATTAAACTGAAAGTTGCACTAATGTTTCACGCGACCGCAGTTTTTTTCGTTCTAAATGAAAAGAATCTGCTTAACAGAATTTTAATACCACAAAATATTGTAACTCTGTTTTAACCCCTCTAAGCGTAAAATGCATCTAAAAATTACGTATATAAAAATTATATTTTCAGTTCCTCGCTGCGCCTCTATCACTAAGATCGGACTTTCGGTGCTCTTGAGGGAAACCATCTGTTTTTATTGCGAAAATAATGTGTGGGGTAAATGCACAGCCCAGCAATGCGAAAGCAGGTGAACACACACGTATGCTTTTGATAGGAGCCATCCCGTTGTGCTATACAATAAGATAAAGTAATGTATTCACTCAAACACAACATATATATGATCATTAATGCATAGTTGGCAAACATGTTTCGGTTCTAGTGAACCATCTTCAGGCCAGTTCTTAATATACAGACATGGTGCTTTCAGTGAGTGCGCACATTATGGGATCCCATATTGTTTACAAACTATTTTTATTTTAAAATTCAAGTTAAAAATCTGTTGACCGATTTAACTTTTGAAATATATGTAAAAACTCATATCAGTACATTAGTAAATCCATATTAAAATTGTATGCTGGCTTATATATACTGCGAGTTAAACTATTTACATATATTTCAAAAGATACATTGGCCAATAGATTTTTAACATGAATTTTAAAATAAAAATGGTATTTAAACAATATGGGATCCCATAATGTGCGAACTCACTGAATGCACCATGCCTGCATATTAAGAAATGGTGTGAAGATGGTTCACTAGAACCGAAACATGTTTGCCAACTATGTATTAATGATTATATATATATATATATATGTGTGTGTGTGTGTGTGTTGTGTTTGAGTGAATAAATTACTTTATCACACACGTATACATGTATCATTATGCTTTAAAGCACGGATTCACAACTCTTCGAAAAATCTAGGAACCACCTCAAAATGCTACGCGCCAAAGGATGACACGAAGCATGTTCCATACTGAGGACCCAAAATATTTGGTGCCTCCGTACAAAATGTAGTCGCCGCGGCGACCTTGAGCCCGGAATTTGTGCAGCCCTGAATTAAAGCAGTTTTTCCCAAGTGGTGTTTTGAGGATACGTGGGGTTCTTCGTCCTGCAAATACGTGGTCCGCAATAAAATTCAATAGAAATATGAAACTGATAATTTAATTAGTATTGCTGTACTCTTCACTGAAAATAGTTTGTGCATTGAAACTGGGTCAGTCCGTGAAATGGTCCAGGAGGCTGCATGCTTGTTGTTAAGCTTGATCAGTCCACGAAATTGGCAGGAGGGTGTTTTGTGCCTGTGTCTTATAAACGCCGTCTGTTTATTCCAAAGAGACGTCTATAATACTAATATCATCTCTTATTTCAACAAATGAATGTTATGCTCCATTATTACTTTATTGTACCTTGCATCGCATTCTTCTCTATAGGTCATAGTTTGGACATAATATGAGGCTTATATTCATGCCACAAAAATGAGCAGGTAGCTATAGCGGTAATGCTATAAACTTGTGTTCGGAAGGTACTAGGCTCGACGTAATACTACGGATATTACGGTCTTATACCTTGAAGATGGAGGAAGCGAGCTCCTTCGAAACGTCGGGAGCCGCCCTACACAGCGTGATATCCCAGCAGGCAGTGATCTTACTTTCTAAGACGTTCATTCTTTTACTTCGCAGTACAGGTTCCGTTTTAGGCCTTCGCTCTTGTGGAACGTTACGTAGCGTAGATTGGTAGGTGGTTACCAATCCTACGCCGCATAAAATACCAGTAGAGCGAACGCCACAACTACACCTTGTGAGGAAACCTGAAATCTGGAACGGATTCTTTATATTATAGTAAATACGACATGATACACAGTGCTGTAGAAAATACAATAAAACCGCCAAGCTCCAGGCTTCTGTACTTTTCTACTATTTTTTGCCCTGAAGATGCCCAGGAGTGGTCGACTTATGTGGGGATAAATGTTGTGTGCTGTTTTACTGTATTTTGTGCTGTGTTGTGTACTGTGTTGGATTTGTCGCAATAGGTAATTAAGAAGTTAGACGGTCAGTACGTACTGTACAGTTCTTGTTTGTCAAAATGTGTTCAAGAGCCGCCCTAGAAGGGAAAATGCTTTCTCAGCGGTTTAGGAAGACATAACGATGTCCTATTCGCAAAACTGCAGGCATTTGCCATTGCAAAATTTGTTTTAAAAAAACGCACATTGAGACTTTTGAGAATTAAAGTATTCACACAAAACAATGAATTAGAAATACAATACCAAAACTTGCACAGGGTATTTGATTTACGTCCATATAATTTGAAACTTAAATTATAGGCCTACTTTTCACGAAACGCGTTAGATTATAAATATATTTATAAGCTTTTTAAAGCGTGCTGAGAAGTACTAAACGATAACGACATGACTACTCGGGTGTTGGAAATAGTATCCACAGCTAGTAACAGAAGTTCTGTAAGAGTTAAGTCACTTGTTCGTGCATAACGTTTAATTTACGATTTCCACGGACCTTTGTGCCCGGACGGCAGATATCACGTGTAACGAGATAGCCCATGATTTTCCTAGCGCATGAACAAGGACCTTGACGACTGCACAAGTTTTTATTGTAAAAAACCTAAGTGGTCGGGAACTTGGCAAGCCTGGTAAATCTTCTTTATATCAGTGCCAGTTGGTAGTGTATCGAATGATAAAGCATCTAATAATAGATCACACGTGAAACGGTGCTGGGACCTGCACACGCGTGAAGTTGCGGGAGGGGGTTAATGAAGGCCTATGCAGTCGTTAGCAGACAAGAGAGATAATAGTTCCTGGAAGAGTTTAGAAGGTTGTTCTGATGCCACGTACGTTTGTTGTTTTCATGTGTGAAAAGCAGTTGTAGACAGGCACACGTGTGTAGGTATGCGTGTGTCTGTGTATGTGTGTTTATGTATGTGTCTTTATTTAGTAGCAATATGCTGTTTCTATTTTGTCCTCAAATAGAGTACTATTTTTTCCACAACTTTTCCTTATATCCTCCAAAGTGATACAATTCTTTACATTGTTTACAAAATAATTACTGAAAACGACGTGAATCAATAAAATAATGTTCCTCTCATTTTCTTTTTGCGTCTGTTATTAACCGACCTTTGGTTGTTGCATGTATACTGTCTCAAATTTTTCTTCACAAACCAATGAATGCCAGACACATGAATTTTTGATAGAATGTTACAGTCACTTCTCAAGTAGGATTGTGTTTCGTGGGGCTACGTTCAGTTAACTAAACGAAGTACCACAGAAAGAAATGATAGAGTGAGTAGCGTTCTTGCTTTCAGAATTCCCTTTTTGAAATCTCGGCTCAAAGACATGGTATCCAGACTGTCGTTTTTTTCCCACACCCTCCATCCAGACAAGTGCTGTTTTTGTGCCTTAAAACAAGTCTTGAATATTTTCTCCCACATCTTTTCCAAGTCACAAATTACCTTAATATCCGATGCTGCATAACCGAAGTCACTAACTGCAGGGAGCAGAGTGCTGTTGAGCTGCTAACAGTCTCTCTCTCTCTCTCGCCTGTCACGTTCCTCCCTTTATGGAAAGCGAAGGCTGAAGGCGGTGAGCCCAACACCTCACGCCACGTGATCTGCGTGTTACAAAAAGTATCCGTACAATACACTAAGAATCGAGTGACACAGCGTGTAGACTGACTGCTTTAGGTTCCTGTGTTAAAATGCGTGAATATGTTACATTCCCGAAATACTGCGTATCTCATTCACCCGGATATAACAGTAAATAAGTCTCTGTGTAGATAAGTCTTTACTTCCCTTGTTATTATGTTACATTGCCAGACATTCTGTTTGACACCATTACTCTATTTTCTTTGTGTAGGAAGTTTAGGACCCATGTCCAACATCCCGCAGAATTATATATTTATTTTAATGTTCGGTTTCTAATTAAAAAAAAATAGTTGTTTCGACATTTTGAGCGGAGTGACCCCATGCGTTGCTAACAGTTACGAAACTGTGGCGATTGTCATTCGACGTATAGAGTGTATCTAACTGAAGTCGACCTCACATTCTGAGATTGAGGCATTGTCGCTGCCTATATAGATAATAAAAAATAAATGGTTAACTGTAAATTTGACCAGAAATATGAATAAACTAATGCAGTGAGTAGACGCAATTTAATTTCTAACTTAATGCGTGTTTATTTTAGTTAATTTAATTCCTTGCTATTATTTTTGGTGATAAGTTTCAAGTTTAAATTGAAGGAAATCTATGTACATTGATTACAGTAAAAGAACGACCAAAATTTCCAGTCAGATAGTTATAGTTTCACTAATAATGAAATACTGTAGGTTGTTTTGTTCCATAATTCGCTATGTAAATTCTTAAAAACATTTGAATAATTACAAGACAAGTGAGGTACACCACACTGCCTGTACAGGCCGTTCGGAACCTGATGGCACACGGTGACGTACGGGAGGGGAAGTTAAGGGGAAAGATGTGAATGGAGTGGGTAGCCAGCAGCCTTGCACTGTACGTCGGAACATGGTCTATCCGCTGATCCGCACTCCTCGACCCCCGCCGATTTAAAAGGACTCGTCCATTTTGCTGAAAGACCAAATCTGGTTTCTGCGCATGTGCCATCACATTTCGAACGTGCTCTACTATTGTATGCCGTGACGTGTTTCCGTCTCCAGCATCTGCGCCTTTGATTGTGCTGTCGCTTCTACTCTCCTATTTGGCTGCACACCATTATGAAGGGCGTCTGGTCTAGGAGTTGATTATGCAAAGTGAATACGACGATCCGATTGCTAATTTCCGGTCTGCACTAAGTGTCATTCAAATTGACTGGCACCCATCAGCGGACATTACACAAAAATCAAGCGTGGTCGTCCGTGTGGCTCGCCTAGTAGTCCTGCCTATTAAAAAAAAAAAAAAAACTTGTGGATATCACATTAACAGGTCTACAGACAAATAGAGTGATCCGGGATAGCTCAGTCAGTGTAGTGTCAAGGTTACAGGCCGGAGGACCGAGAAATCTTTCGATTCTCCGCAGAAACAAGAGATTTTCTCTCGAACCCGTACCTGTGGTCCATGCAACATCCTACTGAATGGAAACGGGGTATATTTCCCAGAGGGTAAGGCGGTCCGTGCATAAAGTTGACTACACGGCTTTGGTGCTGAGGTTAAGAATGCGTGGAACTATGCCTCCGCTTTACCATATGCCTTCTTGGCTTGCAAAGGGGCCACATCACAGACTATTAGTTTTACAATGAGATGGAGATAATTGTCAGCTAAATTCACATTAGTGAGGTTCAGCACGAAAATACGTCGAAGTTTTAAACAACAATAGAGTTTGTCCCATTTTCGAGAACACACATTTGAGATTGTTTGTAACTTTATCTAAAATTAATTGTACTAATTTATGTACGATTCGTCCTTCAAAACATGTGTTTCTTTTAACAAGCCTGGACCAAAGCTTTAGATATAGTCTCCAAAACTCTGCTAGACTACAGTTAACTACATAATTTTCGTTACTTTTTACGGAGCCGGTTATTATAGACATAACACTCTGGACGTATATTCGAGAAGTGTCTGATTCAAATCCTGACTCAAATACCAACTGTCCCGACCGAGGATTTTCTTTGTTCTTCGTAGTCCCTCCAAGCAAATTCCGGGAATTTGTGTGATTTAGAATGTAGTCCGAGTAAATTATCTTGATCTCCTCCGTACGGTTGTTTCGTCTCCCACATTTTATTTTGTACTCTGATTAAATTTGATATTTGAGGCCTTACACTAATAAATATTGGCAAATTTATTTTTAATTTAATCCCTAATTTACCTGGGATTAATTTCGAAGTCCATCGATTTTTAAATACTGTTACCCTTATGTAAATTACTGGTACATAACACCACACTTTGTTCACTTATATATAGGCTTGCGTGTGTGTTTGTGTTTGTGTGTGTGTGTGTATGTGTGCGCGCACGCACACATGTTTAGCTAATATCTACACTTTTATTTGAAACATTTTTTTCCCGTGTAGTAAACTTTTAACGGAATATAAGCACAAACAATTTCTGTCACAGTACGAATGCACTGACATCTCTAGTGCTATAGGTACTGTAAGCTACGTGATCTGTATCTGCAGTAAATGCACATTAAGGCCAGTGATGTATGCAAATATTGTAAGGAACTCGTTTGGAACATGACTGTGCTCGTACTTTAAGTACACCTTTTCACTGGTTATTCTCCTCGTAATGTAGGCTATATTGAAGGCCTCAAAGACAGACTGTGCTTCCATTGTAAACGTGGGGATTCTATTATTCCGTACCACATGAAACAGTGTTCTAGATTCAATCTTGGTTTAGATGTTCTACGAGTGTTTGCTAGGCCATCTATAGTTTACTTTAAGATGATCAGCTGTGATGACTTGTTACGACACGAAATGTCTTGTACAGTCTGTTCTGGAGGGAAGGGTGAGTTCCATTTTTCGAGTTTCAATACACATACACACAAGGACCTCTGTATTTGTACGTGTACATACCCAAATTATATAATTGTGGCTCATAAAGACTCGCCATGTCGTACTTGTGAAGTGACGAACCGTCATTAAATAACATTCTTGCAGGTGAATGAACAAGCGATGATTCAGTTATTCAACGCCAGAATACCTATATAAATAATACGTAGTTTTATTATACTTTCCTTACTTTATCCGAGAAATTAAGCATGTGTTCATATATTTGTCACTCGCTAATCACATGTGAAACGTGGCGGATTTTCACGAATCTTGTTAAATAATACCTAGCAGGTTGATATATTGTTAACGTTTTACACTTACATGCAACACGTAACTAATTCGAAACTCGGTCCGATTGGTCGGTTTTCCTGATTCAGTTTTTCGCGCTTTATCATATTCCTTTCTTACGAACCATGAAAAAGAATATTATTGAATATGCCACTTTCGCATTGTTCGAGACCTTTTCCTTCCCACCGCTTGTGAATATCTTCCTTCCTCTTTCGGCAGTGATAACTTCAGCCGCTGAAACAGCTTAAGCGATAAAAAAGTAAATCTGTCTAGACTAGATAATGTATGGAGCCACGTAACTTTCTTTCTTTCTTTCTTTCTTTCTTTCTTTCTTTCTGGCGTACCTTTAATATAATTGGACGCATTTTGCATCGTGTGTGACAAACTTCAGGGCCGTGAGTGAAAGGCGCTGGAATAGTTGTACCTGAAGTCAACATTAAATTTTTTGTGGGCAGATAAAGTTCCCGTTACAAAGGTCCTTGATAGTTTCACAGCACATTCGTTCTAGCGTCTAAGTGGACATAACTCTATGTTGTTCATTTTTGAAAGTTCAAATCCATCAGAAAAACACCATACACGTGTTTAAAACGTTATATGATAACCACGTTTGCTAGGTACATTATGCAGTCCGTTTCCTTCAAAAGGTCATGGAATGAGAAAGCCTGTACTTTTTGTTGCGTGTTCATTTTTTTGCAAAAACTTTGAGTAGAAAATGCATTTGTTTAAAAAATGCAAAGAAAAACAATTCTACTATTTCTTCTGTTGAAATACTGCAATTATGATAGAATTGTTTCGGCAGTAAATAACCCCAAGAGTAGTTACTAGAGACTTAAAGAAGGTACATGTCCAACACCGTTCAGGAGTGGGTCCATATGCTACAGCTGTCCCAGTGCTGAATTAAGGACGATAGAGGTGGTCAGCTTCACTCCCCGGCCGCTTTACCACCATGGAAGGAACTCGCGGTACGCGTTACCTAGGAATGTGAGTGCCCACCCCCCACCCCCGTGCCTTTCTGAAAGCTTTGAAAAAGAGAGTCATCTCGTGCACCTGTTGGGAATCGAACCACGATTCATCTTTCGTGCAGTATGTAGCCCAGTCATACCGCCTGAGCTGTCACAGCTTGGTCCTTATCAGTGCACTGTTTGTTGTGTCAAAAGCAGTGGTTTTGGATGTGGAGACGAGAGAGGTGGCGTGCGAACGGAGGAAGAGTCTATAAACAGTTCCCACTGACAATTTTGCTTCTTGTGAGGAGTTTTTCATTGCAGTTAGTGTAAAGATACGATCATTTGGAATGTCATGCCTTGTCACCTGGTAGGTAGAACCAACATTTCGGAAGACCTGCTGCCCCCATCTTCAGGGCACGTTGGTACCCGAGTACGTGGTGTAGTATTCCGCAAGATCATACACCTTATCTTAATTTTGCTTCTTCTCTTCAGCGATAAGGCCTTTCGCACAAAAGCTGCACGTTATATCCGCCCCAGAAACACGAGTATCATGCGAGCTTGTCTCTCAATAAAGCTGGTGTTGATTTTATTTGATGCTGGCACTTGGCCACATACACTACCCTATACTCCGCCGCGGATCGAGCACGCTGCAGTCACGAGGTGTGTGAATGACTGGCCGTAGCTCATACTTTCATCTTTTGAGTAAAAGCCTCCAGACTTTCCAATATTTTCCCTAACTGTAATATTCTCCTTTCACGCTTAAATTAACTCTCAACTCTGATTGTTTTGTAGCACAGTGCTATATGTTGTAATTTATTTTATTAATATCATCTGTCCATTGCACAACGCTGCGCGTTGCTGTACGCTCATACCATCATTAGACTGCATGCGAATTTTATTCTTATGCGGTGCGTTGAAACTATTATCCGTGTTAAAATATATGGACAAACAACGAATGTGATGTTCATGTTTGTACCGTGCATCAATGACGATTAAAACACTTTATTATCCAATAGATGTACAAATATACAATTCGTAGATACAATTAGAATTATTATAAAATATTTAAAATTGTATCTATGAATTATATATTTGTGCATCTGTTGGATAATAAAGTGTTTTAATGAATGTGATGTGCACGTGACATAAATAAATTAGTATTATACTCAAACATGAGTGTTGATTGAATATACCCAACATGGCTCAGAAATACTTAACTTTTTAGCTAACTGTAGTAATATATCGGGATGTCTAACTTAATTTATTTCATACCGGATAATACAACCTAAAAGCATCCTGCGACTGACTGATCTAATGCCAAAATTTCTTGTGAATTTTAACGAACGTCAAAGTTTTATGTAAGGTTTGGCTGTTTCATGAGACAGATCGACAGAAGGTTGGATCGTAAGTCTGTCAGTAGGTTGGTGGTTGGTTGATCATCTGTTTAGTTATTTAACTGGTTAAGTAGTCCATCTGTTTTGAGTGGACTCTGAAGTGTCGCAGTTTTAAATGTAACAGACTCGATAACTTGACTTAAACACGTGCCGCAAGGTTTTGTACGTGTGTATGTGTGTGTGTGTGTTTGTGTGATGAAACTACGCTAAAGCAGGGGGTTACGAAGTCATGCTGTCTTCTTTATTAGACGTCCGCAGCTGATTTGCTGCCAGCGGGTGCACAGACCCCGCGAGATCGTGTCTGCCAATGAATAGGCGTCAGTCACCGAGCTACGATGTGACATTCAGCTGCATTAACTACATACTGTAAGTCTGATAATGATGTTCAGTAAAGTCATACCTACATTCTTCTGTCATTGCACGCAAGAGATGAGGGACTCAAGATTCATTCTTGCAGTTTACAACGGAAAAAGTGGGAACTGTCAGTCGTTCGGTCTCTTATCCTTCCACTTTACTGAAACTGCAGACAAACTTACCTAGCCTGGGTGGAATTAGAGTTCGCTCCTCGGGCTGAAATGTTGTGCTCCTTAAATATGGCGGACATACACGCGCATACACTTGCAAAACTAACACACATTACAGACAGTAGAGTAACAACTTTGCTCGTGACCTCACAAGCGAAAAGAGGTCTTCCCTTTCCATGCGTACGGTTTGCAGCATCACAACTAGATTATGAAGCCTGGTTATAACAGAATCTCGTGTTATCTGAAAGTTTGTTTGTCCGTCTCGAGCAGCTTTCCTCTCATCACGCGTACCAGTACTGCGATATTATACTTTATATTATGTCCCATGTATTTATGATTGCAAGACAGAATTTAATGTTACATAGGGTGTGTCTTAAACGATTTGGACAAACTTCAGGAGTGAGTTACCCGCAGTAAAACAAGGAAAATGTTTATGTAAATATATGTCCGCAGACCCTTAGTTTTTCAAGGTACGTTCGTCCTACCTCAATCCATTAGAGTTTTAACTCTCTTACAACCACATGGGTATTTCCAAATCTTCGAACTTCGACTTCTCTTATGATAATGCCGCTGTAGAGCAAGCTGTGAAAGCATTAGCGAATTTGACGAGTAGTATTCGCATGTGCTGAATTCGAACACTTTCGCGGGCACTCACTATCCTGACTTGGATCCTTTATTGCATCCCCAAAATAGCACCTTCTTTTAAACCACGGTCACTGCCTTCTACTTCATTTCACACTTATTATTAGTACCATATTAGTAACCTCGGCATTTCTTGGCAAGATAAATTATGGATTTAATTACTTTCAAGGTGCGTTCGCGTACTAGCGAAGAACGCGTATTACCTTCATGTCTGTCCGTCGGTGTTTCTGTCTGCCAGTCTGTCCACATGTATCGGCTTGGCTTCCAATGGACGGATTTTTGTGAATTTTGATGTTGGAGACTTTCACTAAAATCTTTCGAAAACATCTAAATTTTGTTACAATCGGACAAAAATATCTGACATTTCACATGAAGACGTAAGTGCCGTTTATTGTTGCTGGCTACGTAAAATCATCACAACAGCGACGCCTTTCAACGAAACGGTATCAGGTTGTTATGGTAGCCGAGGAGGAATAAACATGAAGCGAACGCACCACAATGTTACGTTAATATGTGCGTTGCCTATCTGGTTTAACTTAGTATGTACACTAGTACATGTAGGGTACGTCGATGCTAACACATTGAAGAACTGTCGACCAGGCGGATATAAAACCCACATTTCCTGTTGACTAGACAGACATAGAGACTTCTGTGATGGCAATTTTTCACTCGTGGTCTTATTGCCTTTGCGTGTAATATAGGCTGTTTATATTTGCGTACCTTGCACCAGGTAGTCGGTGTCTTGTTTAGGCAACAAAAGATTTTATTGCGTCTAGACCGTAGCTGGCTCAGCTTACAACGGTTTATGTAGACAGTATGTACAGCTCCAACAAAAACAACTGCCAGCACTTTCACACCCGAATTTTAGATCATTTAATTAATTAATGAGTTGAAGTTGACAAAAGATGTTCACCCACTCGTAGGTATAAGAGAGCTGTCTAAGGCACTTGTACAGTGAAATAAACAGTATCAGCAATCAGACGGGACAGAGCCACGTAGCATATCAGAGCAATACTCAGGTATGAGCACAGTAATTAATACACGTTTAGGCGCGTTCGCAAAATTGCGAAAAGCGACTGTTAACTTCGTCTTGTCTTTCTCAGTCCGTCTGCATAGAACGAATCGGATCCCACTGACCATGAAATTTGATATTTGAGTATTTTTGAAAATCTGTACAGAAAATTCATTTTTTATTAAAATCTGACAAAAATAACAGCTACTTTACGTGAAGACGTAAGTACATTTATGATAATATCTCGCTCGGTTCTTCTAGAATGAGAAATGTTTCAGCAAATGTTTCCGAAAATATTGCCGTTTATTAGAATATGTGGAAAAATATTGTAGACCCGCAGAGGCCACAGATGACAATATATTACGAAGCATGCGCATTGCATGCTTGGTTAGTAAGGCTACAGACACACACTCAGAATGTGCAATATTAATTGTTTTTCCCCGGCAACATCGTTACGCGAAAGCGCCTCAGCGTTGCGGTTAATACGTACATTGTCTTGTTTCCCTTCGTCGTGAATAGGTTTAAGAGGTCGCTGAACGTGCTTTTTATGCGTCACTGAACTCTGCTGGGCAGGTTAGCCAAGAGATAAGACTACTTACTATTCGAGATATGCCCAGGGAAAACCTCCCATCAAATAGATGGTTTCTTAGCTTTCCTTAATATGTTATGGTTATCGTCGGAACAGTGCCGTAAAAGATATCATCATTCCTTCCTTTCAGATCCATCCCTATTTGACACTCCTGATCATTCTCACATAGAATTGTAGCACGGCGACCTCTGAAACTGAACTAGCGTCGTTAATTAGAGTATTGTACGATGATTAACAAAGAAGTGGACAACATTACAAAACAAATAAGAAACTAGCTTGTACCTGATGTTGTTACTGTAGTTCAATTAGCGGGTAGATGCGGGACATCAGCAAGGTAAAATGGTGTGCATAGTTGTATGTGGTATTCTAATCATAATTGAAAAATTTTTAAGTTGTAAAATAGAGTAATATTACAACTGATCTTAGAGAAAGGGGGCGTTAAGATTTGGAGCGCGTTGAAATGTCTAAAAATAATATGAGTTTTGTGTGTGTGTTTGGGGGGGGGGGGGGGGGGGGAGCGGGCTTTTTAAATTCTTTTAGCAGCCTTTTGTTTTACCAGAGGAATAAAAACCGGTGGGTTTTGGGTTTTCCCCGGGTTTTTTTAAAAAAAAT
>Ga0123353_10002393_pt1 | contig 23315 bp, 30 predicted proteins | sample TergutLab28metaG_3_FD_92763 | JGI IMG/M metagenome (GOLD analysis project Ga0123353, IMG submission 92763) | Labiotermes labralis P3 segment gut microbial communities from Petit-Saut dam, French Guiana - Lab288 P3 | ecosystem: Host-associated > Arthropoda: Insects > Digestive system > Gut ... | reverse complement strand
ACAAAAAATAGTTATTGAATTATTAGAAAAGGCATATTTATGATACAACTACACAAACATGAAAGAATTAACTATGATTTATTACCTAACTTCCATGAGTTTGTAGCTAAGAACATAGTAGGTACACCTTTTAAAGAGTTAATAGCAAAGGTTAACCAAGAGTACGATATAGACTTTGGACTAAGAAGACTAAAAAGTTATTGTGGTAAACACAGACTTAAAAATGGAATAACCTCTTCTACTACTTTCTACAAAGGACAAACTTCATGGACTGAAGGCAGAAAGTGGAATGACTACATGAGTAAACAAGGACAAGCTAATTCAAGAAAGACTTGTTTTCAAAAAGGTAGTATTCCACATAATGCTATGCCAATAGGGTATGAGAGTATAGACTGTTATGGTTATGCTAAGATAAAGGTTCCAGAGTATAGGAAACTACAATATAAACACAGGTACATCTATGAACAAGCATATGGTAAAATCACAGGTAATGATAAGATCATATTCCTAGATGGAGATAAGACCAATATTACACTTGAGAACTTAGCTAAAGTTACAAGTGGCGAATTATTAATTATTAACAATCATAAACTTATTTACTCTAATCCAGAGTTATCTAAGTGTGGAGTTAATATTGCTAAAATACAATCAGAGATTGGGAAAAGGAGAAAACATGAAAAACAAACTGACTGAACTAAACGAACTATTATTTAACACATTAGCTAATATTACTAAACCTAATATTACTGATGAACAATTAAAACAAGAGATGTCTAAAGGGAATGCTATTTCTAGAATAGCTAAAGTAATAGTAGATAATACTGCACTGCAATTAGATGCATTTAAAACTGCTTGTGATAATGGGTATAGACCTAATATACCAGATGTACTATCACTAGATAATAAAGGTGATAAAGATGAATGAGATAGTATACATCTATATAAATAATTTATCTCCAAGAGTAAGAACTATTATTAACTATTTCAATATGAGGAATATTGATTATGAAGTTAAGAATACTAGAATAGAAACTCTTACAAAAGATGATTTACTAAAAATGTTAAGAATAGCAATAAATGGCTTTGATGCTATTATTGATAGAAAGTCTCCTATTTACAGGAGCAAAGGTAAAGCGTATTTTGATAACTTAGCCACTACTTCTTTGATAGACTTTATACTAAGAAAACCTAGTATTTTAAAAGATATTATTCTATTAAATGAGCTAGATATTGATGCTAACCCAAGAGACCATGACTTAGAGGTATTCTTACCAGTTAAAGAGAAAAAACGACTATACGAGGAATTAATGGCTAAAAGTAATTATTTATATACATATAATAATATTGTGGTATAATGAGTTGTTTATAAAGGAGACAAAAATGGTAAGTGCAGTTGATATAGCAAAGTATTTCATAAGTAAAGATGTAGAGAAGAAACTTTTTACTAAAAATTATATTGTTTCTAATGGAGCTGGTTTTACTGAAGGTAGTGCAAGAGTAAATAAATATTTGCATCTAGCACAAAATATATATATTGCAAAACATGGAGAATTACTATTTTATGAAAACTTATATGCTTTTAAAAATGGTGCTGTAGTTGAAGAAGTAAGACTGGGTTATACAAATATAAGTAATAATATATCTACTTCGCTACCATGCAAAATAGAACAATTTCTAAATATAGTATATGATATATTAAAAGATGCTACTATTGAAGAATTAATTGATATTTCACATGAAGACCCTGAGTGGGTAGATAAAAGTAGAAATGCTACAAAACAAGCTCAAAAAATGAATAGTATTAACAGAACAATTGAATATAAAGAACACTATTCTGATATATTAATATTGATGAGTAGGATGTTCAATTATGAATGATTTAAAAATAGGACAAGTACTAACTCTTAGAATAATACATGATAATATTGGAAATGTTACTAAAGAAAAGCACCCTTATTTAATAATAGATATATGTAAAAAACATAATTATGTTGAAGTTGCTCAGTTAACAGGAGCTATGGACAAACCTTACTTATTATTAAAGAAGTTTGCTACTTATATAAAAGTAGATAGTCCAAATGAAACTGTTATTGATAAAGATAGTTATCTAAGGGCAGACAATAAATATACTATAGAGTTATTTGATGATCTAGTAAAATATAGAAGACAATCAGATACATTAAGTGAAATTAAACTAAGCAAACTTATATTTTTTTATAAGAATTATCAAGAAAATGTAAGTGAAGTTTATGATAATAAAATTGTACATATGTCTTATGAAGACATTACAAAGATAAATAATTAAAATATAAAAGGAGACAAAAATGAATGTTAAACTATTAAAAATAAATGACACAATTAAAGATAACCACTTGGGTGTTGGAGTGATAATAGCTGTTAACACTCAGTATCAATATTACACTATAAAATATAAGTGGACTACAGGTAACTACTCTTTTGACACAATACACAAAATGGTGTATAAAAAAAAGAAAACCAAGAACTTAGAAGACAATCAATTTCTTAGAAACATCATGCCATATGTACCTTGGTTGACTATACCTAGTACAATAACAAGTTTATTGTTAATTAAACCATTATCAAATCTTAATATGATAGGAATATTTTTTTCAGGTATATTAATGGGATTTATAACTTTAGCACCTCTTCTTGTCTATGCTATCTATCACGGAATAAGAAGAAGACAAGATGAGCAAAATGGCTTCTTTGTGATAGATGACTTCTTAGATGAAGAGATGATTGGAGGCTGAGGGATAATATGACTTATGAACAAGGATTAGCAGCTATGATAGTAATAGGAGCAATTTGTATAATATTAGCTATACTTGCTCCATCATCATTTGCTAAAAAAAGAAAAAAGAATAAAAAATAGCATTTATTAATAACGCTATTTTTTTATCGTTTATGTCACTTCTTCTATACTAATTAAGTACCAATTAAACTTCAATAGATTGTACTTGATTGTTGTTTTAACATACTTTTCATCCTCAAGTAAAACTACTCCTGTGTTTGTTTGATAATAATATGTAATACTAAATATATTATAGGAAATATGATAAGGGTCTGATATATAAAATCTTGTTACAACTTCTCCATTTATTAGTATATATACATACTGAGATATATTAATAATATATTTGTTAATATGTTCATCATAATATTTGTTTACAGACATTACAATCTCGTTCTTTTCATTATAAACATATATAGTATATTGTTTATTGTTTAATACTAGTGTTAATACAACTGTACTTATTAATATAAACAATAACACACTACTGCATATTATAATTACTCTTTTCAAACTCATAAATATCACACATATTTCTTAGGAAAACAGTACATGCTTATTGTATTAATTGAGTATCCTCTAGATGATTTAATCCACATTTTAGGTTTATTATTGTTTGCAATCAATAGTCCAGGATAATCTATGATTGAAGTGTCTACAGGAGAAAAAGAAAAACGAACTAAAAGATTAATTGATATTGGTTGTGTTATTACTACATTTGATAATTTGTAGACTATTGTGAAGTCTTTTATATTATAACCACCTATGCTCTTGCGGTTAATAGTAGCTATATAATAATCATCTTGTTCTACTTCCTTCAAGTTATAATTTATTAATATAATATCATCAGTCATACTTATATAATAAAAATTATATAGCATTACTATTTGTTCTCTTGCATCTTTGTTTAATATTCTACTATCACTTAAGTAAGTCGAGTTAATAATTGCATTATTACCATTAGGATATTCATTTAATGGATCACCAATATCACCTATAGTATATTTTATACTAATTACTTTTCCTCTATCATCAGGATAACGCATTGGCATACTAAATCTTAAGTCTTTTAGTGTCGTGTCTTCTTGATCATTTACTATTCTATTACCTGCACTATAATTATCAATCATACCTCCATATAGAGTAACACCATTTTTTAAATAATGTGTAGCAATTCTATTTATTATTTTAGTTACTTTAAGAACTGGTGTTATTTGAGTAGTATACTCTAATAGTTGAGTAAAGTTAGTTACTCTATTAAATAAATCAGCTAAGAATTTAATAGTAATTGTAGTATCGATGTCAAGCATATTATTAGATATAGTATCTAAATATATATACCTATCTACAATAACATATCTTTTAATAAACTCATAAGGTATTAAATATCTTGAATATTGTATATCTAATGCTATATCATCGCTTAAAGCAATATGGTCTTTTTGTAGTACATATTTAACAAATGTCTTTTGTGTATAGATAGTTAATTGTCTATTAGTAATAATATAGTTGTTAATATCAACTACTCCTACATCAAGAGCATGAGAATACATATCATGTATATAATCTAATTGAATAATGTCATTTCCCATTCTGTTTTGATTTTCACTTATAGCTCTTTCCAAATCTACTATGTCTACTACTTTATCATTAAAGTTCATTGTTCTATCTGAGTTAGTTTTTTGTTTATCTTTGTTTTGTGAAATTACACTAATTCTAGTATCTAGTATTGGTATATACTCTATTTCTAATGTTAGGTTCATTAATGTATCAAGAGTAAAATCACTTGAACCTATACTCTGTAATTGAGCAGTTTGATCTTGTAATAACAAATATTTATATGCAAGTCTCGCTAACATTTCAACGATTGAATACTGCTGTATTACTGTACCCCAATAAGCAGGTACACTAGGAGCAATATGTCCTATTCCTTTTATAAATCTTTCTCCACTTGTGAAGTATATTGTATTACCTTTACCCATTGAGTAATTTAGATCTAAAGCATTTGATAAGTTTTCTGGTGTGTTCTTTCTGGCATTATCATTGCTCATACTAATGTCTGGCAAAGCATTATACTCATCTTTTTCTAGTAACATTTGGAATATGTCCCAACCATCTTGTGATGAAGTATTACCACTGAGAACCACTGGACTACCATTTAATGTAGCATTTAATGTTATACCTCTTATAATAGCTCTATTAACAAAGTATATAGGGTATTGTGTTTGAAATCCTGCAGTGATATCAGTTAATTGAGAATAGTCATCACTTGTGCTATTTATAGTTAATATCTCAGTAACACTATCATTTAAACTAACTAAATTTTGTATATTTACTATTCCTTTACTATAAAAGTATTCTATATCTTTATTCTTAGAATAACTAAAGTATTTATCAAATGATACATTTAATCTATACTCATAATTAACTACATCAATTGTATATTCATCATTTTTATAACCTACAACTGGGTAAAGATTTGCTATATTAAACAATTTATAAATAACTTCTTTTAGATTGTAGCCCTCTAAGAACATCTCAGGAGCATTGTGTTGCATTAGTTCAATAATTGCATTTTCACTTAGTTTATATTGTTCAGTAGATTTTCTATTATAATTAATATCATCTAATATCTTTTGAGTAATGTCATAAAGAGATTTATATTCAATGTTATCTGTAGCTATTTTTATACCATAAATATCAATATTAATATTATTATATTTAGTCGCTTGATTAGTATATGTAGTATATATATTACTTGTTTGTCTTATGTTTATAGCTTCTTGTTTAAGAAATGATTTAATTTCTAAAATAGCATAAATACTATCATTATTTAATGGTATATTAACTCCTAATGCATTTGTGAACAATCTATTAGTTAAAGAATGTAATTCAGGAGGATTTACTTGTTGACTAGTTTTTACAAGTATATATTGATAATCATCAGCTTGTTGTGTTTTATTTATAACTTGTATTGCAATGTCAGAAGAATTGTAGTAAGTTATCGTAAAATCTATTCTAGTAATTGCTTTACTATTTAACGGATTTATTGTAAACCCAGGTTGATAAGGAACAAATTCATAATCCACTCCAGCATTTATGTCATATATATATCTAGTTCTTGCTTTTTTATCGTAATTAAAACTTAATGATATACTGTAAAATGATTTATTTGTATTTAACACTTTAATTTTAGGTGATTTTGTAGTATTGTCTATTATTTCAATATTTAAACCATTTATATCATTGGTTACATTAATATTATCATAATTAATATATAGAATATCTTGTGATTGATTATGATCTTGGCTCATAGAGTTCACATAATTATAGTTGAAAATACTTCTTTCCTGTTTGTTTTCATAAAATGTACTTTTATCTTGAGTAACTGTATAATTACTACATTGGATTCCTTCTAGTTCTTTAAGCAATTCAATTAACTGTATTTTATGTGTATATAATCCATCTATATATCTAGAAATACTATTGCTAGTATCTCCACATATAAAAAGCCAATCTTCATTTATTCGAAAATATGTTCTTGGAATAAAAACTTCTGCTTTTTTCATTCGTAAAACTAGATTGACAGTGTCTAAACTATTATCTAAATTATCATTTATAATTATAGGTTGCTCTACATATTGAGTAATATCAACCCATTGCATATTATTTTTATATTCTACTTTCAGCATTATTAAAACAATCCTCTGTTCTTTACAGTATTATTAATTAATCTACTTCTTTGATATGTAGTAATGTGATTTTGTAGTGCTTGTTCTTTCCTAAAATGATTTAATTCTTGTTGCAATTCTATCCATCTCATACTAGATTGCGCTACAAAATCTAGCGTTTGTTGAATAACAAATACAGGATTACCTGTTAAAGCAGAAGCAATAGCTCCACCAACAAATGAATTAATTGTACTACCTACTTTTTGCCCTATAATTTTTTTATTACCTATAATTTGAGATTGTCTAGTGTCACCTGTAAATTTCGCTTGAAACATTTGTTCGTTTTTCATATAATTATATATAGTAGAACCAACTTGAGTTATCGCAGATTGTATCATTCTTGCTTTTGCTACTCTTCCTTTTCTTTTAATATAGTCAACTGGATCAATATCTTTTGCCGTTTTTTTTGGAACTGGAGCAATAGTACTTCCTAAAGTAACCTTTGCAGTATTATTCACATTATTCTCTTTTGCTTTCACTACCTCTATTTTCAATGTATACTCTTTACTCATCTAATACCTCAATAAATACTACACCAATTGTAGATGTTGGATTATCTTCACTTTTTATTGTTACTTTATCTGCTATAACTGTATATGGAAAAAAAACTGGTGTGTTTCCATTTCCATCAACACTCATATTTAATAAATACTCCCTTTTTACTATTGACCCAGGAGCATATTCTTCTACTAAGCTCTGTATAGGGGGTAAATTATAATCAAACAACATTACAAAATTAAACACTCTTGATTTTCCTAATATTATACCTTTGCAATTATCATTATTAGCTACTTGTACTATTTCACTATTATTTGATAATTCTAAATTATAAGATAGTATTGGTAATCTAACATTATCTATACTAAAGGAAACTCTATCATATGATAGACTAAATTCACACATTAATGATAGTAATTGTGGTTTTATCATAGCTATTGTTGAGTTGTGCATAATCATAGGGATAATTACTTCGTTCATTATTTCTGGATTAGTATTTTTTAATGTAAAACTTACATTATATATTGTATTAACTCTAGTTACACTGTAGTTGTATATGCTATTTGGGTTGACATAGTTCCTGTTTGAAATTGTTTCATTATATATCTTTCTCACAACTTCATTGTTTGGATCAAATACTATTTCTACTTGATATACTATACTATTAACACCCATATTTATTTTTGGTATTCTACCATTATCAGTTATTCCTTGCACATTACCCGTTAATTTCCCAACAGTAATATGAGTAAACGGTACCTCTACGCCATCTATCTTGAAAACTACATTGTCGCTAGTTAGTACATCATCAGTAACTAGCCATGTAAAGTCTAACTCAGTTATGAACCATTGAGTAGCATCTCCGCTGCCTAAGTCTAGTGTCTCACCCATTGTGAATTGTGGAGTTGACTTTTGTATGTAAGAGTTACCCATTGTTACAGTTTGGTTAATGGTGTTCTCCTCATTCATATAACTATCTAATATTTCTCTAATCTCTGCTCTCTCATGTTCTCTACACAGTATGGTTAGTTTATACACATACTCCATTTGTTTTAAGTCCATACCTGCACTAAAGCTAGAGTTTACTAAACTTAGACTACATGGTGTAATCTTAATCATATCAGTTATGTTTCTAGTTACCCAATCATAATTATATCTATCTAGTTCTACACTAAAAGAGATACTGTAGTCTAGTTCAGTACACTTTAGGTTTAGTTTCTCATAGATATAATCTGCTATTTGTTGTTTTGTTATCATAATATTTCCTCACCTTCATCATCACCTGTTATATATTCTTGTTTCATATTATATTTATACTCAGTCTTATTAAACTTTTGACTAAGATTAATTTCTTCATCAATTTTGCTCATCACACTGTACCTACTAACTTTACCTATATTATTCTTATCAGTTGCATAAGGTCTAAGTTTACTCATCATCTCTAAAATAATAGTCTTAGCATGATTGTCCCAATATTTCCTATTGAGGTTAGGTAAACCATAATCAGTTAATAGGTTTTCCATTACTCTTGTATAGTACATCTCAGTTTGTCCTGTTTTTGCATTTTTACCACTGACTAAACTAGTGTCAATATACACTCCACCACCTTTACTCATGCTCCACTCCAAGATAGTTGCATTGTACAGTTTATTGGTTGGATGTAACTTATCTCCACTTAGGTCTTTTTGAAGTGTGTGAGGTCTAGGACTACTTTTAGTTTGATTTGTAAAGTGTGTATTAGGTGTATATCTTTTAATATACTTATAACCTCTTAACATCATCTTTTCCAATAACAAGTACAATTTTTGCTCTGTAATCATTTCAATTTCCTCTCTATTGTAGAGTTAGTATTTTTTCTACAATCGTGCTGTAGCCTGTTGTAGGTATCTTATTCAATGAAATATCTACTATTCTTAGTTTTTTATTGTCTATTTCTATGAAGTCATCTACTGCAAATTCACAATATGAAAATGTGCTAATTGATTGTAGATTGCCTATTACTCTAACATTATTGTTCCCTTGTTGAGAGAACTTATCAGAGTACATATTGTTCTTATAATAAAAGGGAGTAGGTGGCTCATACTCATTTTTGTCGCCAACTGTAGAGCCAACTACTCTCCTATACCATAATGCTTGTAGGATACATTTGTTAAGTCCATTCATAAAAACATTATTCATAATTAATACCCTTTGTGATATATACTCTCAGGTATGTCATGTATTCCTCTAATACCTTTGAACTTGAACCCTGTAGTATTAATTGCATCTTCTATTGCAGGTATAATTACATCAGCTTTATTAATCTTGTATAAGTTAAGTACACTGCCTGTGTTTATTCCTGCACTCATTATCTCACATTGTATCTCTAATACTTGATAGATCATCTCTATCATTCTACTCATCGCAAACTCTAACACTTGTTGATTGTTGAAAGTTTGGTATTTGTTTAATTGATATTTAAGTGTCCTAGCGGAACTAAGAATAATTTGCTTAGCTTGTACCTCAGTACCGCATAGGATTGTCATATCTACTCCTAATCTATTGCGTATATAATTGATAGTAGCTACAGGAAAATGTAAAATATTGTCCCATGTAAAATCGGTACTATAGTCCTCAAACTTAATTACAGGTAATCCTAATAACTCTATCATTTATATACTCTCTTTCTAATTTAAACTCAATAACTAAGATGCAGTATAAGGGCTTTCAACATATTTCCCAATACCAGGTGTTGCTACTATTAATTTTGTTGCTGCAGTATCTTCTGCTTGTACTTGGTCAGCTGTTGGTTCTATTCCACTTGCTAATACAGTTTTAATTGGGAAAATATCATGATATAATCTCATATCAATTTGTACTCCAAAGAAACCAGCTAATACATCACTTGCTAATACTTTAGTTTGGTTAAACTTAACTACACAGTTTACTTTACTTAATGTTACAATGATAAATGAAGGTTTTGAAGCTGGAACAGGGTCCACTGCAACTGTTGCTGTAAAATAGTTATCAGGTACTCCTACTACTCTACACTCATCTAACCATGCAACTCTTGTGTGTATTTCATCGTTTCTATTTTCCCAATTTAAGAAGTGAGTAATATTATCTGCTGCTTCTAAAACTGCTTTTGCTGAGAAAGTAATATACAACACTTTTTCATCAGTTTCACTAATTCCAGAATTGTACATCTTTCTTAATACTTTTTTAATTTCATCTAATATTGTAGTTTTTGTAAGAGTAACTCCAGTTGTAGTTGTTGTTACTGGTGCTGCTGCAACTAGAGTATTTAATCTGTATTGGTCCATTGATGGAACCCATACTCTTCTCACAAAGTCATTTCCATCAGATATTACTGTCTCTCCTGCACTTTCCTCAGTGTCCATTACATCAATCTTTAATGAGTTTCCCCAGTCTTTTGATAACATATATGTAATCCAACCACCTGTTACATCTACCATTGTAGTTCCATTTGATCTACTATATGTACTTGGTGTGTTTACACTATATGCTTTACTTCTAATCTTAACTGCATTTGCTCCAATTATTTCAAACTTAGTTGTTCTGTCCATGTCTTGTGTTAATAATGAATGTCTAGCAACTTGGTATAAATTGTTAGGATCATTAAAATAATTAATTGCTAATTGTAAATTGTTTGCCATTTTTATCTCCTTTGCATAATTTACTTAAAGAGATCTTAATCTTTTAATCTCTTTCTCTACTTCTTGTTTTCCCTTTTCTACATCTACATTAGGTTGACTTTGTCCCCCTACCTTAGGTGCATTAGTGTCTATACTTGAAGTTCCACTATTAGTCTTTTTAGCATTTAGCTTTGTTGCATAAATGCCTACACTTTCTAATATACTCTTATCTGCAATAGGTTTGTTTTTAGCTAGTGTAATGATTTCATCGATTAAATCGTTCTTAACATCACACTTAACTGCTTCAAGTTCCAATTGCAGATTAGTATTTGTAGTAGTTAGTTTCTCTATCTCACCACTCATACTCTCTACTTTTTCTGCTTTCTCCTTAATAGCTACAAACTCTTCAATTGATTTGATTTCCATCTTTTTCAATAGTTCATCCTTGCCTTTCGAATTAGCACTTGTTACTGCTTTGTTGTACTCTTCCTCAGAGTAAGTCTTAGCAGGTTCTTCTTTAACTTCTTTTAAATCTTTTTCATCTGTTGTCATTTTATCTCTCCTTTACCACAGTGACTAAAGCATACTAAGTACAAAGTATTTATACTTTTTACGCTTGTTGTTTATAATATTTTGATTTGTTTTATGTTTGAATAGGACATCTCTATTTTATATTTCATAGATTTACAAATTGTAAGCGGTTAATTTGACTATCTACTAAATATCTACATACTATCAACTTTATTCATTGTGTCAATGTTCTTGTTGATACTCTCTTGCAACTTCTCAAGGTTGCTCTCTTTCACTTCTTTAAGATTAGTTTCCCTCTCTTTATCAGTGTATTTATACTTCATTGCATACTCAGTAGCAGTTTCTACTGACATTACTCCACCAGCTAATCCTTTGATTGCAGTGTCTAATCTTGTGATAAAGTCCTCTGCATCTAGTTCTCCAAAAGTTACTACTATATCTAAATTGTTGTACTTCTCTTTCATTGCATAATGATTTTCTTCTACTTTACCTACTCCATTAAGCACATCATCATAGATTAGTAATATTTTAACTAACTCCTCTAGTGCTATTTTCCATGCATTCACTCTAGTGTTTCTCACAAAATGAGTTGCCATTGCTCTTGCATATATAGCTTGAGATGAAGTGTTTGCTCCAATTTGATTATTACTCACATTTAACTCAAAGCTAGATGGACTAACACCTATCTTGGAAAATATAAACTGTAGTTGTTGCATGATAGCATTGAAGTAAGGTTCACACTTAATCTCAGGTGTATCTCGTTTTACAGGGTCTTTTGTATCATCTCTACCTGATAGCATGATAGTATCAAGTTCATACTCCTTAGGTTTTATAGCTCCATGTACCCCACCTTTACTATCAGTAGCCATTGGTAGATATTCTTCTCTTATAGTGATTAATGGTCTTGTTCTTCTTATGTAACTATTCCATGTGGAGTATATCTCATCACACATTTGGAAACAATCTAAGATACCCTCATAATCACTAGCACCAAGTTGGGTATAACTAAATTCTTTACTATTGCCAGCGTTCTTTTTCCATACTGCTAAGAGTGGTGCATTATCAATAGTGATAGTTCTTAGTCCTTTAGTTTCATCAATACTATCTATATCTACTTCTTGTTGTCCTTTAAATAGTGAATAAGTAATCTTACCTTTGTTGTACTCAGTGAATAAGAAGTAAGTATCATTATCTTTTATGTACTCATCTCTAGTAATAATTTTAGTTATCTTACCATTGTATTCCTCATAATCTATTCTACTACTAGGGTACATATTAATTATTGGTGTATCACTAACACTAGGGTTGATACAAGCTACTAATACTATTGTTCCACTATACCCTTCCATATCACTAGCTTTAATCATTAAATCGCTAAACTTATTATCTTTCAATATTTTGTTTAATCTTCTTTGAAGCGATGGATTATCATTTATCTTAATAAGTATCTCTCCATTACCAAAGAGTAACTGGGTCATTGTAGTGTTTATCAAACTAGCTACAGGTATATGCATTTTAGGTAGTCCAGTAACATTTCTTACCCATTCATACCAACATTGCCTTGTAGCTGAGTTCATTTCTCCAGGTTGTTGAGGGTAAAAGGTGTAAAAGTTTATAAGATCTAACACATTTTCACTGTGCCATATCTCATATTCTCTTAACCTATAAATTAGTGCAAAGTTCTTAGTGTACCTCTTATTAGGTATACGATAAAGCCATTGGTCCATCTCAGCTTTTACAGCATTGACTTTCTTGTCTATTCGTTTATCAGTACCGCTCCAGAACCAGTCGTTAAGTCTACTCAATACCCCCATTATTTACCTCTTGCTCTTTATTTATCTTAATCTTTCTAATCTCAATTAGTAGATTGTCTTTTTCTTTCAATGTCTCAGGGTGATGAATTGTAGTTGCAATATACATCTTGATAAATGCTACACAAGCTCCTATTATAAAGATAATCATTTGTACTATTGCCATTAATATATTTCCATCAATTATACTTTTAACTATAAATGCTCCACCCATAACTCCAATAATTGTTTTTAATATAGCATTCGATATTTTGCTACTATTCTCTACTTCAATTAACGATTTACCATACTTTCTACCTTCATGATTATTTATGTTATTTCCAGTAGTACTTTTTAACTCTTCATACTTTACATAGTGTATTTTAGATTTTAATATTATTTTAATATTTTTCTTTTCTTCCTTAGTTAATTCTATATTTTTAAGTATTCCATCATCAGTAAAATATTTTTCCCATTTCATATTGAACTTTTCAAAGCATAACTCTTTTTTATGCCATATATTAGATAATCTATTATACTCATGAACTTTCTCGTGCATAAATGGTTCAGTCAATAATATTTCTCTTGTTAATTCTAAATGTAATCTCTCAGCATCTTTCACTCTATCTAATTGACTACCCATTAATATAGCTTGTTTAATAGCTAAAAAATTTACTGATATTCCTATTACAATAATAGCAAATATATTAAATGTAATTGTCCATACACTTTCAATATTTAATTCTAAATCTATAATACTAACTGCTACATAACCTAAAATAGCAATACCCATAATGGTAAAGTTTACTGTCTGCATTATAGAATTACTACTTCGGCGATTGTGTATTTCGTTCCTCAAGTCGTTATTCATCTTACTCCTTTATTTCTTTTTTGTGTGCTAGTCTTATACAAGCGATATGTGTTTTATTACATCCAATAGTATTATACTATAATGTGTTTTCATTTTGCATGAAAAGTTTACATAAAACATCATATTTCAAAGGGTAACTTGTCTGGTATCTTATAACTTATAGTTATGTCTAGCCACTCTTGGTGTTTTTTCTTTATCGCTTGTTGTTTAAATGGTTCTAAAGTGTCTATCCACAATAAACCTTTACTGTCTATTACACTAAACCACTCTCTTTGTCGTATAGTTCTTAGTTTATCTTTGATGTCTTGCACTAAGTATACATACTCACTATTATCTGTTTCTTCTTTGCTTATTACAAACCCATGTTTCAAATACTCATTTGCATTTTCTATTCTTACTAATACTCTATTATACATTCTCTCTCCTTTAATCCTTTACTACAATATATATTCTTTGTGTTTGGTATGGTAATGCAATTAATTGACTATGTGTCATATTCACACTAGCACCATACCATTTACCTTTATACATTAAACTAATTCCACCAGTGTAAACACTTCTACCTGCCATACCTTCTTCCATAAATGTATGTTTTACTAAATAACCTGTTGCACTAGATTGTGAAATATCTAAACTACTAAAATTAACAAAATATGCATCATACATATATCCACCAGTTGTAGTGAGATAGTCAATACTCCAATTTACATCAACATATATTTCAGAAAATGTTCCACTACTTCCACCACCAGGTATAGCTATTGTAGTATTACTACCATTAGTTAAATATATAGTAAATGTACCATTTAGATTATCTACAACACTACTTATTCCTACTCCTGCACTTCCAGTAGCTCCTGTTGGTCCTTGTAGTCCTTGATTACCTTGTATGTTTTGCTGAGCGATTATTGAACCAGTATTTACCATTGTTCCACTTACCAGTGTAACTTCTCTGAATGTAATATTACTACCTACCATAGTTACAATAATATCTCCTCTAAGTATATTACTACTTGGATTAATTTGACTTACTTGTAGTGAAGCAGATTGATTACTTGAATATCTAAAACTATTACCTGTTACTCCTGTTGGTCCTTGGGGTCCTGTATTTCCTATTAGTCCTTGCGGTCCAGTTGGTCCAGTGTTTCCAATAGGTCCTTGAATTCCTGTTTGTCCTCTTATGTCTGTATTAACACTAATTGTACCTATAGTGACAGTTGTTGCTGCAACACTAATAATAGCAGCAGTTCTAATATATGTCCCACCTATTCCTATAATAATATCTCCAACTCTCGGTATAGTAACACTTGCACTAGGAGATAATGATGTCCTTTGTATTATTTGATTAGCAGCAGTTACTTGAACATTAGTTGTATATACTACACTCCCTGCATCTCCTGGTATTCCAGTGACTGTTGATATAGGAACATAAAATGGTCCACCTATAGAGAGTGATATAACAAGGTTTTGTACACCAGATATAGTTTCAACTCCTATATTTGTTATAGTAGCTCCTTGTGGTCCTGCGTTTCCTGTTGCTCCTTTAATATTTCCTAGTATACTTACATTATAACTAGGTGTTCCGGATGATACTCCCCATATTCCTGTAACTATTGCTATATCATTAGAATTAACTATAGTTGTAAATGGTTCTCCTAATTGATCATTAAAGCCAGTTAGTGTTATTGGACTATTTGTGGTATTTATCACTAAATCATTTACACTAATCCCTGTAATAAAGCTAGAATTAGTCATTGGCCAAACACCTCTACCATTCACTCCATTTGTACCATTAGTTCCTGCTGGTCCTTGCGAACCTGTAGCTCCTGTTATTCCTTGTAATCCTTGTAAGTTTACACTATATATAAATATTAACGGAATATCTGATAAATTACTAATGTCATCAATATAATAAATGAACATATATGTTCCACTCATTCTATATACTAAATCATTTTTTCTTATATTATCACTTGGCGATAAATCGCTATTTGCTATTCCATCTCCAGGGTTTTTAGTAGTAAATCTTAAACTATACCCAGTTAATCCTGTAAGTCCTTGTGGTCCAGTGTTTCCAATAGGACCTTGAATACCTTGAATACCTTGTATTCCTTGAATACCCTGTGGACCTTGTATGTTTACATTATTTACTATTTGAATACTTACATAACTTGATATTGTATTTATACTAGCGATATAACCAATTTGAATATTAGATCCTACAACTCCAACTACTAAATCGTTTATTCTAGGAGCTACACTATTAGGGTGCAAGTTACCAAATATAACCATTTCATCCATGAAATTAGTAGTATATACTGTTGTCCCTGCACTTCCTGGTATTCCTGCTACTGTGTCTATTATCACATCATAACTGTTACCACTTGATGTAGATATTGTTAGATTATTTTTACCAGGAACATCACTAGGTGTTATTGATACTCCTGTAATACTATCACCTTTTTCGCCAGGTATCCCTTGAGGTCCTGTATTTCCTATTGGTCCTTGTGGTCCAGTTAGTCCGGTATTTCCAATAGGTCCTTGTATTCCTTGGTCTCCTTTTAACTCTACTCCAGCTAAAGTGCTAGTTTCTACATCAGGTCCTTCTATACTAATTACTTGCCTAACATACATATATGTGTAAGTAAATGTATAAATAATGTCTCCTACTTTAAGACCATTATTGGGTGTTATTTGTCCAATTGTCATACTATTACTAGACTCATATGAAAATCTTACAGAGTATCCCATATCTCCTTGTGGACCATTTGGTCCAGGAAGTCCTTTAATATTATTAAATATATCTATATTTAACATATCCCCAGTAATACTAACAACTCTACCCATACCAGTAAAACCACTAGTATCTGGAGCAAACAATACCCAATCATCTACTCTTACTACTTGAGTTCCTATAATGTCACTTCTTAACATATTTAAATTAACATAGTCACTCACTGTGTTATTAGTAATATGTAGATAAGTTATATTATCTCCAACAACTACTACCCACTCATTACCTGTAACATCCCATACATAAGTAGTATAATTACCTAAACTTCCTACATATGCAAACCACCCTTGTCTATCTAATGGGTTAGATATACCATTAGGATATTGCGTTAATAAAAATGCTAAGTTAAGAAAATAACCTCTAAATAGACTATTTTGTGTATCTACACTATGAATAATATCTAATAGTTTAATAGTCTTAATATTACCCTCAGTGTCATTTATAGTAAATACTACATTGTTGTCTAAAGGTGTCAGTGCCTCATCATATTTCGAATAATCTTCCCATTGTTTAGCATTTACTTGCAATTGTAAACCATTCACATATAATACTAAATCATCAAGTTCACCTTTTAATATAGTCCATGTGTTCTCCATACTACTATACATATTATATAAACTCATTACAGATGATAATAGATTTTCTATAATATCTTTATTATTAGCTAAATCGTTTTGTAGATTTGCTATTGCATCCCACAATTGATTTATTAATAGCATTATCTCCTCAGTTTTACTTGGATCTACTTCATCATATTCTCCCTCTCTAATAGTTGCATCTATTGATAGATTAAATGTACCACTAGTATATTTTAATGTTATTGGGTTGTGAATAGTGAATACCTTAAAATCAAAGTCATGTGTAACATATGCTTCAGTTCTTATATCTTCTAAATCACCAATTAAGTTAACTTCCATTGTAGTGTTAGGTCCTATGTACTGTGCATATGTCATACTATCTTTATCACTTTGTAGTATTGTTTTAACTTGTGGTATATTATTAAATGCTCCTACAAATGTTAAATAGTCTGGCATTTTAGGTGGTGTAGTTGTAGTTCTTTCAAATGTTACACCTACAAAATTAGCTCCATATCTACTCACTCGCTCAAATACAAGACTAGTAACTCTTAGTCTAAATACACTCCAGTCTTTTATAACTTCAAAGTATGGTACTTTATCACTTACTAGTTCGCTTACCTTTGTAGTAATAGCTGGTATTAAATCATAGCTAAATGTGTTTTGACCAATACTACCTTTAGTGTTTAGATTAACTCTAATTACATTATCATAAGTAACAGGAGCTATAACATAAATGAAGTTAACATTTAAGTTATCACCTTTTAGTTGAGTAGAAGGTAGTGTACTTGGAACAAACATCATTTGTTCATCTACTATAAATACTATGTTTCTTGCAATCATTTTACTATCCTCTTTTCTATCTCATCTGCTATCCTTAGTATATAGTTTTCTTTTTCCTCTATTTCTTTGTCTTTCAAAAAAGCATTATCTAAGTTTTCTCCAATTATAAATGTAACCATACTTGGCAATAATGCAAATGCTATTCTATAAATTATCTCATATGCTCTTTGAAATCCACTAACAGCTATGTTTATTAAAAGACCACTGCATAATAAAGGTATTAATACATTCATGTAATCTACAACTACAATCCATGATTTACTCGTTTTACTAGCTACTCCCATTTCATGAGCTACATCTATCGATTGAGCTTTTCTATTTATTGATTTTTTGATTGCTTTTAGTACATACATAAATACAATAAACATAGCTAGTATTAGTCCAAATCCTACTTTATACTTAGTTTCAGTTACTTCCTCTTTAATTACATCAATGACTATCACTAGTATAACTAAAATTGTTGTTGCTAATAATCCTAAACATTTAACTAGGAGTGCTAGGTTCTTCTTGTTCATTGTTTTCTACCTCTTTGTTGTAGTTATCTATATACTCTTCATCATACTTTACTTGGTCTATTGTAGCTACTAATTTATTGTTTACTGCATTAGCTAAAGCTTCTTTTACTTTATTACTTACTAGTTTGCTTTCCATATTCTTTTTAGCTAATGCTGTTTGTACTGCAAAAAAGTGAGACATAAGTTCTTTATACTCATTAGTCTTTCCATGTAGCATTTTAACTTCGTTCCTTAAATACTCAATTTGTTTATTGTTTTTCTCGATAATACTTTCAAACATTAAATAGATCTCTTTTATACTATCTGCTTTTTTCTCAAATGCTTCTAACATATTTTTTTGAGTATCATTTTTCAACATTTCATTATCAAGCTTAAATCTATAAAATTGATTATCTGCATTTTTTATATAATGTTTCAATAATAAAGCAGAACCTACTCCAATAGTTCCTGTTAGTCCAATTGGTAAAAGACTTTCAAGTTCTATACCTAATAGTTTACTTGAAAACTCTTTTAGTCCTTCACTCCACTCTACTGGTAATAAACTCCATATTAAACAAGCTACTGTATATGCTAGTGATACCCATAATGCAATATTTATTATAAATACAATTATTCTTTTTGTCATTCACTTACCTCTATTTCTAATACTTCTTTAATTAATTGTTCCAATTTTTTATTCTTTCTTTTTAAATAATCAACTTCTCCTTGTAACTCATCTATTTTAAATTCGCATAAAGTTATCATTTCAATTATTTCAGATTGCTTTTGTATAAATGTAGTTCCATTACTTAATTTAACCTCATCTAAAACTTTGTACCTTTCAGTACCATTTTGTGTTTTGAGAGATAGTTTATCTCCTAGTGTGTCACTAAGCTTTTTATCATCAATGTATTTTTCCATTTCGTCTTCTCCTTAAAAAGCGTAAAAAAGCGGATAGATTATTTTCCGCTTACTTATCTATTAACTTATTTACAAATGATTATATCATTATCTAATTTTTAAATGTTGTAAAAAGTGCTAAATAAAAAAAATGTGGGTTTAATTCCACATTTAGATTATTTATCATTGTAGTGTCCAGAACATAATCTTATTTCAATATTTCCATTATCAAGAATTCTATATACTAGTCTATTTTTATCATCAATTCTTCTGCTCCACCAACCAGCGTAATTTCCACTTAATGCTTCTGGTTTTCCTTCACCTTTATGTCCATTTCTTTTAATATCTTCGATAAGTTTCATTATTTTGTAAAATAGTTTTCTATTTTTACTTGCCCATTCACAAAACTCTTGCAATGAATTACCTATAAAATCTACACCCATTATTTCTTTTCTACTTTCTTTACTGCTTTAGCTAATGCATCTAATGCATCCCAAGACATATGAATTCTCTTACCACTTTCTAACTCTTTAAGAAGTTTAATGTCTTCATTATTTTTGTTAGTACTATTTTCTTTATTATTTGCCATTTTTCCCCTCGCTAATTAATTATACCATGATTAATATAATCATGCACATAGTTTAATAATAAATTCTTTTTCTATCAACTCTATTATCTCTACTACATTTCGTACTAAATACACATTCCCTAATATTTTATGAACTTCTTTTTGGTTATTGCTAACAAGTCCTTTATCAGTTTTTAGTTCAACCCATACTTGTTTAGTGTCTTTTACTAGTAATCTATCAGGAATACCATTAATACTACTAGAACTCATTTTCCAACAATGTATACCTTTACTTTTACATATTGATACTAGTTTCTTTTCTAAACTAATCTCTTTTTGCATTTTCTATACTTCCCAATAGTTCATCTTCAGTAATGTTTAGTATATTACACAATACACTAATTTCATTTTCCTTAAATGCACGAAGTCCTTTTAGTTTCATACTAAATGTACTCTCATTAATTCCTAAAATATTAGCTATATCTCTTTGGGTAAATCCACTATTAATTATTATTGCTTTTATACTTATTTTCATATTATTCTCCTGTTACTCTATTATATATATAGTTTCTAAACTCTGCTATTGCATACTCAGTTGCATCTATCATCCCTACATCTACATCACGAATTGGGTCATCTTTTCTTTCATATCTACCATTCTTGGATTTGTTTTCATCATACTCAGCTCTTTTAAATTGGTCAATTGTTCTAGCACATATATTATGAAACTTCAATCTACCTGTGTATAATAGATTAATTCCTTCTTTTATTCTAATATCAATTAAATCTTTTACAGCATTGTATAACACATACCCTATTCTATTTTGATACTGGTTTCTTTGATACTCTCTTATAAAAGTTATATCAGCAGGGTCGCATAGCACTCTCCACGCAGCATAACCCATTATTTGTTCGCATTGTTTAATAAAGTCAAAGAAATCATATAAATAGTCCTGAGGCATTTTAATACCTAAATGTCGTTCATCTTTGTTTCTGTGATAATATTCATGTAGTATATGTATTTCTTTCATGTCGTTTGTCATAGCACAAAGAATAAAACAAGTACCACTAGCATTTATTCCTGGGTCAGCACTAATCACATATTTACCATAATTATTAAAGTCTATCTTACCTGTTATGATATTATAGTCCCTTACATTGTATATTAGTCCTTCTCCTGCTACTCGTTGTCCTAATATCATGCGTTTATATTCAATACTATCTGGATCATATTCTTTCATAATCTCCTCTTTTCGTTCTTTAGTAATAGCGGGATTATCGTCAAATGTCATGTGTAAATAATTTACATCATTCAAATCATTCAACCATTTATACACATAATGAGTAGGAGTAGTAGGGTTGAAATCTAAAAACACTCTTCTATATTTACTAGCTATTGTTCTTGCTTTAATTTCGTTCAAGGTGTTCAAATGTAGCAAGTTTATCTCAGTTGCTATTACCATACCTAAGCTCATACCTCTAAAACTCTCGTAACTTACACTAGTATCTCCACCCATTGCTATGATAGTCTTCACTCCATGATTGTTACCTTTAGCTGGTTTGATAAACAATGCATCATACCCTTGATACTTACCTTTAAATATGCGTTGTTCGTATCTCTCTCCGTATTTATTAGTATGTGCTTGCCATTGCGGATAATAAGATATTCCTAACCCCTCGCAGTCAAATAGTACTGTTCTTGCTAAGCTTGCAGATGAAGCTATTGCCATATGCAAAGTATTAGGACTTTCCTCTAGTGCTAAGCAAAAGGCTAACACATTTATTGTACTTTTGCTACTCCTAACACTACCTTCTAGTATGTTCCATGTACTCTCATATGTCTTTCTTAAATACTCTTTAGTTCTTTTATTAGGTGATTTAAAAGTTTTCAAATAGTAATTGTATGTAAATACTGCTTTTTTCAAATGTTCATTATCTCCTCAACTACTTCATCAACACTCATTCGCTCCAGTTCCTCATATCTACCTAGCACATCTCCTTTACATATCATTAGTCGTATATGCTCAGGACTACACTCTGCATATTTATCTTCTCCTATATATAGCAATGTCTCCATTGCTTCGCATATCTTTAATAGTGTAGGGTCTATTACATTGTTTTTATTAAATCTCCATAACTCAAACAATCCCTCATTAACTTGTTTACTCACTAAATCTTTATTCCTCTTTTTACTCATTCTCATTTTCTCCTTTGCTAGTTATTATCTCTTTTAAACTTGGTAGCTCTTTGTAGTTGTCCTCTACCTCTATTATTAACATATCATTATTTATTACCCCTTTGCTATCTATCACTCCTGCTTTCAATAGTGCCTCAAATGCTTTAGTATCTCCCTTGAGAGCTTTTTTTATCTGTGCTATTATTATTGCTTCAGCCACTGTTATGTTTGCTAGTTCTCCTGCGTTTAGGTTGTCTATCTCATCAACTTCTCCGCTGTACATCGGTAGTGTTAGTATTCGCTTTAACTTTTTCTCCAGTAATGTCAATGTCTTATCATCGTACATTTGTTCACCTCTTTACACTTGAGTATATCATAAGTGTAAAGTTCTTTACAAGCCTAAAGTGTTTTTTTGCAAAGTTCTTTACAGGGAATTATTACTCCAAAAATAATATGGCTCTTTGCAAAGTACTTTACAGGGTATTATTACCCTAAAAATTATAGGGGTAAATAAAAGCCCCCAACAACCAAAACAAGAGAACCACACCCGCCCCCTAGCCCTCAAAAATCATAGAACTAAATAAAAGCACCATACAACCATACCAAAAGAACCACTGGAGCAGTGAGAACATGAGCTTCAAGTACCATAACAGCACCAGTAACACTGGACAAACTGGAGCAATAAACCACATCAGGAACACTGACGAACAGCTCCACCGCTCCATTTAGACCAACTAAACCAGTGAACCATAGTGCGAAAAGACCACTAAACCACAGGACAAACTGGAGCTGATGAGCCACTCGACAACCTAACAACTGCTGTTTTATGTACCTGTAAAGTACTTTACACCATGAAATAATACTCTACTTTAAAAAAGGAGCATTTTACTACTTTTTACTACTTTTTGCACTTTTTAATTTTTGGCGTTTTTTTTGTGCTTTTATTAAAATATTTTTAAAGAGTACCGTTTGACGATTTGCAACTCTCTTAAAAGTGTTTTCAAAAATTCAAAAAAAATAGTAAAAAGAGCAAAAATTTTTTAAAAAAGTCGCATAATACTATTTTTTATATGTTTTTCTATACATATATATATTTT
>Ga0123353_10002392_pt1 | contig 23319 bp, 20 predicted proteins | sample TergutLab28metaG_3_FD_92763 | JGI IMG/M metagenome (GOLD analysis project Ga0123353, IMG submission 92763) | Labiotermes labralis P3 segment gut microbial communities from Petit-Saut dam, French Guiana - Lab288 P3 | ecosystem: Host-associated > Arthropoda: Insects > Digestive system > Gut ... | reverse complement strand
GTAGAACACGTCAAACGCCAGCCGCGAAACGCGCTCAAGCATGGACACATACTGCCGCACCGGCAGTGTTTCCTCAAGAAACATCCAGCAATGCCCGTTCGCGGAATCGCTGTCCAGCAGTACGCGCTTTTCGGCGACCAGCAGCCCGACGGAACCGGCCGTGTGCCCCGCCATATCGACGACCTCCACATGCAGGCCGCCCAGGTCGAACACCGTACCGGGGTTCAATTTTTTGAGGTTCGCGCTTCCCGCCTCGCGCCAGACAGCCGGATCAAAATCCGGTTCGAGGCCCTTTTGTGCTAGCTTTTCTAAGGCTTCATCCCGGTATTCCGGCGAGCAGTGCAGGCGGCACAGTTCAAAGTCGCCCTCATGCAGGTACACCTCGTCGAATTGATACGCGCCGTTGGCATGGTCGATATGGCCGTGACCGAGCACGACGTATAAAGGTTTTGTTGTGATGGCCGCTACCGCCTCGGAGATGGCGCCCATGCCGTATCCCGTATCGAACAGCAAGGCTTTGCTGTCGCCGACAATCAGGTAAAAGTACACGTCCAGCGGGTCATGGATACGATACAGCCATGGATAGAGTTGCTCGGTTTTGTACCGGATCATTCCGTTTCTCCTCTCGCCCGTATGCTCAGGCTGCCCGTGATGGTGGTGGCCCGTACGCCGGGCGCGTCGGGGCCGCCCGCAAAGCCCTCGGCAGACAGCTTGCCCGATACCGACCGGAAGGCCACCTCGGCCCGGCCCCCGGGCAGGTGAACCTGCGTATCGCCGGTAGCTACCTGCAAGTCCAGCGTGCGAAACGGGCGCACGAAGTCCAGCACCACCTGGCCGCTGATGGAAATCACCTTGACGGTATCCGCATCCATTTCGGACAGGGTGATGGCGCTGGATACATTGCGCACCTGCAGCTTCTCGCTAACCACCCGCATGGATTGCGCGGCCCCCGACACCGCGTTCATCTCGAAGGCATCGCACTGAATGTGCTCGGCGCGCACCGTGCCCGACGCGGTATCCAGATGCACCTCTTTGCCGCGGATCTTCCGCACCGAAATCGCGCCGGAAACCGTGATCAGCAGCACGTTGCCGCACCATTCCCTGGGCACGCGCATCTGGATTTGCAGCCACTTGCTGTCAAAGTGGGGCAGCAGACCGTATTGGGGCTGCTCGATGGTGAGCTTCTCGTTTTCGTGCCGCACCACCATCTCCCGCACCGACCGGTCGTCACCGGCGATGGCGATTTGTACTTCCTGGATGTCGGCGCCAAACAGTTCTACCTGGGCCCAGCCGACCCGCACCTGTATTTCGCTGACCAGGGTGGTTGGATATGCGATATTTCTCTCCATCGCCGCTTCCTCCTCGTCGCCGTGCCGGCGTGTTCTGCTTGGCAACACTATACCATTTTCCGGCGCGGATTTCAAATGCCATTGCAAAACAGGCAGGGCAGCGTCATTTGCTTTTTCTTTGTATAGAGTGGGCATCCGAAGGTTTCCAAAGGGCGACCGGAAAGCCCTTTGGTCGTGCCCAGAGGCACGAAACACCTCCTGATAGAAGCATGCCCCGAATGGATTTCGCTTCCTGCGGGAAGCGATCAGGGCTTTGCGGTCGCCCTGGACCTTCGCGGCGCGCTCAAACAAACGGCTCAAAAATAATTCATGCATCCTGACAATCAGGGCTTGACAGGTGAACGGTCGTTCAGTATACTTTGGTTAACGATCGTTATCCTTTGCCGTGGAGGGCGCATGAGCACCAAGCAAAAGCTGTTGGACGCGGCGCTGGATCTGTTTTCGCGCCGGGGGTTTGCCGCCGTGTCGGTGCGCGATCTGGCGGCGGCGGTGGGCGTCAAAGAGAGCGCGCTGTACAAGCACTTTCAAAACAAGCGCGCGGTGCTGGGCGCCCTGGTGGCCCGCTATCGGGAAGCCAGCGAGCGGTACATGTCGGGCATCCACGCGCAGCCCCCGGCCGGCCCGGCCGACCCGGCGGCGCTGGAGCCGGGCGCGGCGTTCTACGAATCGCTGGACGACACCGCATTCTTGCGCATCGCCGAGGGCCTGTTCACCGATTTTTTGATGCAGCCGGACACGATGCGCTTCTGGCGGATGGTGTCCATCGAGCGCTGCAACGACCCGGACATGGCCGCCCTGTTTTACACCATGCTGCACACCGAGCCCATGGCCTTTCAAACCGCGCTCTTTGGCATGCTGATCGGGCGCGGCGCGATGCGGCCGGTGGATCCTTCGGTGCTGGCGATGGAATTCTTTATGCCGGCGCTGATGATCTACCTGCACCTGCTGCCCTGGATGGACGACCCGCAGCGCACGAGCCAGGCGCTGGAGCTGCTCAAGCGCCACCTGTTGCACTTTCGGGAGACCTACTCCCTCGCCCCATCGACGCAAAAGGAGATAGACCCATCATGAAAATCGTACTGATCCACGGAAGCCCCCGCAAGCGGGGCAATACCTACACGGCGGCCCACCAAGTGTTGGAAGCGATGCGGGAGCGCGGGCCGGTGGAATGCACCGAATTCTTTATGCCCGGCGACCTGCCCGAACTGTGCGCAGGATGCGCGTCCTGCGTGCTAAACGGCGAGGACACCTGCCCCCACGCCGCCCACACCCTGCCCATTTTGGAGGCCATGCTGGCCGCCGACGCGCTGATCGTCACCACCCCGGTATTTGTACTGGCCGAAAGCGGGGCGATCAAAAACTTTCTGGATCATTTTTGCTATCTGTTCATCGTGCACCGGGCGCAGCCCTGCATGTTTGCCAAAAAGGCGCTGGTGCTCTGCACCACGCTGGGCGGCGGCGCGCGCCGGGCCATGGGCGCGGTGGCTGTCTCCCTCAAGTTTTGGGGCATCAACCGGGTGCGCAGGCTGGCGCTGCCCATGCGCCAGATGAGCTGGGACAAGGTGAGCCCCAAGCGCCGCGCGCGCTCGCAACGCAGGCTTCAAAAAGCCGCCGGCGCCTTCTACCGGGAGGTGGCCGGCGGGCGGCGGCGCATGCCCTACCCCATACTGTACGTGATGTACACCTTCATCCGCAGGATGATGAAAACCGACGCCTACGATGATGGCTCGCTGGACAAGCGGCACTGGGAAGAGCGGGGCTGGCTGCGGAAGCGGCCGTTCTGATCCCGATCCGGCGGCCCTTATACAACGATTTCAATGCGGTTGCCGTCCGGATCGGAAACGCAGCTTTCATAATAGCCGTCGCCCGTGGTGCGCGGCTCGCCGAATACCGTATATCCATCGTTCCGCAATCGGCCCGTCAGGGCATCGACGGATTCCTTGTCCCCCGCGCTGAACGCAAGATGCGCATATCCCCCTTGCTCTTTGCTGTTCTTAACTATTGCTATATCGGGTCTTGACATGATTTCCAGTCTGCAACCGTTTTCAAAGGACAAGAAGTAGGTTCGCAGTCCTGTCTTGGGGTTATGGTATTGCGTGTTTGCTTTTCCGCCGAAGTACGTTTGATAAAACGCCTTTGCTTTTTCAAGGTCACATACATACATCGCCACATGATCGATTTGCATACCTGCCTCCTCATCAACCTTTTCTTCTTAACCTTTTCTTCTTTAACCTTTTCTTTCTATCTGCGGTTATCTGTGCTATGATTCAAACGGATCAAAGGGGTCTTATGTTGCATGGAGGGGGCAAACCCACATGAAAAGCTCGCCCTATAGGGTACGGGACGCGGAGTCGCTGCCCAGCCCGTCGCTGCTGTTTTTCGAGCCGCTGCTCCGGCAAAACATCGCCGCCGCCATCGGCCTGGCCGGCGGGCCGGAGCGGCTTTGGCCCCACGTCAAAACCCACAAGTGCCCGCAGGCGGTGCGCATGATGATGGACATGGGCATCCGCCGCTTTAAGTGCGCCACCCTCGCGGAGGCGAAGATGCTGGGGCACTGCGCCGCGCCGCACATCCTGCTGGCGTACCCGTTGGTGGGCCCCAACATCGCAGGCTTTGTGGCGCTTGAGGCCGCTTTTCCACAAAGCGCCTTCTATGCCGTGGGCGACGATTACGGCCAGCTCGCCCTGCTATCGGAAGCCTCGTTGGCCGCCGGCCGGCCCGCCGCCGCGCTGTTGGATTTGGATATCGGCATGCGCCGTACAGGCGCATCGCTGGAAGACGGCGGGGCGCTTTACCGGCGCTGCGCGAAGCTTTCCGGGTTGAGGATGGCCGGCTTGCACTGCTACGACGGACACATCCACCAGGGGGACCCTCAGGCGCGGGCAAAGGCCGCCCTGCCGGCCGCGGACGCCGCTTGGGGCCTGCGCGACGCGCTGCGCGCGGGCGGGCTCTCCTGCGACCTGCTGGTGCTCGGCGGCTCGCCCACCTTTCCCGTGCACGCCTCGCGGGAAGACGCGTTTCTTTCCCCCGGCACGATTTTTTTGATGGACGCCGGGTACGCCGAAGCCTATCCGGATTTGCCCTTCACCCCGGCGGCCTGCCTCTTCACCCGGGTGATCAGCCGCCCGGCGCCCAACCGTTTCACCCTGGATCTGGGGGTGAAGGGGATCGCTTCGGAGATGCCCGGCGCCCGCGGAGCGATCGTCGGAATGCCGGAGGCCCGGCCCGTGCTGCACAGCGAGGAGCACTGGGTATTTGAGCTGCCGCCGGACTGCCCGTCCCCCGCCGTCGGCCAACCGCTGCTGGTGATACCGGCCCACATCTGCCCCACCTGCGCCTTGTACGACGCCGCCCACGTGGTGCGCGAAGGCGGGCGCGTGGCCGGACGCTGGGACATCCTTCGCGGCCGGTAACGCGCCGGGCGGAACTTTTTATGCGATGATCCGTCTTTATAAGGGAAGATGCAAAAAGGAGGATTTGCACATGTTCCATACATTCCTATCCTGGCTCGTATCCGCTTCCATTCTATCTTTGTTTGCGCTTAGCGCACCGGCACAGGCGAATATGCCCGGCAGCGGCGGCGCAACCCCCGTCAGCGTGGGCCAACACGTGAGCATTGCGGTGAGCGAAAACCAAACGACCCCGTACAGGTGGGTGCTCGCCCTCTCGGACGAAACCGTGATGCAACTCGTGCACGACGAGTACATTCAGGATCCAAACCCGCGCGGCGCGGACGGCGTGGGCGGCAAACACCGCTTCGACTTCAAGGCCATCGGCGCCGGCGCATGCTCGATCGATCTGTACCTGGTGCGCATTGGGGAGGATATCGACGAGGCGGTACAAAAGGAGTCTCACTTTTTCACGGTTTCAAAGGAAGGGGTTCCGCTGCTGGAATACCTGGATGATCCGGCGCTCACCGCCTTTGCCGAGCGCTTTGACGAAGACTTTCCCGTGTCGGTTTCGGTGCGTCACGACGGGGAGGCCAGCGGCACGCCCGTCACGGTAACGGATCCGGAGGTTATCCGCGCGGTATTTGAGGCGCTTGGAAACATCGTCGTGCTGGGAGAATGGCCGGTCAGCGGCCACACCGACGATTACTTGAACTACTACTTTGAGATGGCGGACGGCAGGATTATGTACGGCTTTGAGTTTCAGGGCGGCATGCTGCTGGATGCGTGGATGGGGTTGCACGAGATCATCGGGTTCGATGCGCTGCAGAACGCGCTGCCCAGCCCGGGAATATAGGCCAAAGGGAGCCGAAAAAGAAAGCCGCAAAAGAAAGCTGTGCATTGCAAATCCCGCATCTACCTGCTATACTTCCTTCATCAATTTGCGTAAATTTGCGTAAAATGGAGGCTATTGCGGTGGATTATCGGACGTATTTTCGAGAGTATCCGAGTGCGGATGGTTTTTTTGGCGAGTACGGCGGGGTGTTTGTGCCCGAGGTTTTGCGGGGAGCGCTCCAAGAGGTGGCCGACGCGTATCAAACGATATGCCATTCGGCGCAGTTTATCGCGGAGCTTCGGCGGATCCGCCGGGAGTTCCAGGGGCGGCCGACGCCCGTGTATCATTGCGAAAGGCTGTCGCGGGTGGTCGGGGGCGCGCAGATTTACCTAAAGCGGGAAGACCTGAACCACACGGGGGCGCACAAGCTCAACCACTGTATGGGCGAGGGGCTGCTGGCCAAGTTCTTGGGCAAGAAAAAGCTGATTGCCGAAACGGGAGCGGGGCAGCATGGGGTCGCGCTGGCGACGGCGGCGGCCTATTTTGGCATGGAGTGCGAGATCCACATGGGCGAGGTGGACATCGCGAAACAGGCGCCGAATGTGATGCGCATGAAGGTGCTGGGGGCGACTGTCGTCCCGGTATCCCATGGGCTGAAGACGCTGAAGGAGGCGGTGGACTCGGCGTTTGAGAGCTATTTGCGGCAGTATGAAGACGCGATTTATTGCATCGGGTCGGCGGTGGGGCCCCATCCGTTCCCGCTGATGGTGCGCGACTTTCAAACGGTGGTGGGCATCGAGGCGCGAGAGCAGTTTATGGAGATGACGGGCATCATGCCCGACGCGGTGTGCGCGTGCGTGGGCGGCGGCAGCAACGCCATCGGGATGCTGGCGCCGTTCCTGGCCGATCCGGTGGACCTGTACGGCGTGGAGCCCCTCGGAACCGGCTCCGCCCTCGGCCAGCACGCGGCGTCCATCACCTTCGGCGCGCCCGGCGATATCCACGGTTTCCGCTCGATCGTGCTCCAAAATGAAGACGGCTCCCCCGCCCCCGTGTACTCGAACGCCAGCGGCCTGGACTATCCCGGCGTCGGCCCCGAGCACGCGTTCCTCCACGATCAAAAACGAATCATCTACGAGGCCGCGAGCGACGAGGACGCCGTCGAAGCCTTCTTTAAGCTCTGCCGCTTCGAGGGCATCATTCCCGCCCTGGAGAGCTCACACGCCCTCGCATTCGCGATGCGCTACGCCAAGGCGCACAGGCAGGGAACCATACTGGTGAACCTGAGCGGGCGCGGAGACAAGGACATGGACTTTATTGTGGAGACGTACGGAGACGGCGCGAAGTATGTGAATCGGTAACACAAAGCCCGCCTGCCGGTAGAAATCCTTCTATCGACAGGCGGGCCTTCTTTTTCGAAGCTGATTCCTGAAGCGGATTACTCCGGCTGTTGATGCCCCACCCCGCACACCATGGAGCATTGCGTGTCCGCCCACATCACCCAGCCCTCCGCCCAAGTGAAGCTGGGTACGATCCTTGTATCGCCGTTCTCGTCCATGATCACGGCAAACACGCTATCGGCGTGTTCCTCTCGGCTGCGCGCGTATGCGATTCCCCACATCACCTGGCCCGCATCCAGATTCGTGATGGTGGACTCAACCGGTTCCGGCTCGTCCTGATCTGCGTCGATGTAATATAGGGTCACCTTGAACATCGGACGCGTACCGACCAGCGCGGCGGCTTCCTCGGAGAGCTCCGTTACCGGCGTGATGAGGATGGTCACATCATTGCCGCCGCATTGCTCGGTCAATGAAGCTATCGCGGCATAGTCGATGCTGTACTGGAAATGCAATGTGCGCACCACGACCGACAGGATGCCTTCCGCTTGCATCAGCGCCAGCGCGTCGGCGGTGATCGTGACATTCATCTCGCTGGTCCAGTCGCCGCTGTACTCGAAAACCAGTGCGATACCACCGTCGGTTTCGCGCTTCCGCTCCGCCTCTTTGTCCGCCCGGCCGATTGCGCTAGATACCGCATCCTCGTCGATGATCGCGCTCAGCCGGCCGTCGGAGCCGGGCAAATCCTCGATTTTTTCCACCCACTCGAACGGCATGGGCGCGCTGAGGGGTATACCGTAATCGACCAGGACGATACCGGAGTTTGTTCCGCTTTCTCCACTACTGCCTGTGCCGCCGCTGTTTGCGATTGGGGTGTGGGCAGTTACATGGATTTGTTCAAAGATCGCCTTGACGACCACGTTTTCACCAGGCATGACAAATTGATTGCCGCTGATGCTTACGTTGCCGCCTATCACCTGCCACGCCTTGAATTGATAGCCGCTGTTAGGCGTGGCCGTCAGCGTAATCCACACGCTCTGCTGCGCGGAACTGACGGTTGCGCTGGCCGTACCATTGCCGTCATTTTGAACCGTGATGGAATAGGTGCTGACGGGCAGCGCCTCATAGGTAGCCGTGGCCGTCACCGCCTGCGCGGGCATCGTAAACGCCGCAATGGCGCTTGCCGCGCTCGTACCGCCCACAAAGGTTACGGACGGAGAAAACGTCCATTCCTTGAACCGCTGTCCGCTGGGCGCGGCGACGGCTGTGATTGTAACGGTCGCGCCCGCCGCGTAGCTGCCCCCGCCTGTGCCTCTGTTTACGGTTAGGGTGTAGGCGGGGATTTGTTCAAAGATTGCCTTGACGACCACGCTTTCATCAGGCATGACAAATTGATTGCCGCTGATGCTCACGTTGCCGCCTATCACCTGCCACTCCTTGAATTGATAGCCGCTGTTAGGCGTGGCCGTCAGCGTAATCCACTCGCTCTGCTGCGCGGAATTGACGGTTGCGCTGGCCGTACCATTGCCGTCATTTTCAACCGTGATGGAATAGGTATTGGCGGGCAGCGCCTCATAGGTAGCCGTGGCCGTAACCGCCTGCGCGGGCATCGTAAACGCCGCAACGGCGCTTGCCGCGCTCGTGCTGCCCACAAAGGTTACGGACGGAGAAAACGTCCATTCCTTGAACCGTTGTCCGCTGGGCGGGGCGCCGGCTGTGATTGTAACGGTCGCGCCCGCCGCATAGCTGCCCCCGCCTGTGCCGCCGTTTATGGTCACAAGGTAAGTCGGCTCCGCCTCGGTCGCCGGGAACACCGCCGTGATCACGCCGCTGCTCGCCCCGTTGGTAGCGCTGATGGCGCTCGCCACAGTGAAGAAGTCGGCTGCAACGCCCGTGAGGGTAAAGCCGGATTTCGGCGCGAGGGTAATGGTCGCCGTATACTGCGTGCTGGGTGCAAAGGTACCGGTCACATTCGGCGACCAACTGATTGCTCCGGTATACTGTGCCGTTTCTATGATGCTTGTTGCCGGAGCCGCTCCACGGACCGGGGCCACAACGCCCTGTATGGCCGCGATGTCGATCACGGCAGCGGGTGGGCCTGCGTTCACGGTCACGGTACAGGTGGTGGAGACTCCGGCGCGGGCCGTGGCGGTTATAATGGCGGTGCCGCCCGATATCCCCGTCACCACAGCCGTCGAGTTGGATGCGCCTTTCGGACTTACCGTAGCCACTGCGGGATTGCTGGAGGACCAGGTGACAGAATCGGTGTTGTTTGACGGTGTCAACGAGGCCGATAGATCAGCGGTTTCGCCTACAGAGAGCGTCATGGCGTTTCTAGAAAGCGTGATGCTGGTGGCCGGGATAGCGGTTGTGCGGACAAACAGCTGAACCCAATGGTGCCTGCCGGCGGTATACACATAGCCAACACCTATGTAGTTGAGACCATAATTCCTCTCATCCAAGATATTTGCGCGGTGGCCCTCGGAGTTCATCCACCCGTTAACTACCGCCGCAGGCGTGGTATAGCCCGATGCGATGTTTTCAGCGGCTGCCGTGAAAGAGACGCCTTTCTCAGTCAAAACGGTGCTCCACGAACTGTTGTTCGGACGCGTGTGTTCGAAGCGTACTGCAATCTCCTCAGCGCGGACGGCGGCCGCTTCGTTGAGCCGTGCGTAACCGTTGGACAGGGGCGGCTTCCCGACCCTTCCCCTCTCCACGTTGACCAAGCGTACAACCTCGTCAACAAAGGCTTGATTCGCCGCCGATGTATTAAGGACCAGTCCTTCCACCGGCATCAGAAGTGGCGCTAACGCAGGGGTCTTCGCCGTTATGATCGGATCATCTATGGGGTCTTCGCCCGAAGGGGGCTGCTTGTCGGAGCTTTCCAGCGGAAGCAGGGGAAACGCCGGATCATTATTGTATAGAAGGGCCTCCTTGGATTGAGCGCACAGGGACAGATAGGCATCGATTTCCTCTTCAGACATCGGGCGCAGGTTTTCCGCCGGGATGAAGGCGGCTTGTATGGCGCCGCCCGCAGCGAATGTCACCGATAGGCAATCTGCCGATTGCCCCGGATTGTGCCGTTTTAGCGCATATCCGATGCCTTTGGCCAGCGTTGCATGAGCGGCGTCGCCTGGATTTTCCAGCAGTGGCGCATTATGCGAGATTTTTACCCAGCCCCTCACGAAAGCCGGGCTGAAGGAGGCGTCGCGTGTGGTGTCGATGTCCGGCGTATCAGGCTCGGGCTCCAGCGTCGCAGGGGGCTCATCGGGCACCGGAGAAGGCGTCGCTTCTTCCGTTGGCGCCGGGGTGGGCGCCGGTATTTCTGTGGGTTCGGGCGTGGGGGTTTCCGTTGCGCGGGCGTCCGGGGGATCTGCGGATGTGAAACCCGCGTCCCATCCATCGGCGGAGAAATCCGAAGCCAAGGTCTGTACCGTGGGCATCATCAACATCAACAGAACCAGAAACAGCGCCAAAACCTTGATTTTCATATGGAACCTCCTCGTATGGCGAGACATTAATGGTTTAAGCAAATAAATGAAAATGTGCAGCATGCTCCCTGCAACGATTTCTTTTTTATTTTAACATATTTATGGCAGTGATTAGAAATTAAATACTGTTTTATTAAATGCTATTTAAACTATACACAGACGTCATCACAAACTGGCCTGCGCCTATTCGGGTATTTGGGGCTCATTGTTATTGTACTCGCACAGATTGACGGGAGCTTCCTTGCGCCGGAGCAGGCCGTTGGCCGTCCGGCGCGACAGAATTCTTTTACGCACCGCCTATCTTATCGTAAGCTTGCGTCAAGGTCAAGTGTTTTTCTAACCAAATTTTGGAGTGCAAATTTTGGAAGATTTAGTAACAGACCAAAAAAGGAAGGGATGGGACTGTAACAGCTCCACGCAAAACAAAAACCCCGACATATCCAGTCGCAGATACATCGGGGTTGTGGAGCTGATGCCGGGACTCGAACCCGGGACCTCTTCCTTACCAAGGAAGTGCTCTACCTCCTGAGCTACATCAGCGAGACAACAGACCCATCATACAGGAAGTTCGCAAAAAAAACAAGCCTTCCCCGCAAAAAAGTCGCGCCCTCCTCACGGCTCGGCAACGGTCACCCAGCCGGGCACATTGGCCAGCCCGGCCATGCCGTCGGAGCCTTCCACCGCATACACCACCTCGCCCTGGATGGCCACATAGCAGCGCAAGTCCCCCACCGTGAGCGTCATCGCCGGCAGCTTGCCCATCGCTGTCGTGCCATATTCGAGCGTAAACGCGTCCTGCGCATACCGCGCGGCATACGCGCCCGGCGCCGCGCTGCGCACCACCACTTCGTTTGGCAAGGCCGCATTCGAGTAGGTCAACGATACCACCCTGCAGGTTCTTCCGGCGCCGCTTACGCGAACGTCTTCCGCCCTCCCGGCTTGCAACACGAAGCCCCGCGCGGCGGGCAAGGTGGCCAGGGGCGCGGGAAACAGCGCCTGCAAGTGCGCCAAGTCCACGCTGTCCACGCTGCGGACCGCGCCGGGCAACGGCGCCGCCGAGGGCATCGGGGTGGAGGCAGCCAGCGCGTCGGCCTGGTTCTGTTCGGGCGCCTCGCCCATCACCACCGCGATGTAAAATACCGCCACGCAGGCCAGGGACAGCGCGATGAGCAGCAGCCAGCGCAACAGCAAAAACAGCCTCGCAAAGAACCGAATTGGTCTGCGTTCCGCCTTTTCTTCCAAAAGCAATCTTCTCCTTGAGCGATCTTCTCTTTATGCGTTTACCCCGGCGCGTCTATCACAGCTCCTTCATTTCGAGCGCCAGCGCTTCGCTGATCAGCTCCCGCTGCTCCTCGGTGAGCCTGGGCTCGGCACGCAGGTTATGTTGCATCAAATCCACGATCTGCCCGCACCGCTGGCGCACCGAGTCCGCGGATCGGCCAAAGCCGAACGCGCTCCGGGACACGCTGCTGCGCCCGCGCACAAAAAGGGTGATGTATTCCCGCGCCAGGTGCCGCAAGTACTCGCGCAAAAAGGCGGCCTCGTCGCCGCTGAGGGCGGCGGTGCGCGCCAGCTGCGGATCGTAAAACAGCTCCTTCACCCGCCCGTCCATCTCCTCGGCGGTGTAGCTCTTCGGATCCTCGAATATGTTCATCAAAAAGCACTTGATCAGCGAGTAGTCCCCCGGCCGCTTTATCGCCTCGTACAGCCTGCCGTGGTACAGCAGCGCGCGGTTGGCGGCAAAGCTGTCGGGGGCCATTTCCAGCGCCTGAAGGATCAGCGGGTGGGCGCGATACGGCTTGCGCTCATTGGCGGCGCGCTCCAGCAGCGCCTCCACCTCCGGCTTTTCGGGCGGCGGGCCGGCTTTCAACTCCACCAACATCACCGCCGCGCCGTGGGCGCGGGGCACGAGCATGGCGCCGCAGCTCTCGCAACACAAGGATTCGGGCAACTCCTGTAGATCGATCTCATGCACCCGCGCGCAAAGCGGGCAAACAGCCGGCGACGTGGCCATGCAAATCCCTCTCTTTCAGGCAATCATGTATAAGCGATTTGATTATAGCATACCCACGGCGCAAAACGCAAAACTCCTTTGTTCATCACAGGGCAATCTCAGGGCAAGATCAAATGTAAAACCATGCGGTCTTTTGTAGGGGGCGATGACCACATCGCCCCGCACGTTTCGCGATGCTATCAGGTATCGCGGGCCGATGAGGGCATCGGCCCCTACAAGGTTACGGCTAGGCCAATGAATGCCGCGCAAACCCCTGTAGGGGCGGATGGCAATCCGCCCGTTGTTCGGCGGGACGATTGCCATCGTCCCCTACAGCGTGGGCGCAACCGTTCCCATCGTAGGGAACGATGCCCACATCGTTCCCTTGCCTGGGCAGGCATATTCTGGGGGTCAAGTTAAGGCCAAAGGGGGCCGGAGCGCCGTCGCGCCAATGGCGCGATGAGACGGCGCGAAAGGCCAATGAGCCACAGAGCGCGCATAGCGCGCGACTATGGCGAATTGAGGAGAGGGCCACCGCGGTGGCGGGGGGATTCCCAAGCGGCGATGTGCAAAAAAACACGCATTGGAAATATTATATTCAAATGCTGTTGCCCTGCTTTCCCCCGCGAATCATTTGCGCAATCCACCCCGGCATGCTATCATGTATACCAAGAATTCCATGCCATTTGAAAGAGTGATCGAATCGATGGACATCAAATCCCGCATCGCCGCCTGGCTGGCGGAAACCTTGCCGGCCTTGGACGCCGCCCTGCCCGCCGGGCAAATCCGCGCGCTGCTGGAGGCGCCCCCCGATCCCGCGATGGGCGACTACGCGTTCCCCTGCTTCTCGCTGGCCAAGCAAATGCGCAAGGCCCCGCCCCTGATCGCCCAGGCGCTGTGCGAACGCTTACACAAACCCGAGCTGGCCGAGGCGCGCTGCGTGGGCGGCTACGTCAACTTCCACCTCAACCGGGCCAACCTCGCGCGGGAGGTGATCCAGGCGGTGCTGGCCGCCCCCGGCTCCTACGGCTCCACCAAGCAGGGCGCGGGCAAAACGGTGTGCCTGGACTACAGCTCCATCAACATCGCCAAGCGCTTTCACATAGGGCACCTGTCCACCACGATGATCGGGCACTCGCTCCGGCGGCTGTACGATCATCTGGGCTACCAAACGGTGAGCATCAACCACCTGGGCGACTGGGGCACCCAGTTCGGCAAGATGATCTGCGCCTACAAGCGGTGGGGCTCCCGGGAGGAACTGGAGGCCGGCGGCATCGGCACGATGACCGCGCTGTACGTGCGCTTTCACGAGGAGGCCGCGAACGATCCCGGGCTGGAAGCCGAGGGCCGCGCCTGGTTCAAGCGCATCGAGGAGGGCGACCCGGAGGCCCTCGCCATCTTCAATTGGTTCAAGGAGCTTACCCTGCGGGACGCGGCCAGGGTGTACGAGCTGCTGGGCGTGTCCTTCGACTCCTACGCCGGCGAGAGCTTTTACAACGACAAGATGGATCGCCCCGTGGCCGAGCTGCGCGCCAAGGGCCTGCTGCGGGAGAGCGACGGCGCCCAGGTGGTGGATCTGGAGGCCTACGGCATGCCCCCCTGCCTGATCCTCAAGCAGGACGGCGCCACCCTGTACGCCACCCGGGATGTGGCCGCCGCGCTGTACCGCAAGGATACCTACGATTTTGACAAGTGCCTGTACGTGGTGGCCTATCACCAGGATCTGCACTTTAGGCAGGTGTTCAAGGTCATCGAGCTCATGGGCTACCCGTGGTTTAACGCCCTGGAGCACGTGGCCTTCGGCATGGTGAGCTACGAGGGGCAGTCGCTGTCCACCCGCAAGGGGCACGTGGTGTACCTGGAAGAGGCGCTGCTGCGCGCCGTTGAAAAGGCCGGGGCCATCATCGCGGAAAAGTCGCCGGGCCTCGAAAACCCCGCCGAGGCCGCCCGGCAAATCGGGGTGGGCGCGGTGGTGTACGCGGCCCTGCAAAACAACCGCATCAAGGACATCGACTTCTGGTGGGACCGGGCGCTCAACTTTGACGGCGAGACCGCCCCCTACGTGCAGTACACCCACGCGCGCTGCTGCTCGCTGCTGCGCAAGGCGGCGGCCGATCCCTCGGGGGTAGCCGGGGCCCAGCCGGACTGGGAAGGGCTCACCGACGAGGAGGCGCGCCAGGCGCTGCTGCTGCTCTCCCGCTTTCCGGACGTGATCCAGGAGGCCGTGGCGCGCAACGAGCCCTCCATGGTCACCCGCCACGTAACGCTGCTGGCCCAGGCTTACAACAAGTTCTATTACGAGCACCGCATACTGGACGGCGCGCCCGGCGTGGCTTCCGCTAGGATTAAGCTCACCGAAGCGGTGCGCGCCGTGATCAAGACCGGGCTGTACCTGATCGGCATCGAGGCGCCGGAGAGGATGTAACCCCATGCAAAAGATGACCCTGGGCGCAAGGAACTTAAGGCGCTATGTGCCCCCCGTTCTTTACGCGCTCTTCTTTTTGTCCTTCGTGAGCGGCGCGCTGGTATTGCGGGCCGAGCTGCAAGGCTTTGGCTATTTAACCGTACAAAACGCCCTGTTTATCTTCGCGCTGCTCGCCTGTTTCGCGTGCAGCGCGCGGGTGCGGCAGGCGATGTTTTCGGCCCGGCACGCGCTGCCCGCGTCGCTGATCGCGCTGGCGCTCACCGCCATTTCTTCGTTTTATACCACGCTGAAAGAGATCGAGGATCTGCCCCTTGCCGTTACGGAAACCGGCGCGATACCGGCGGTTGTGCTGGAGTTTGTGGCGGTGTTCTTTGTGTGCAAGGGCCTCTTTGCCCTCTTTTCCAGCGCGGCGGAACGGTGCGCGCCCGCATCGGAGTTGCCGCCGGCGCCGGAAGGAACGCGCCGCGCCTTTTGGCTCGGCTTCGTTTTTTGCCTGGTTCCCTTGACCTGTTTTTGGCTGAGCTTGAGCTATCCCTACATGGACGGCCCGGACACGGCCAATCAGCTGGCGCAAATACGGGGAGAGCTGCGGCTGCTCGACCTGCACGCGCCCACCCATACCCTGTTTTTGATGGCCCTCCTGCGCATCGTGGATCACTTCTGGTTTGTGATCGCGGTGCAGATCGCGCTGCTGGCGGTATCCTACGGATTTTTTGGGCGATACCTGTGCGGGCGGCGCGGCATGCCGCTGCACCCGTATGGATGGGCATGCGCGTTCTTGCTGTTGCTCACCGTGCCCATCATGTACACCGCCCCGTGGAAGGACACGCCTTATACCCTGTGCATTGCCGTACTCACTTACTTTTTGATGCGCCTCGCCGACGACAAAGACTGGCCTCTAACCGCGCCGCGGACGGTCACATTCGGGTTGGCGGCGGCATTCGCATTCTTGCTCCGGTTCAACGGCATCGTGGTGCTGGCGGGGTGCGCGGTATTCCTCGCCGTGTACGCAATCAAGCGACGCCATTGGAAGCAACTGGCCGCCTTCGCGCTGACCCTCCTGGTGGCGATCGGCGGCATGCAAGTGATGATCTATGACCTGTTCGGCTTTGAGCGGGGCAAGAACGGCTTTGCGGTGCAAACCTTCATTTTCGGCATCGCCTCGGTGGTAATGGAGGGCGGCGAGATCACCGGCGAGGAGCTAGACGAGGTCGATGCGCTGCTCGGCCTGGACTGGATCGAGGCGAATTACGATCCGGCGCTCCCCCGCAATCTGATATGGAATCCGGAGGAATGGGAAAACGACCTGGACGGCTTTTTTGACGATCCGAACCACGAGGCGTACAACAACCTGATGATCGTGTCCGCGGGCGAGCAGCCGCTGCAAGTTATCGGGCTGTACCTGCGCCTGCTGCCCCGCAACCTCGGAATCTGCGCAAGCGCCCTGATGTACGGCTTCCGCGCCGTATGGGCCTTCACGGGGATCTTCAGCCACCTCTTTCTCCTTGTAACGTTGGCGATAGCGATGGCGGTTTGCTGGCCGCGCAAGGCCCTGGCCCGCCGGTGGGCCGTGTTCCTGCCCATCGCCGCCAATGTGGTTTCCATCGCCGCCTCCACCATCACCAACGAGCAACGCTATCTTTTGCCCACCTACACGCTGTTTGTGCCCCTGCTGTTCTACATCCTCGCCACAGCAAACGCTCCCTCAAAAGAATAGGAGGCATTCTTATGGATCAAGCGCAAGCCGCCGCGTTGCTGGCGCGGCTGGACCGGCTCACGGTGCTGGCGCACGTGGCCGAACATCCGGCCGTGCGGGCCGTGCGGGAGTTGCTCAAGCTCCTCGCCGGGCCGGACGCGTCCCAGGCCGGGTATGTGCGGGCCTACGCCGCGGTGTACCGGGCCTGGCTGGACTGCCTGGCCGAGGGGCACGACGGCTTCCCCGGCGCGCTGCGGGAGGCCGTCGCGTTTGCGCCCAGCCCGCTGGCCACCCTGTGCGCGCGCCTGCCCTACGATCAGCTGCCCTACAGCCTGCTGCGCGCCTGTGCCCACGACCTGGCGGCGCTGGGCGAGCTGGCGGCGCTGGAGCCCGCCTCGGTGCTCGACCTGGCGACGCGGGCCGGCATCCCGAGGGAAACCTCGGGCGCGCTGCCCGCTTGGGAGCTCTCTCCTCCGCACCTGCCGCCCGATCCGCGGCTGGAGGGCATCGCGCTCAGCGGCGAAGGCCTGCGCGCTCTGTCCGCCTTCTTCCGGCTGCACGGCACGGGGCTGTTTGCGTCTTGCCCGGGCCTGACTTGGGTAGGCGCGAGCGCCGAGCACCCGCTGGGGCTGCGCGGCGTGCGCTCCCTCGATCCCATTCAGTTGGAGGATCTTGTGCTCTACGACGCGCAGCGCCAGGCGCTGATCGACAACACCCGCGCGCTGCTGGCCGGCCGGCCGGCGGCAAATATTTTGTTGTACGGCGACAAGGGCACCGGCAAATCGGCCACCATCAAGGCGCTGCTGTCCCGCTTTTGGCTGGAGGGCCTGCGCATCGTGGAGGCGCCGCTGGCCCACCTCACGCAGTTGCCGCGGATGTTCGCGCTGCTGCGGGAGCAGCCCGGCCGGTTCATCGTGTTTGTAGACGACCTCGCCTTCTCGGACAGCTGCCCGGAATACACGGCCCTCAAAACCGTGCTGGAGGGCGGGCTGGAAGCGCGGCCCCGCAACACGGTGGTGTACGCCACCAGCAATCGGCGCAACATCGTGCGCCAGCGCTTCTCGGAGCGCCAAGACGACGTACACGAGCGGGACACGCTGGAGGAAACGGTGTCGCTGGCCGACCGGTTCGACCTGCGGCTCACCTTCGAGGCGCCCTCCCAAGCGGAGTATCTGCGCATCGTGGCGGCCCTTTGCGCGGCGCGGGGCATCGCCCTGGACGCGGCGGCGCAAGAGGAAGCGCTGGCCTGGACGGTATCGCGGGGCGGACGGTCTCCGAGGCTGGCGAGGCAGTTTGTGGAGGCGCTGATACGAAAGAAGTGAAGAGTGAAAAGTGAAGAGTGAAGAGTGAAGAGTTAATGGTTACTACAGAACGGTCGGCCGTAACCCAACTCTTCACTCTTAACTCTTCACTCTTCACTTTTCACTCTTCACTAATCGATCGCGTAGGGGTCGGGCAGCACATTCTGTATGCCCACCCTCACCCGGGCCGACACGGTGTTGCCGTCGTCGTCGGTTGCGGTGGCGGTTAAATACACGGTGGGCGTGCCGGGGCTCCAGTTGATCCTGTACGGATTTCTGGCGCTGTCGCCGGGGCCCTCGTTTCGCACCGTAACGGTGTACGGCTCGCTCCCGCCGCTAACATTGGTTACGTAGTGGATGATCACCTCCACGCTGCCGTCGTCATCGCCGCCCAGCAGCGTGTAGCCCGACGTCCAGGCGAAGATGGATACGGTGAGCCCCGAGCCCTTGTGGGTATTGGAGGCGGAGTAGCCGCTCTTGCTCCTTTCCACGCTGCCATGGAACACAAACGCCTGCAGCTCGGGGGTGGCGGCGCCGGTTTCCGGCATCCCGTTGAGCATCTCCAGCTTGCGCAGCGCTTTTTCCGTGTCGGCGCAAAACTTATCGTTTACCTGCCGCCTTGTCAGATAGCCGAGATCCTTCATCCGCTCCTTCAGCGCCCTCACCGCGGCGCCCGTGTCGCCCGGCTGCAGGTGCTGATACGGCAATTCGGTCAGCATCACAAGGAAAGAGGACATCACATAGCCGGTCCTGGAGCCATAGCTCACCCGGCTCCACTTTTCTCCGCGCTGATGCACGTGCACCAACATGCCGTTGGACAGCCGGCCCACCACCCGGGCGCCGTCCCTGGCCTGGCTGCGCATGTTGAGCGTGCCCTGGGTGGTATTCACCTTGGCAAAGGCATAGGGGCCCAACTCCATCCCCCCGTCCCCTTCGCCCTCTTCAGCCCCTTCCTGCCCCGGCTCGGGTTCCGGCCCCGGCGATTCCGCTTCCTCCAGGTACGCGGTGAGCACAAAGCCGGTCTTGGCGCCGTAGGTTACCTTGCTCCAAATCTCGCCGAATTCCAGCACCTGCACCAGCGCGTTGTTGGGCAGCCTGGCCACCACCGACGCGTTGTCCCTGGCCCGCGACCGCATGTTGAGCGTGCCTTGGCCGGTGTTCACCTGGGCATAGCCCGAGGGGAAGCCTCCGCTCTCCACCGCCGAGGGAGGATCCGTCTCTTCCAGATAGGCGGCGAGCACAAAGCCCGTCTTGGAGCCGTATGCCACCTTGCTCCACTCTTCTCCGAATTCCAATACCCGCACCAGCGCGTTGTTGGGCAGCCTGGCCACCACCGACGCGTTGCTCCTGGCCCGGGACCGCATGTTGAGCGTGCCTTGGCTGGTTTTCACCAGGGCGTACCCGGCCACGTGATCGTCGCCGTCGCCCGCATCGCCTTGGGCCGCATCGCTCTCTATCTCTTCGGAAACATCCACATCCGCTTCGTTCCCCTCGCCCGCGTCGGCGGCCACCGCAAGCTGCGAAAGCGCCAACAAAAGGACGAGCAAGAGCATCCAAAACCTACGCATAGCGCACCCCTTTCCGACGGATAGCGTGTGCATAACAATGATATACTATATATTGTACCATCGTTTGTCAAGATGCGCAATCCTCGCGTCGTCACCCAATGTAGGCGAGAATCAGCTTCACCGCGTTGTCCACACCCTGGACATGGCTGCGCTCGTAGCCGTGGGAAGCGTACACCCCCGGCCCGATGAGGGCGCAGCGCAGGTCGTGCCCCGCTTCCCGCGCCGAGGCGGCGTCGGAGCCGTAGGAGGGGTAGATGTCCACGGCGTATTGCAGCTTGCCAGCCTTGGCCAGCTCGATGAGCTCGGTGGTCAGCCGGTAATCGTAGGGACCGGTGGAATCCATCGCGCAGATCGACACCATGGTTTCGGCACAGGCGAGGCCCTCGCCCACGCAGCCCATATCCACCACCAGCATGTCCTCGGCGTCGGCGGGCACGCCCTGGGACGCGCCGTGGCCCACCTCCTCGTACACCGAGAAGTGCAGCGTTATCTTCCGGCCCAATCGCATGCCACCCGACACCGCCTCGGCGATGGCCAGCAGGATGGCGGCGCTCAGCTTGTCGTCCAAAAAGCGGCTGCGGATAAAGCCCGAGGGCGTGATCACCAGCCGCGGATCCAGCGACACCACGTCGCCCACGCCGATGCCCAGCGCGGCCACGGCCTCCTTTTCTTCCACCAGCTCGTCGAGCAGTATCTCCATGGTGTCCTTGTTGCGGGCCGAGGTGTCCAGCTCGTCGTTTACGTGCTTGGAGGCGTTTTGCAGCTGTATCACGCCGGTGTAGGCGCGGCCGCCGCGGGTGTGCACCAGCACCTGCTCGGTCTCGATCGCCTGGTAGGAGGGGCTGCCCAGCCGGGTAAAGCGCAGCCTGCCGCCATCGGTGATCTCGCGCACCATCAGCCCCAGGGTGTCCACGTGGGCGGACAGCACCGTGTGCCCCGCGCCGGCATCGCCCAGCGTGCAGGTCACCGTGCCCTTGCGGGAGCGCTCCGGGGCAAATCCGTACCCGGCCAGCGTGTCCATCAGGTGGCGCGAGAGGCCGTCGGTATACCCGGTGGGGCTGGGAATGGCCAATAGCCGGCGCAGATGCGCCAATACCTGTGCGGTGTCAACGGTTTGCATGCAACCTCTCCTTGTTCTATACAGTTACTTTATCATACGGTTTCTTCGGGCACGCCGCATTCCCGCGCGATGCGCCGGCGGTAGGCCGCCTGCAGCGCGTTGGTAACCGGGCCGGGCCCGCCGCCGCCGATGGGCCGACCTTCCACGCGGATCACCGGCGTGGGGCGGCGCCCCACCGAGGAAGAAAACGCTTCGTCGGCGCCGTACAATTCCTCTACGGTAAAGGGCCGTTCCTCCGCCGGGATGCCCAGGGCGGCCGCATCCTCCAGCAGGTGGGCGCGGGTAACGCCGGCCAGTATCTCGTGGGTGAGGGGATGGGTGATCACGCGCCCTTTTTGAACGATGTACATGTTGGCGCTCGCGCACTCGGTAACGACGCCGCCGCGATGAAAGATGGCCTGGGTACAGCCCTTTTCCACCGCCTGCTGCATCGCCAGCGCGTTGGGCAGCAGGTTGAGGCACTTGATGTCGCACCGGCCCCAGCGGATATCCTCGGCCAGCGCCGCGTCGTCGCCCTGCCGGTGCGCGCGGCTATCGTAGGGATAGGGCCGCACGGTGAGGGTGAACACGGCGCATGTCCCCTCCGGCGGAAACGCATGCGCGCGCGGAGCCACCCCGCGCGACACCTGCATGTACACCAGCAGCGAATCGCCCTGCACACGGCTCAGCGCTTCCCCCACAATGGCCTCAATCTGCCCCCGGCCGTAAGGGCAGTCCAGGCGCAGCGCGGCGCAACTGCGCTCCCAGCGATCGAAGTGCTCGCGCAGGGCGAAGGGCTTGTGTCCAAAGGCGAGCAGCGCCTCGTACACGCCGTCTCCAAATTGATACGCGCGATCCTCCAGCGACACCCTCGCCTCGGCGATGGGCACATAGGCTCCGCCCACAAAAGCGACGTCCCGCACGGGCGCTCCTCCTCTCGGACAAAACGATTTTGATTGAAGTATTATAGCACGTTTTTGCTGTTTTTGAAAAATTTATGTTGGGCTTGGTACGCAGGCCTCGCGGCGCATACCCTTGTAGCGGCGTGGCGCAGCGAAACGGAAAAGGCGGGAACGCGCTTGTCGTTCGGGGTGTTGTTCTCGGGCATGGGGGTATACGCGGCCACGCAATTGGGCGTGCTGCGGGCGCTGGAAGAGAGCGGCCTGGCGCCCGGCGCGTTGGCCGGGGTGGGCGCGGGCGCGTGGATCGCCGGCCTATACGCGTGCATGCCCGGCTCCCGCGAGGTATACGCCGCGATGCGCGAGGCCTGCGGGTACGGAAGGCGCCTGCTCGATCCGGACAGGCGGGCCGCCCTCGGCGCGCTGTGCGCGGGCGGAGGATTTCAGGGGCTGATCCGCGGCGGCCGCCTCGCCGCCCTGCTGGAAAAACAAACCGGCAACCGTCCGCTGAGCGAGCTGGAGCTGCCGCTGGCGATCCCCACCCTGGCCCTTCCCACGCGCAAAACGCTGGTGTTCGCCAGCCGCTGCCCCCCGGAAGACGGGGAGGCCGTATGGACGCAGCAGGCGACCGTATCGCTGGCGATCCGGGCGGCGATGAGCGTGCCGGCGCTGGTGCGGCCCGCGCTGTGGATGGGGGTGCCGCTGATCGGCGCGGCCGGGATCGGCGAAGGGATGAAAGCGCTGCGGCAGTTGCGGGTGAAGCATGCGCTGTGCGTGGATGCGTGCGCGCAGCGGCCCAAGGGCAGGCTGAACGTGTGGGACATCGCCGCGCTGAGCGGCCGGGTTGAGCGGCCCGACTGCCCGAGCGGCTGGCACATGCTGGCGCCGCGGGTGCCGGAAACCGTGCACGCCTCCGCCCTGGAAGCGCTGGACATCTGCGTGGAGGCCGGGTACAGCGCGGCGCTGGAAGCGATTCCGCGCATCAAGGCGCAGCTCGGCCGCAGTGGAAAAGTGCTTTCTTTTCCAGTCAAGAATGACTAATTTGCCTTTCCTGAAACGAATTGTCAAGGACTTTTTTATCAGCCAAGAAATAATTCTAGTTTTAGGTTGTATTTATCCTAAGGCTGAGCTATACTATCTTCGAGGTGATTTTTGTGAACATCAACATTGACAACTTGATTTCCATCTCGGAAGCCAATCAAAATTTTTCAAAAGTGGCTCGGCTTGTGGATGAAAAGGGAACGGCTGTAATCCTCAAAAACAATGCCCCGCGCTATGTCCTGTTGGATTACAGCCTGTTCCGTCAAAACGCTGTCGCAAATGATGAAGATGTAAATGCGGCGGCAAAACACATTTTGGCGAAGCACATCAAAGCCTTTGAAGAGCTAGCAAAATGATTACTTTAAGCAAAGAACAAGTCAAACGGCTTCATAAAGTGCTACTGGACAGCACTGGCGGCTTGGACGGAATCAGGGACGAAGCATTGCTTGATTCCGCCCTAGCCGCCCCGTTCCAGACGTTTGACAGCGTAGAATTGTACCCATCCACGGCGGCGAAAATCGCACGGACGGCGTATTCCCTTGTCTGCAATCACCCTTTTGTGGACGGCAACAAACGTATCGGCACTTATGTGATGATGGTGCTTCTGGAGTTAAATCACATCGAAACCGATTTTACAGACGATGATGTCATTCATGCTGGGTTAGAGCTAGCGACAGGAAGAATGGATGACAAGCAACTTCTTGATTTGATTATGAAACGCTCGGTATAGCCCGCCATTATTTTTGCTTCACTTCGTTTCGTAGCATGCGAATGATTTTGTCACTCATGGTTTCCCTGCTGTTCGGGTTGAAGTGGATTTTCACTTTGTAGGTCGTTTTACCAATACGCTTTACAAGGTCGGGCTGTTCGGTTTTCGGGGCTGTGATCGTGGTTTT
>Ga0123353_10002391_pt1 | contig 23323 bp, 20 predicted proteins | sample TergutLab28metaG_3_FD_92763 | JGI IMG/M metagenome (GOLD analysis project Ga0123353, IMG submission 92763) | Labiotermes labralis P3 segment gut microbial communities from Petit-Saut dam, French Guiana - Lab288 P3 | ecosystem: Host-associated > Arthropoda: Insects > Digestive system > Gut ... | reverse complement strand
ATTATAACCTCTCTCATTTTTTTACCCGCAGTCTCGCCAAACAGCTCCTCCGGCGTTATTCCCAATTCTACGAGTTTTTCAACCTTGTCAAAAACTACACCCGATTTACCGCTTACATATTGACTAACAGTAGATTGACGAACATCCAAAGCATTCGCAAGTTCCATCTGGGAAATTTTTTGCCTGTTCATAAAACTCAAAAAGTCAATTTTTGACACAATAGGTCTCCTAATATTAGAAAATGTAGATAAATATTCAGTAGAAATCAATAAAACATCATTTTTTTTAATACGACAACTTGATTTTTTCATAAAAACAGTTATATTTATAGATATTTATTATATAAAATTCGGTAATTCCGATATAAAGTGAAATGTTTTGTGAGGGAAATAAAAATTGTGAAAAGAAGTGAGGCGATGTGAAATAAAACTAAAAGAAGTAAAAATAATAACAAACAGGTTTTTAATACTTTAATAACTATTTTGACAAGAAAGAGGAGGTTGGGATGAAAAAAGGCGTAACACAAACATTCTCCATATTGTTTTTTGTGATGGCGATCTTTGCATTGAACTTGAAAAGCAGGGTAAATTAGAGGAAGCGAAAAAACTTCGAAGACAAATTCCTATTTCCCCATATTTGGCTAAGTTTGTTAAAGATTATCTTGGTGTAGATGCTCTTTTACAAGGCGGGTGGAATTTAGCAGAGGCGAATTTAGAATATGGACCTGACTGGCTTTCTAAGTGATCTTCTCGCCTATGCCGGACATCGTACAAGATTGCAGAATGTATTAAAATCACCGGGTCTGAATATGATTGAAAAAACGGTATTACAACAGAGAATAAAGAACATGACTGCCGGGCAGGCGGCATATACGGATAAGCAGAAAAGGGCGCTTGGCAGTGGAGCGAAACTAAAGAAATATGCGACAAAATAAATGTATTGTGGAACTTTTCAGGACGGGGAGCAGGTGGTAATCATAGCGATTATCAAAGAAAATTTATCACCCTTTTTTAAATGCGGATTTTAAGATCAATCATCTTCATCTTCTTCAATCTCTTCCATAATTTGTTTGAGAACGGCATCGCGGCTTATTTTCGGGTCAACTTTCATCTGCATTGTATACTGTTGTGAAAATTGCTCAATGCTTCTAAAACCGCTCATTGCTGAGATTTTCTCTATGTCAAGATCAGGATTTCTCATTAAACGCTGTGAACATTTAATGCGTCTTAAAAGAAGCAGCCGTTCAAAATCGCAGTCGTAATCCTGTTTAATTGCGTTAACGATCTCCTCTTTGGTGGGTTCTACTGTTTTGAGCAGATCTTCCATGCAAAATTTTTTATCTGAAAGATGCTTTTCAATACAATCAATAATTGTATCAGTAAGAGAGGAATTTCCGCACGCTTCCTCTTTATCATATTGACCCATTTTGCGTTTGTGCAAAACCGTATGTAAAGCGGCTAACACAAGCGTAATAATTGTAAGCGCTAACAGAGAGAGAAACACTGCCTTAAGAGCAAACCACGCCTGACGAATCCGGCCGGTTCCCCAGTTTTTTGGACTGTAACGGCTGAACTGATCTGCGCCTGCCCAGGAATGAAAAACTCTCTTGCCGTATTTATCTGTACTCATTACCGAAACGTCAAGTCCAAATCTTGACGGAGGAAATTCTTTATCAGACAAAGCGATAAAGGGAATCATAACCTCAATTATATATCCGTTTTCATTAATGACATGCTTCCACTCCATCTCCTTTGCAATAAGCGCGTTAACACTGTCGTTAACCATAAAACTGCCGTCGTTTAAATCCGCGACAAAAGAAAAACTTCTGCTGCGCGGGCCAAAGCGGATGCTCCTGTGGTTGATACCTGAAAAAGAGGCGCGGTCGCGGTAAAGGTCGAGATGAAGCTCAATAAAATCATCCCGCATAACGGAGTCCGTTTTTACTTCCGCTATGAAAAACAGTTTAAACTTTGACCACATCAGTTTAAAATTGGCAATGTCTCCAATTTGCTCACCTTTTACATTTTTCCACTTTGACAGATCGCAGTCAATCGGAAATCTATCCGCGTCCAATGCCTCTTTTATCTGATAGCTTTTTTTAGAAGCGTCTTTTTCGCCGCGTTCAAAAACCCAGCGGTGAGGCTGGGGCGGAGAGGTTATTATAAGTGTATCTGAATAGTAAAGCGTATATCCAAATTGTAAATGTATCTGATCTTGATCTGCGATATGACCGGTTCTCCATACTGTTTTATATGGCGGAGAGGTGAAAACACCCAGTGTATCGGCGGCAGCTTTTTGGGAGTGATGAACCCACAAGGCAACGCTGTCGGCACTGTTTTTATTTGTCATCTCGATTGAGTAAACAACACTGTCTGCCGTTAAAACGGAATGCACTGCCGGTGAGATAATGCGGGCGCTGTCCGCGGTGGTAATTTTTCTTATAAGCGAAACTGCGGCGGCGCTGTCTGCATTGTCTGCGCGGCCTCTCAGTATGATCAGCTCTCTTGCCGCCGCAGAAGCGGGGAATATCAGCCAAGTAATAATCACGGCCGTACATAATATTTTTCGAAATGAATTCTCCATATATGGAAATATAGTTATCGCAAGAACCCTTGGGAACATTCCATATCTCTTTCTCAGCTTCAAGCTTGGAATGTTGTATATTTTATCCATGAACAAAACATGTGATTTTTTGGTGATTGGAAGCGGAATAGCTGGAATATCCTTTGCCATACACGCGGCAAAATACGGTTCCGTTGTGTTAATCACAAAAAAACAGGACAGCGATTCAAACACAAACTACGCCCAAGGCGGGATTGCCTGTGTTCTTAACAGTAATGACTCTTTTGAAAGTCATATAGATGATACTGTTATAGCAGGAGCCGGGCTTTGTGATAATGAAGCTGTAAAGATTATGGTCAATGAGGGGCCGGCAAGGATTTTAGAACTGCTTGATTATGGGGCGCAGTTTTCTTTGGATGACGATGATAAAGCAAAAACGTCCGAAAATACGGATAGTAAAAATCCTTACAATTTTCATCTCGGACGGGAGGGCGGCCACAGCGCAAACAGAATCGTACACGCAAGAGATCTTACGGGCAAAGAGCTTGAGACGAAACTTTTAAAAAAATTGCGTGAACTAAAAAACATCATTATCTTGGAGAATCACTGCGCGATAGAACTCATCACCGGTCATCACATAAAAACCGCGGCGAATCAATATAAATGTTTTGGGGCTTACGTTCTTGACTCTGTGAACAGACACATTTTTGCGGTCAGCGCAAAAGTAACTTGTCTTGCAAGCGGCGGAGCGGGGCGCGTGTATCTTCACTCCACTAATCCATCCATAGCCACCGGTGACGGCGTAGCGATGGCTTATCGGGCGGGAGCGAAAGTTGCGAACATGGAGTTTATCCAGTTTCATCCCACTACGCTTTTTCATGAAAAAGCAAATTCATTTCTTATCTCAGAAGCGTTAAGGGGATATGGAGCAGTACTGCGTAATGCCGCGGGGGATGAGTTTATGAAAAGATATCATCCGCAGGCTTCCCTTGCTCCAAGAGATATTGTCGCGAGAGCTATTGACAATGAGATGAAGGTTTCCGGACTTCCATGCGTATATCTTGACGTGACACACAAAGACGCGCAGGCCACTATCGCACACTTTCCCAATATCTACAATAGATGTATGGCATTTGGGATAGATATCACCAAGAATTTAATTCCCGTTGTGCCTGCCGCTCATTACATGTGCGGCGGAGTAGTGGTTGACTACTGCGGAAATACCGATATAGAAAATCTTTACGCGTGCGGTGAAACTGCGTCCACAGGAGTACACGGCGCAAACCGGCTTGCTTCTAATTCGCTCTTAGAAGCATTAGTGTTCTCTTACCGCGCGGCAATTAACGCATCAAAACGCATTGAGGGTTGTCATCAAATAAACGCTGAAAATATTCCAATATGGGATGACAGCGGAACAACCGATTTTGAGGAGTGGATTCTGCTCTCGCATAATCTATGGGAGATTCAAAGTGTGATGTGGGATTATGTTGGAATCGTCCGCTCAAATTTGCGGCTTAACAGAGCGATGAGGAGAATAAATCTTCTTGAAAAGGAGATCGAAGATTTCTATAAACGCACAAAAATCACCCATCAACTGTTAGAACTCAGAAACGTTGTGACAACCGCTAAACTCATTATCGTTTCAGCCCTTAAACGTAAAGAGAGCCGAGGTCTGCATTACACAACCGATTATCCAGAACAGAATAAGCGCGGATGGAAGAAAAATACTATTCTGTCAAACCGCAGTAAATCACCACATTCAACCGGTTTAATGGAATGCACTCAACAATAATCATTTTATTTTTATGCGCGGGAGTTTTTATTTCGCTTTGGCGTTATGGGCGAACTCAGCTTTCCGCGTCAAAAAAAGTTGTATTGATGATTTTGAGAACAGGGTGGATTCTTGGGCTGATTTTGTCATTTTTAGAACCGGTTATAAGATTTGACCGATTTGAATCAGGTTCACAAAAAGTAGCTGTTCTTGTAGACGCGTCCTTAAGTATGCAGAATTTTTCCGCCGATTCTTTTGTCAATAATATTATTGATACGCTCTCCTCTATGGAAAAACGTTCGGGCGGACAAGTTAACTTTCAATATTTTCTTTTTGGTGATTCAACCCGTAACCATAATCCGTCAAAATCAATTAATTTTTCTGATTCAAAAAGCAGCTTTCCGCTCTCGCTTGGAACAAATGAAAGAAACCGCGATATGATTATTATAAGCGACGGCCACTGGACAAATCCGGCAAAAAGCAGTAGTATCTTCCCAACAAACACTATCTATTATGTTACACTGCCGGACGCCGTTCCAAACTCATTTGTAAAGACTATCACCACAGCTCCGCAAAACTCTCCTGTTGATTCACAGTTTACAGTAAGCGTAGAAGCGAGCGGATTCGCTCAAACTGACGGCAATCTAACAATTAGATTAAAGAAAAAAGGTACAATCGTAAAAACTGAAATCGTACAGATAGAACAGGGATATTTCACACGCAGAATTGATTTCCGAACAAGCAATCGGCGTCCCGCAAAAGAGCTTTACACAGTAGAAGCATCTTTAGACAGCGATACTCCGCCCTCTGTCTCAAATTTTGTACATCAAACCATCCCGCAAAATTTAACATACTCTATATACTCGGCAAAAGCGTCTCTTGACCGAAGATATTTATCGCAAGCGCTTCTCGCAAATAAAACTTTTAAGGAGAAATCATCATCACCGGATATTTTATTTCTGTTTGATTATGACAGTACAGCCATAAGGCTAATGCGCACGCTTCCGCGCCACGGCGTTGCTGTGTTTATGGGTACGCTTCCGTGCAGTTCACGCACGATTTATTCGCCCGCCGTATCTATCCGTCAAACAAGCGGCATGAGCGCGGCTTCAAATCCCAGCTTACGCGCACTGCCGCCTGCCGCGGAGATAATCATCTGTAATAACCTTTCGTTGACAGGAAGAAAAAATCTGCTTGAAGCTGCGGTCAGCACGGAAACAAGCGCCGATTCAGAATCGTCATCAATTCTTTTTTCAGGAAGATTCAGAGGCACGTATTCTCTGTTTTGTCCGGTGAAAGGGATTTGGAGATGGGATTTTTGGCCGATGTCTTCTGACAGAGCGGAAAGCGAACTTTTCAGCTTTTCAAATACGCTGCTTGCAACAGCAAAAGAGCTTCTTCTTGACAATATCTCTGATGAATTTATACTCTACCCGGCGCAAATGCTCCATGAGACCGACAGCGCAAGGTTTATGATGTCGCTTCCGTCAAGCGTTCCAATATTTGAGACTTTTAAATTAGAAGTGAAAATTCAAAACGAAAATATCAGTATTGATACAACGCTCAACTATTATCCTACAGGATTAAACAAGCAGCCGTTATCATTTAAAACTCTATCAGAAGGCTCATACAGCATCTCATCCAAAATTACCGCAGGTAATATCAGGGCAGAATTCAGCGACAGTTTTACCGTAAACCGCGACATGAGCGAGCTTTCTGTGCTATCCCAAAATACGCAATATCTGCAGGAGTTCGCTCATCCGTTAGATTTTGGTGACAGTGACGCTTTGCAGACTCTGTTTACTTCATGGAATGAAACCACATCCGGCAAAAACACCGTCACCGAAACAATCCGCATAAGCCGCTCGTGGCTGCTGCTTTCGATAATGCTGCTGCTGTTAGCTGCAGAGCTTGTTATGCGGCGGAAATATGGTGTTGATTGATTTTTGAAACATACCTCACTGCCACAAGTAATTCACCGGAACCGCCCAAAGTCTATCCCCAAAAGGCACGAGGTCTTCTCCCGTGTACAGGACGATGCCTTTCTTGAAATTATTGCCGATGGTATCACGGCATAGCTCAAGATTTTTGAAGTCTTTAGGGTTGAGTGACGAATCAAGTTTGACTTCTATGGCTATTGCTTCACTGTTGTCATTTTCTATGACGAAATCTGTCTCTTTGCCTTCTCCCCGCACCGGATTGAAGTGTGATATGTAGAATTTTCCGGGTAGATAGCTTGTTGATTTAATTATTTCCGTTGCGATAAAATTTTCAAAGAGGTGTCCCATGAGCGTTGAGTCATTTTTGTAAACGTCTGAAATATCGCGGCGCATCATGTAACATAAAAAGTTTGTATCGGTAAAGTAAATTTTTGGACTTTTGACAAACCTTTTTTGGAGCTTATTCGGCCTTGCCCACGGTTGTATTTCAAATGTGAGAAATGTTGCGTCGCAAAGCGATTTGTATTTTTCAAACGTACCCTGATTTAAACCGGAGTCTTTCATTATGCTGTCGTTATTCATCAGACTTCCAACACGGCTGCATAAAGATACAAGCAGCTTATATATCAGTTCCGGTTTTCTGATTTTCGCAAACTCGGTAATATCTCTGTCTAAGATGGTACTCAAATAACTGTCAAACCAAACGGTACGGTCTATCTCTTTATTGAGCGCTATCTCCGGGAATGTGGCGTCTTTTATAATGTTTACTATGTTAGCGCGTCTGTAATTTTTGACAGACAACTCATCTTTCCACAGTTTGTCTATGAAATTAACACCGGAGTTATTTATTTCTGCCGATGAGAACGGGTATAACGTCAAAACCGCCATCCGCCCAACCATTGCCCCGGCTAATTGAGGCAGTGCGAATATGTTTGCGGATCCGGTTAGTAGAAACTGCGTGCGGCTACGCCCCTCAGAGCGCCCTTCGTCTACCCATTTTTTTAGCTGCAGATAAACATCGGGAACCCGCTGTACTTCGTCTATTACGTTTAGTTTGTCTTTAGGAAGCTTTGCGATGAAAGTATCAGGGTCAATTTGAGCTGCCATTCTAAGCGCTATAGTGTCAAACGTCATGTAGTTTACGTTATCTAAGGATAAAAGCGCGCTCACAAGCGTCGATTTCCCGCACTGTCGCGCACCGCTTAGATAGGTTGCGGAGAATGTTTTTACCGTTTTTTCCAACTTTTTTGTTAGAATTCGGCTATTATAGGACATTTTTCACCACCAACATAAACATGTTTATGCATTATGTATAATTACAATATAACATTTTATATAACTATAATCAAGCAAAAAATATAAATATGTTTATTCATTATGCAAAAATATGACCAAGTGTTTAAGTGTTTTATTGGACAATACAGAGTTCAGTAAAAAACATAATCATACTTATGCATTATGTATAAGTATGATTATACGCCTTGCGTGGAAGCGATTATGTCATCTCACTGCCATGCGAACAGATTGTTTCCAAGCTATCTATCTGTCCCCATGTAAAGCACTATTTATGAAAAACTCTTTCCGGATGATATTTCTCATCCGCTTTCCTGAGAACTGCCGCAAGCTCATTGTCTTTGTCGAATGCTATCAATAAATTTTCCCGTTGATCGCAATCCAATTCTATGTCCCTGCCATGAAATACCGCGGCTTTTTGATCATCACTTAAAATTACTTTTTGATCATCACTAAATGCTTTATGCGGCGGGATGAGATGATTTGAAGCGTTTTCAAGATTTTCATAATCTACAGATTGACCAACATGAAACAGTCCTGTTTGAGTGCGGCGCAATCTATTCACAAAACCCTCCGCTCCAGCTCCTTTCACAATATCACGGGCAAGAGAGCGCACATAAGTCCCCGATGAACAGCTGACTATAAAATCAGCCTGTGTCCCATCATCGGCATATCCGCTTAATTCTAATGAAAATATTGTTATGAAACGGGGTTTAAGTTCCAAATCAACCCCATCGCGCGCGAATTTGTAAGCAGGCTTACCGCCTATTTTTATCGCGGAATATATCGGAGGCAGCTGCTCCTGTTCACCGATAAACTTTTTGATGATATCTGTTAATTGTTGACGAGATGGAAATACATCGCTTGACGCGGTAACATTCCCCTCAGCATCAAGCGTATCTGTACTTTGTCCGAATTTTATACTGAACTCGTAGACCTTCGGTTCAAGGCTAAGATACTGTAAAAGGCGCGTACAATTGCCAAGCGCTGCAAGTAAAAGGCCCGAAGCCATAGGATCAAGCGTTCCCGCGTGTCCCGCTTTTTTGGTCTTTAAAACTTTTCTAACAGAGTTTGTTACAGAAAACGACGACGGCCCGATTGGTTTGTCAACACAAATAAAACCGTCCAACGCTACTCAAGCTCCTTGGCGAGTATGGCGAGCATCTGCTCCATCGCCTCTTTGTAGGGGAGTTTTATCGTACAGCCAGCGGCGCAGCTATGGCCGCCGCCGCCCGGAATTTTCTGAGCGACCCGGCCGACGTCAATCTTGCCGCGAGAGCGCAGACTGAAGTGGGTCTCTTCGGGAGTGTGCTTTGTCATAATACCCACCTCAGCGCCGATCGCGGTGATTGTATTATCTGCCATTCCTTCAGAGTCGCTGTACTGCGATCCGGTCTCTTTTAAGATTGACATCGGCATATCCATACTGCAAATCTTGCCGTCAAGATGAAAAGAGAGCGATGACCAGATGCGGGATTGCAAAACAAGAGCCTGCTGCGTATGAGAGGAGTATACTTTGTCATAAATACCGGCGCAGTCTGCACCCTTATCAATAAGTTTGGCGCACACGTTCAAAACTTTACTTGTGGTATTTGAAAAGCGAAAGCCGCCGGTATCCGTCATTATCGCGGTATATAAGGATTCCGCGACATGCCGCGGATATTCGATATTGCACTCGTTGAAAAAAGAGAAAATAATCTCACCTGCTGCTGCCGCTGCCGGATCAATAAAATTAAGATCACCGGTGCCAAAATTTGTATTATCCCTATGGTGATCAATATTAATAATAGTATTGATACCCGCATTTTTCACATCCCACCCAAGCCTGCTTACACTTGAACAGTCAAGTATCATCAACGCATCGAATTTCTCTTTTGGCAATTCTGTGATGATAAGACCGGAATTTTCAAGAAAAGCAAATTTTTGCGGCAACGGGTCAACACAAAAGCACTTCACTTTTTTTCCCAAACTTTGAAGATACCACAAAAACGCAAGCTGCGAGCCCACACAATCTCCATCAAGACTGAGATGACTTGACAAAAGAAAAGAGTTATTTGACTCGATCGCGTTATTGAGGGGTGTCCAGATCATCTTGAATTTCTTTGAACAGTTCGTTAATATGCTGCCTGTGTTCAATCGTTTTGTCAAGCTTAAACGCCAAGCGGGGAAAATGCCGGGTAACAATCTGCGACGCTACAACGCGCTGAATAAAGGGAGCCGCTCTGTTAAGCGCCTCTACGGCGCTCTGCTTCTCCTCATCGTCTCCCATAATGCTGACATAAACAGTTGCGTTTCGGGCGTCTTTCGCCAAACGCACTTCCGTTACGGTAACGATTTCAGGAATACGGGGATCGCGTACATCTCTTGCGATCACCGTTCCTATCTCCCGCAGCAGAAGTTCCCGCAGCCGTTCATTATGAAATCTTGGTACGGGCATCTATCTTGTTAACTTTCTTGCGATTTCAACCTCTTCAAACGTGATTATGCGGTCGCCTTCCTGAAAGTCTGAGAACCGCTCAAGCACGATACCGCACTCGTATCCCGCCTGCACCTCTCTAACGTCTTCCTGTATGCGCTTGAGGCTTGCAATTTTTGACTCGATGAGCTCAACATCATTGCGCACAACGCGGGCTTTAGAGCTTCGTATAAGCGTACCGCTGTCCACAATACATCCCGCAATAGTACCGATTTTGGATACTTTGAACACCCTGCGAACGGTAACTTCTGAGAGGATATTTTCCTTGATCTCAGGTTTGAGCATCCCCTCCATAGCGCTGTGTACCGCGTCAACCGCTTCGTAGATGATACGGTAGTTTCTTATCTCAACGCCTTCCTGTTTGGCAAGGTCTTTTATTTTTGTATTTGGACTAAGGTGAAAAGCGATAATAAGCGCGTGCGAAGCCGAGGCGAGCATAATATCCGTCTCTTTTATCGCGCCCACACTTTTGTGAATTACACGCACCTTTATTTCAGGCGTACTGAGTTTTTCAAGAGAAGCCGCGAGCGCTTCTACAGAACCGTCTACGTCGCCCTTTATAATGAGGTTAAGATTCTGAACGCTTCCCGCCTTAATCTGCTCATAGAGATTATCAAGAGATATCGCGCTGATCTTGTGCATCTCACGCTCCTTTTGAGCAAGACGGCGGCGCGCGCTTATCTCTCTTGCCTCTTTCTCATCGTCAACTACCTTAAAAGAGTCGCCGGCCTGAGGCGTACCTGTTAAACCAAGTATCAAAACCGGCTGACTGGGGCCTGCGCTTTCGACTAATTTACCGCGTTCGTTATAGAGTTCACGCACACGTCCGCTGTGTATTCCGGTAACAAAAGCGTTGCCTTTTTTAAGTGTTCCCTTTTCTACAAGTACTGTGGCGATGGGGCCTTTACCTTTATCAAGTTTAGACTCTATAACTACTCCGTGCGCTTTACCTTCGGGAGTTGCTTTGAGCTCAAGGATCTCTGTTTCAAGCGCTAACATCTCTAAAAGTTTGTCTACGCCAAGCCCTGTCTTTGCGGAGATCGGCACACAGGAGGTCTGACCGCCGTACTCCTCAACAAGCACATTATAGTTAGCAAGCTCGCCCTTGATTTTATCGGGATTTGCCGTGGGAAGATCAATTTTATTTAAGGCGACAATGAGCGGTACATTCGCGGCCTTGGCATGGTCGATAGCTTCACGGGTTTGCGGCATAACGGCGCTGTCTGCTGCAACCACAAGCACAATAACGTCTGTGATCTGTGACCCTCGTGCGCGCATGGCTGTAAAGGCTTCGTGGCCGGGAGTATCAAGGAATGTAACAGGGCCGTGTTTTGTTTTTACCTCGTAGGCGGCTATATGCTGAGTAATGCCGCCTGACTCTCCGCCGATGACGTTGGTTTTTCTGATATAGTCAAGAAGAGAGGTTTTCCCGTGGTCAACATGGCCCATTACTGTTACAACAGGAGCGCGCGGCAGAAGAGCGCCGGCGTCCGCCTCTTCAGGCTCTTTTTCCGGCTCGTACTCTTCCATGAGCTGTGCGGTGTAGCCAAACTCATCCACCACCATTTCAATTGTTTCAAAGTCAAGACGCTGATTTATGGTAACAAACGCTCCAAGCTCCAAAAACTTGGTGATAACTTCGCTTGGCGCAACGTTCATCATGTTCGCAAGCTCGTTTGCGGTTACAAACTCAGCTACATTTAATATCTTCTTTGTTGTATCTTCCTCATCGTCCTTAACGCCGGCTTCTTTCTTATACTTTTTCTTGGCAAAGCCGGAACCGATCTTGGCAAGGGTCTTTTTAATATTTGCCTTTAGATCAATTTCATTTGTTTCGGGGCGTTCATTTTTATATTTGCCGCCCTTCTTTTTGTGCTTGTCTGTTTTACCCGCTGCAGCTTTTTTATTTTCGCTGTCAGGCTTTGCGGGAAGGGGTGCAGACTTTGCCGCCGCAAACGAAGCGCTTGACGGACCGGCGCCTGACTGCTGATGAGACGGGGTGAACGTTCCGGGGCCGGATCCTGACCCCTTTGCCCATGACTCTCTTTCGTGATATTTGCGAATAGGACTTCTTGGCCTTTCATGACGACCGGAAGCTCCGTCCTGCTGGCGCTGAGGCGATGTTGTCTGCCCGCCGCCTTGAGCCGGAGCGGCAGCCCCTTTAGGCTGACTGGACACGGCGGGCTGCTGCGGTGCAGGCGCGGCGGCCGGTGCGGACGGCGGAGCGGGAGGCTCTTCGATTACCTCGCGCGCTTTGGCCATGATCTGTTTTTTGCGCTCGTACTCTTTTTTAATATCAGCGCGTTCCTGCTCAAACTTTTTCTTTATCTCTCCGCGCAGCTCTTCATCCACCGTACTCATGTGGCTTTTCACTGGAATGCCCATGCCGCGCAGCATCTGTACCAGAGCTTCACTGGATACTTTAAATTCCTGTGCGAGTTTGTAGACTTTTTCCTTAGCCATATTATTTACCTCTCGATTCTTACACTCCCCCCAGTTTCAATATGCTAAAACCAATCAGGGAGCTCTATTCAGGTATTCCAGTTCTATCAATTTTTTAAATCACCATAATCCAACACAACTCTTAATAACTTATAAATCTAAAATAGAGGTTTTTTGGCTAACCATCCTTGTTTTCATGTGTATTGTCACTGTCAGAATCGGAATCTGATTCTGAATTTTCATTAGATTCGGGCTGCGATTCAGTACCGATATCATTGCCGTCGGCCCCGCGCAAATCACTATTATCTTCGTCATTACCATTATCAGTAGAATTTTCCTGAGTACCCTCCGCACCTTCGGTGGTTTCATAAGGATCACTCAAAGCCGCGGCGCGCTGTTCATCGCTAAGGCTTGCAAACTCCTCATCGCCAAAAACGTCAACCTCTTTGTCAAGCATTTTTGAAGCGAGGCGGATATTCTGCCCTTCACGTCCGATAGCCTGAGCCAAGTCATCTTCATTTATAACTACAACGATTCTGTGATCACCAACAGGTATCACCCTCTTCACTTCGGCAGGCGAAAAGACACGGCGCACTAAAAGTGAAATCTCATCTGTCCAGTTGATGATGTCGATTCTTTCGTTAGAAAGCTCGCGGACAATAGCCTGCACGCGGTTTCCGCGCATACCTACGCATGCGCCTACCGGGTCTACTCTTGTATCGGAGGTAGTTACCGCGATTTTTGAGCGGTGTCCCGGGTCGCGGACAACTTTCACAATACGTACAGTCTTGTCATAAATTTCCGGCACTTCAAGCTCGAAAAGACGCGCCAAAAATTCGGGACAGGTTCTTGAGATAATAACCTGCGGGCCTTTATTGTTGTTTCTGACGTCAACTATACAGGCGCGGATAGAAGCGCCCTGCGAGTGCTTCTCTTTTCTGATCTGCTCCTTATAGGGCATGAGCGCTTCGGTACGTCCGAGATTGACAAGTATGTTGCCCTTTTCAATCTGCTGGATAGTACCGGTAACAAGTTCGCCGATTCTCTCGCTGTAGTCGGAAAAAATCTTATCACGCTCCGCTTCGCGCACTCTCTGCACGATCACCTGTTTTGCGGTTTGTATAGCGGTTCTTCCGAATACGTTTATATCAAGCTCCTGTATAAGCTCGTCGCCTACTTCAATATCCTCATCTTCCTCGCGGGCGTCTTTAAGCGAGATCTGATTCTCAGGATCCTCAACGAGTTCCACTACAACCTGACGTGTGAAAACTTCGATAGTCCCTTTATCTTTGTCAACCTTAGCCTCTACATTTACAGGCGTACCAAGATATTTTTTAGCGGCAGTAGTGAGCGCATCCTTGAGAGTTTCAAGGACGAGGTCCATGCTGATACTTTTCTCTTTTGTCACCGCACCCAGCGAAGCTGCGATATCAAGCGCTTTCAGCGCCTCGTTTTTGCTTCTTCTTTTCATTTCTGCTAAACCTTAACCTTTCTCCGTATTACCGAAATTCCACTATTACCGGAACCGGATCTCTTCTTTACCGCTGATTATGTTTGTTAAAGGTATTGAAACCGAAACTTCGTTGATCTCAATCTCCAAATTATTATCTTTACAATCTAAAACTTTGCCCCGCACACTCTTTTTGCCATTCACAGCAATACTAAGATGAACCGCAGCATCTTTCCCAATCACCCTTTTAAAATCACGCTCCGTTTTAAGCGGACGGTCTATCCCGGGAGATGAAACCTCAAGCGTGTACGCTTTCTCTCCAAAAAAATTCTGTTCATCAAGAAGCGCAGAAACCTCGTTGCTGACAAGTTCACAATCAGCAATCGCGATACCGCCGTCTTTATCAATAGTAATACGCATAATACTGCGCGGCCCGGCGCCGAAAAACCGCAATTCAAAGAGCTCAAACCCAAGCTGCGCAACTTTCGATTCAACAAGCGGTCTTACTTCATCAAGAGCAGACATAGCCGTTTTTGCGCCCTGTTCAGGTTAAAGATAAAAACGCGCGGATAACAAAAACGGGCCCCATGTGCCCGTCCTGTCCAACTGCGTTACTGCTATTGCAATCAATTAATATAATAGATGTACAGTTTTGTTACAAGATATTTCGATTATAAGATTTTTTGCGCCGTCAATAAAACCAAGTCGCAGTAATTCCCCATTCATTTTTGCCGGTAAAAAAATCTATCTGCAGCGGATTTACGAAAACTCCCACACCGCCGAAAAATAGATTTTTGGGACTAAAGTCTGTTATCAGCTCCATAGGATCTTCCGGTGCGTGGGCATAGCCAAAACGTACGGTGTAGGATGACCCAAGCCGCCCCTCAACTCCGGTGCGCAGCGTATACCTGTTCGGCAGCGATTTTTTAAACAGGTTATTCATCTCAATGTCAACGGGGAGCAAAAAGAGCAGATTACCTCCCATAAATCCAAGAGTATACACACATCCAACTACTACAGTACGGTGGCGGCTGCTTATCCGCCCCTTTGTTTTTTCGTCGCCCTCAACTTCGCTCCAGCTGTACCCTGTTAAGTTTCTAAAAACTAAAGCGAAATCAAGATTTTCCATAACTTGCGGCTGATAAAACCCAACGTCAAGCAGTAAGCTGCTGCTTCGCAGTTTTGTGTTGTTTAAATTTTCATCATCATAAATATACGGCCATACCGAGTGTTCATAGCGGGCGTTTATCCCCAAATCAACATCGCCCTGCGTTCCTGAAGATTGAAAAAGCGTACCGGAAAAATTGATCGCGGCGTCGTTGACTCTGCCGGTATTTCCATCAAGAAACCGGTAGTAAAATCCCATAGCTCCGTTGTTGTCGGTTATAACGGCTCCAAAGGGTAAAGCAGTCTTGTCAAATACATCGTCTCTCCCATAACCCGCGGCAATGCTGCCGCTTGATTTACATGATGCAGTCAGCGCAGGATTAACAAGCCCCTGCATCCCCCCTTTAGGCATTGCCGTACCGGCGCCGCCGAGAGACTGAGATACTGTGCTTTGAAGGGAGGCTCTTGAGAACAGGTTTAACTGATCATGGTCTGCGCTCACGGTGCATAAGAGTGCAAAGAGGCATATTGCCGTTGATATTTGTCTGTACATTTTTTTGATAATCATGCGTATTGATCTCACAATTTAAACATCTCCTGTGGATTTTTGGGTTCTACTCTTATTGCCTTGCATCTCTCTGCGATGACCTCGCCTGGGGGGGCGTGGCGGCGTTTGTGTACGAAGCGCGCTTCGGTTACGTGTACTTCCGCAAATGACGTGTGCTTTGCTTTTGAAAACCAGACCGCAAGCTGCGCCGCCTTTTCTACAACTTCTTTCGGCGGGGGCGGAGTGTTTTTGGGCCGGCGTATTATGACGTGGCTCCCGGCGTGCGCGGCTACGTGAAGCCAAATATCCGATGGCTTGGCAAAACGGGTGGAGATTTCATCATTTTCTGTGCTGTTATTGCCCAAAAACACCTCCCATCCATCAATAGTATATCTTTTAAACGGAACTTTTTCACCTTTTTTAACACTGCTTTTTGATTTGCCCGCCGCATCTGTTTTCTGCGGTAAAAATTGTCCGCAAAGTCCTTGAATCTCTTTTAAATCATCTTCTGTCAATTCATCCAATTTACCGGATAATTTTTTTTCGTTGATCATCCCATCAATATTTTCGATGATTTTTTGCAGCTCAACAGTTTTTATCTCTGTCTCCCGCATAAGTGTAAGCGCAGTTTCGTGTCCGCGCTTGCCTTTGCGAGCCTTTCTATAAAGAAGCTCCGCGTTTTCTATTGCGTCAAAAGCCGGATTGAGTGATATCTCCTCAATCTCCCCTGAGTGCGCATTTTCGATAAGCGCTTTTGCGCTTCCGCGCGGGTAGATTTTGGGGTCGGCCATAAGGGAGTCGGCCATTTGGCTGTATCTCAAATATTGCCCCGCTTCGCGTTCATCCAGCTTCTGTTTTTCGAGTTTTCTCATCTCGTGCTTAAGCAGCAGCCTTATTTTATGGCGTATATCGCGTATTTGACCAAGATTTGAAGGTTCTTCCGTACTCATCCTGCAATAAATCCTTTTATATAGTCTCTTTTATATGGGCCTTGACATCGCCGCGCCTTAGTGATACAATTTTTTTATGGTAAAAACTTTTACAATGAAATGTCCGCACTGTTTGCATATCTGCGATGTATTCTTAAGTAAGAATGCCAGTGTTATCATGCTGACCTGCCCCTCCTGCGCGTCGCCAATGCTCTATTTTGATGATCAGGTGTTTATTTTATCCAAAAATCAGATGGATACTATACAAAATACACGTCATGGACGGGCAATTATGCGCATTATGGAGCACATCAAACAAAACGCAAATGTTCTTTCCTCATGTTTAAGCCCCGACAGCAGCGCCGGTGAAGTATCAAAACCTCTGCCAAAGGCGCCTGTGCGTAAAAGTCCCGTTCGTTATGAAAAATACATCACAGAAGATGATGTAACCAACTTACGCATAGAACTTGAGCTTTGTAAGGATTCAAAAGAGTTCATCAATAAGTTTTTTTAGCACTAAATAGCATGGGATAAAGTATAATATTGAGACATCAATGAACATATTAGTAATCAATTGGCGTGATATAGAACATCCCGAAGCGGGCGGAGCCGAAGTCCATGTTCTTGAACTTTTTAGCAGACTCGTTGACAAGGGACACTATGTAACTCTTCTGACAACCCGCTTCAAAGGCAGCTCCAAAACCGCGGTTCAGCGCGGCATTGAGGTGTTAAGGTTAGGCCGTACCTATACGTTTAACTGGGAAGCGCCTTTTTTAGTTAGAAAACTTCTTAGGCAAAAAAATTACGATTGTGTTATTGATGATGTCAATAAACTGCCGTTTTTCACATCGCTGTGGTTTCCGAAAGTAAAGTGCGGATCGTTTTTTCATCACTTGCTTGGTAAAACAGTTTTCGGGCTGACCAATCCGCCTATGGCTCTCTATGTTTACCTTATGGAAAAACTTTACCCGTGGGGATACAGACGCGTTCCATGCTGCACAGTCTCCAAAAGCACCGCCGCTGAACTCATCGAAAAGGGTTTTAATAAGGAAAATATCTCGATCATCGAAAACAGTATCGACACAAATCACTACTGTCCTGACAGCAGTGTAAGCAGAGAAAAAGATCTTCTGTTATACGTAGGCAGACTAAAAAAATACAAGCGTGTTGATATCGTTTTTGAAGCGATGAGCATTCTGAAAAAACAGGGGCGTCATCTGCGATTTGTGATTGCGGGAAATGGTGATGATATGGAACGGCTCAAACAGCGCTGTAAAGAGTTAGAGCTTGAAGACTGCGCCGCGTTTGCCGGATTTATCAGCGAAGAGAAAAAAATAGAGTATTTAAGAAAAGCAGCGCTGTTTGTCAACACATCCGAAAAAGAGGGCTGGGGAATCACCAACGTAGAAGCCGCCGCCTGCGGTACGGTTGTTGTCGCAAACGATGCGCCCGGACTTCGCGATTCGGTAATTAACAATAAAACAGGCTTGCTTTACAAAGAGAATGATGTTGAATCGCTTGCGTCAACAATAAAAAAACTGCTTGACGATAAGGATTTAACAAAAAAATTCGGAGAAGAGGGGCGGCTTTGGGCCGAAACTTTTTCATGGGACTCAAGCGCTCAAAGGATCGAAGATTGGCTTCTGAAAACCGTATGCGGAAACTGACTTTTTCCGTTATTAAACTTGTCGCGACAATTTCAATCATCGCCTTTTTGATTAACAGGCTTGGGTGGAATGATATTGCTGCGACTGTAAGCGGCGCCAATCCTGCGTGGCTTGTGTTCGGTTTTTTGATATTTCTTGTGAGCGGCTGGCTTGGTGTAATACAGTGGCGTCTAATTTTAAAAAACAGAGGGCTGAATCTCCCTTTTGGGCGCGCATTCAAACTTTACTTTGCCGGACTATTTTTCAACAATTTTATTGCCGGCGGAATCGTAGGCGATGTTTTCAAAGTCGCCTCGATACATTCGCGTGATGGTAAAATGTTTACCGGATTAGCCGCAACCGTGCTTGATAGATTCGCCGGACTTTGGGCGATGTGCGCTTACGCGGTTGCGGGCAGCGCGGTTCTTCTTTATCAAGGCGCGCTTACGCACGGTAATATAAGAAACGCGTCTGTAGCGCTTTTTGCGGCATTCGGTTTATTTGCAGGGATCATGCTCTTTTTAACAAGCGGATCTTTACAAAAGCTATTCTTTTCGATATCAGACAAAATCTCTCTATGTCAACGATTCAAAGTAAAAGAGATCGTTACCGAAATGTTAATAGAGGCAAAAGATTATAATCTTTTAGCATCGGTATCCGTGCTTTCTATACTGATTCAATTTTTACGCATAGGCGTACATATTCTCGTTGCAGCCTCTTTGGGCTTGCTGACGGGGGCTAATTTTCAGTATTTTTTCATATTCGTTCCAATTATCGCCATGCTCATGATTATACCGCTGCCGTTTGGCGTGCGGGAAACTGTAGGCGGCGCGCTCTTTGCTTTGGCCGGTTTTCCAAAAGACGCCGCGTTTATCATGGGATTTTTGGCTTCACTTATCGGCATTGCCGCAAGTCTTTTAGGAGGAGTCTTTTTTGTCGCAGAAAAAAACTTCAGGTCCGGAAAATAACGAAAACTCAGCGATGGATAATTCATCCGTTGATATTTCGATAGTTGTACCTCTTTACAATGAGAAAGAGAGTCTTCCTCATTTGATGAAAGGTATCTCTGATACGTTACTGTCATGCGGAAAAACATTTGAGGTGATCTTTGTTGACGACGGCAGCACCGATGGATCATTTGACGAGCTGCAATCACTCCACAAAACCTACGGCGCTCAGGCCAAAGCTTTGCGGTTCAGCCGCAACTACGGAAAATCCGCGGCTCTCAATGCCGGTATCGATCACGCGGCAGGAAGCATAATAATCACTATGGACGCAGATTTGCAAGATGATCCAACCGCCATTCCTGAGATGGTTGCCAAATTAGAAGAGGGGTGGGATGTTGTTAGCGGTTGGAAGAAAGTGCGCCATGATCCAATCGGAAAAACTCTGCCGTCTAAAGTTTGGAACATTTTCACATCAATGCTCTGCGGACTTAAGCTCCACGATTTCAACTGCGGTTTCAAGGCGTACAGATCCGACGCTGCTAAAAGCCTTGACATATACGGAGACCGCCACCGTTATCTTCCGGCTCTTGCGCATTGGGACGGTTTTAAAGTAACTGAAACAGTTGTGCCTCACCATCCGCGCAAATTCGGAAAATCCAAATTCGGCGCGGGCCGTATGTTCAACGGCGCGATGGATATGATCACCCTGCTTTTTCTTAAGCGTTATTTAAAAAGCCCGATGCACTTTTTTGGCCTCGTGGGACTCATTCTCATTTTTGCCGGTATGGGGGTGCTTGGATATTTTGGAGTTATGTGGGCGCTTACCGGACTTATGAGAATAAGGCCGCTTACGGTTTTAGCTTTGGGGTCTATGATTATGGGAATACAGTTTATATCAATAGGGCTCATTGGCGAGATGATAACTCACTCTCAGCAAACCAAGCGGGAGTTTTCGATAAGAGAAATATTAGAGTAAGCGAAGCGGGCGTACCAAAAGCCGTCCAAACAGCGACAATACATAAAGTCCAAGCGCAACAAGCACAATCGTTGCGCCCGCGGCAGTTGATAGATAAAAAGAGAGTACAAGTCCGCTGATAGATGAGACAAGCGAAATAAACAGAGCGGTCAATACATAAGTACGAAGATTTGAGCTAATGTTTCTTGCCGCCGCCGCGGGTAAAACAAGAAGCGAGTTTATGACAAGTATCCCTATCCACTGCACAGCAAGCGTAACTATAAACGCGGTCATAACCGAAAAAAACAGATCATAACCAAAAACATTCATATTTCTGCTTCTTGCGATTGTCTCATTAAAACTCACTAAAAAAAAGCGGTTGAACATGAATATCCACGCGGCAATTACAAATAGTAAAGTGATAGCGATAGTGTACAGATCTGTTGTTGAAAGGCTCAAAAGATCACCAATAAGATAACGTGAATAACGGCTGAATCCGCCTTTACGTGAGAGAATCACAATCCCAAGAGCCATTGATCCTGCCATCACAAGACTTATTACCGTATCTGCCGGAACCGCGCTTACTCTTCTCATATAGGAAATGACAAACGCAAGACAGCACGCGAATATGAGCATTGAGGGCAGAGGCGCGGCGATGCCGGCAAGCGCGCCGATAGCTACCCCCGTGAGCGCGGCGTGACCTATCGCGTCCGAGAAAAAAGCCATTCGGTTATTGACAACAAGACAACCGGGCAGCGCAAAAAGCGGAGCTAATAAAACACACGCAAGCAGTGCATTTTGCATAAAAGAAAATTGCGCCCATTCAAAGGGAAGCAAAGAAAAAATTATTGACTCTCTCATCCTTAATCATCTCCGCGGGTGGGCCTTCACAAATAACAGTTTTGTTGAAAAAAATGAGCCTGTCGGCATAACGCGCCGAAAGATGAAAATCATGAGAGATCATTACAACAGAGAGATCATATTTTGTACGCAGTTCACTTATCAGCGCGTAAAAAATATTAAGCCCCGCGGCATCCACACCGCTCACCGGTTCGTCAAGCAGTAATATGTCTGGCCGCGGATTAAGCGCTAAAGATAGAAAAACGCGCTGAAGCTCGCCTCCCGAGAGGCAGCCTATTTTTCTTGACAAAAGATGAGCCGCTTTAACGGCTTCAAGCGATTCAAGCGCAAGTTTGCGCACCGCGGGGCCGCGAAAAAGCCAGCGCGGTCTTTTGCTTAAACAGAGAGCGAAAAGATCCTCAACAGTTAATGGAGCATTCGGATCAAAAGAGTGCTTCTGCGGTACATAGCCGATCTTCGGTCTCATTTTTTCATGGCTTTTAAATCGGTGAAACAGAATCTCTCCTGTAAAGGCGCGTTCTCCGGCTATCGCTTTTATAAGTGTAGATTTACCGGCGCCGTTCGGTCCTGTGATAACCGAAAACTCACCGCAGTGAAAATGCAGGTTTACATTTTCGATTATCGGCGCGGTTCCAGCTTTAACAGATAAGTCAGTGATCCTTGTACAGCATCCGCCGCACTGTGTGTCGGCATTGCGGGACTCGTTGAATGAATTTTCTAAAGCCCCGTCATGTGTCATATCTATTTGAGCGCTTTCTTTACTGTTTCTATATTTTTTTCCATTGCTGTAATGTAGGCATCTTTTGTCATTGAGCCGGATACTACAGGGTCAAGCGTAAAGAGCGGCAAACCGGTTTCCGCGCTGATAGTTCTTGCGGCGGCGGATGTATATTGCGGTTCGGTAAACAGTGCTTTTACGCCGGCTTTTTTAATAGTCCGTACGGTAGAAATTATCTCAGCCGCGTTTGGTTCAACTCCAACTTCGCGTTCAATAACTGCCGCGACAGTCAACCCAAATTCCTGCGCGAAATAAGCAAATCCTTCGTGAAAGATAGCAATCTTCCTGTTAGAAATATCCGACAGCTTTTTATCAGCCTCAGCCTTGAACTCTTGCAGAGAATCTGCAAACATTTGAGCGTTTTTTGCGTAACCGGCGCTGTTTACACGATCCCATGCCGATAAATGTTTTGCGACAGTCATTACCTGTTGAATGTAATTGCCAATACTCAACCACACATGAGAATTGACTTCTGCGTCATCATCCATACTCCCGTCATTTTTGTCCTTATGATTATGATGATGACTATGATTATGATCATCACCGGTGCCGCGGATAAATTCGATCTCCTCACTTGCGTCAATAACCATAAGTTTTCTATTAAGTGAAACAGCTTTTTCTAAAAACGATTCCATCCCGCCGCCATTTACAATCAATACAGATGCTTTTTCTAAAAGCGCGGCGTCTGATGTTGTCAGCTGATAATCATGCAAGCATCCGGAAGATGGAGCCGCCATGTTGACAAGACGTATACCGGGAATATTTTCCGTCACATTAAGCGCGGCAATATACATGGGGTAAAAAGAGGTGAGAACAATTTTTTCACTGCTGCCGATACTGCCGTTATTTTTACCGCAGTTCCATGTTAAAACAGATAATAAAAGCGAAATTGAAAACAGTGATTTGAGAAAGAGATTTTTATGAATGAGAATCATACCTATGCTCCTTTCGCATAAATTTTAATATAGACTTACTGTCAAGGAGGACGGGACTATTACCATAGTCCCCCGCACGGATGGGCGGATGGTCTCCGCCCGTGATTTTAATGCAGAAAAATAATTATCAATGAAATAATACCGATATCTATTCGATCTTCTTAATCGCTTTTTTCGCAGCCTCTTTTACCTCTTCTTCGCTATCTTCTTCGGCTACTTTTCTAAGCCGCACGAGAGCGTTTTTAGCTAAGGGGCCGATTGTTTCAAGCGTCGCTATTGCCGCCAGACGCAACTGCGGATCTTTATCGTTGAGAGCTCTTATAAGCGATCCTATGCCTGCACCCTGCATATCGGCAAACGCGGTGTGAACAAGTTTACGAATTTTTTCATCTTCGTCAACAAGCAGTTTGGTTAGCGGCGGAAACAAAACGTTTGGAAAAGGATTGAGCTCGCTGAGCGCACTCACTACAGCCCGTCTCACATCAAGAACCGTGTCCCTTAATCCATCAAACAAAACAGGAATCACGCCCTCTACGTTAGGGTCCATCTTTCCGAGGGCAAAAAAACCGTTCATACGCACATCGGGGTCTTCGTCTATACAGGCTTTAAGTACTAAAGGAACAACCCTCTCGTCCCTTGGCGCCATGCGCAGCTCCTGAGCCGCGGCGAGCCTTACTTTAACAT
>Ga0123353_10002390_pt1 | contig 23324 bp, 16 predicted proteins | sample TergutLab28metaG_3_FD_92763 | JGI IMG/M metagenome (GOLD analysis project Ga0123353, IMG submission 92763) | Labiotermes labralis P3 segment gut microbial communities from Petit-Saut dam, French Guiana - Lab288 P3 | ecosystem: Host-associated > Arthropoda: Insects > Digestive system > Gut ... | reverse complement strand
GCTGACCGTTCCGCACGGCTGACGTCATGACAACATCAAGGCTTTCGCACAGCCGGCGAGGGCGGGACGCCCTCGCGACACGCGGGCAGGATGCCCGCGACACGGAGAATGCGTTTGCCCTGGTCAACTCTGAAGTCGCAGGCCGAGATTTTCGGCGATTCGGTCGAAATCTTCGAGACTGTAGTAGTCGATCAGGATCCTGCCGGTGTTTTTGGCCCGGCCGGGCTGGATGAACACCTTGGTGCCGACGGTGGCGGTGAGCTGGTCTTCGAGATCGCGAATGTACGGCGGTTTTTGTTTGGGTTCCCGCAGGATCGTCTGACTCTGCTGCGTCGTGGCCGCGGCGATGAGGCCCTCCAGGTGGCGGACGGAGAGGTCTTCGTTCGCAACTCGTTGTGCCATAACAAGTTGCAACTCCGTTCGATGCGCGAGGCCGGCCAGCACTTTGGCATGGCCGAAGGTGAGCTTTCCCTTGAGCAGAAGCTGTTGCACATCGTCCGATAAATCGAGAACCCGCAGGGTGTTGGCGATGGTGGCCCGCGGCAGGCCGAGCCGTTGTGCGGCTTCCTGTTGCGTGATGTTGAACCGATCCATGTAGTCTCGATAGGCCACGGCCCGCTCGACCGGGTTGAGGTCGGCACGCTGGAGGTTTTCGATAAGCGCCAGTTCCAACATTTGCCGCGGCGTCGCCTGCCGGACAACGCATGGCACCGTGCTCAGCCCAGCCAATCGCGAGGCCCGAAGCCGCCGCTCACCGGCGATCAACACGTACGGCGTCGCCACGCCCGGAACCGACCCACCTGGAGCCGCCCCGCCGCCGTTGGCGGGACAAACCACCAGCGGCTGAATGATCCCCTGCTCGCGAATGCTGGCCGCAAGTTCATTCAGCTCGTCTGGCGTAAATTCACGCCGCGGCTGATACGGATTTGGCGAAATTTCCTCAATGCGAATTTCGCGGGGAACCGCCGCTGTTTCCGCATCCGCCACGACGGCCTTCGTGGCGATTGTCGCGGTTGTCGCGGCCGCTGACGCTGCGGACGTTTTTTCGGCAATGTACGAAGCCACCGAAATCCCATCCGGCATACCGTTCGTACCGCCGGCTCCGTTCTGAGAGGCCGTGGTGTGCGAGACCGCATCCTGAGAGTTCGCGGGTGCGTGCTGCGGTTCCTGCGACGTGATGACGGGACTGATCAAGCTCGAAAGTCCCCGGCCAAGACGCGGTTTTACCGGAACATTTGCCATTCTTCGGGTGTCCTTTCCCTGTGTAATGTTGTTCCATGTGGAACAACAGATTCCTGCGTTGTTTTTACACGGAGATGTTGCGATTTGCAAGGTTTTTGTGACGATTTTCTTCTACCGGCTGTCAGGCGTAGGCGTAGGGGAAATTAGGCCAAATCCTCCATAAGCCTGCGCCTAACAGCCTAATAGTCTAACAGTCTAGCAGCCTGTTTTACACATGTTCCACGTGGAACATCCGCGACAGGTCGATCAGTCGTTCTTGTCCAGCCACTTCGCCAGCACCAGAATGGCCCAGAGGCGATGGCGGTGGTCGTCGCGGCCGGTGAGGTGGTCATTGATCAAACCGTGAATGGCTTCTTTCCTGAAAATGCCACGATCCAGGAACTTTTTGTCAAGAAGTGTTTCGCGAAGCGGGGTGGACAACTCATTCCTCAACCAATTGCCAAGCGGCACGCCGAAACCTCGTTTGGTGCCGTCAAGAGCGCCGGGCGGCAGATCATCGGCGAATAACTCGCGCAAAATGGCTTTGCCGCGACGGTTTTTGATCTTCTGTTCCGGCGGGAGCGACAGGCCGAGGTCGATCAAATCGTGATCCTGTAGCGGGGCACGAAGTTCCAGCGAATTCGCCGTGGCGGCCGTGTCGCTTTTTACACACAAATCGTCGGGCACGTAGGTCATCAGATCGTGGAATTGTGCTCGGGCGGCTTCGTTATCGAATTCCGGCGCGGTGTCGTCGCCTTCGTACAATGCGGCGAACCAGGCGGGAACTCCAGAAAGGTCGACGTCTTCAGCAAACTTTTCAGTGAACGACGGCGCAAACAGTCGCTCGATGTCCTCTTCTTGGAACAACGCGCGATAACTGAAATATTGGCTCGCAAACGGTTTTGTCAGTCCGTTCGAGAATCGAATCAGCCGCCGAAGCCGCGAACGCTCTTCGTGGGAGGCAACCAGTTTTGCCATACCGGCGGCGATTCGGACAAAAAGATACTTCAGCGGTGTCATACATTCGGCCAGCAGCATGGCGCGGTAGCGATCGTAGCCGCCGAAAATTTCATCACCGCCATCGCCGGCGAGAGCGGCGGAAACGTATTGTCGGGCGGCTTGGCAGATTAAAAAGGTTGGGATCGCGCTGGAGTCGCCGAACGGTTCGTCGTGCAGATCAACCACGCGGCCGAGCATGGTCGCGGGGTCCGGTTCGACCAGGAGTTCCGTGTGTTGTGTGCCGAGGAACTCGGCGACCCGGCGGGCGGCGGGCCGTTCGTCGAACCGTTTGTCGGCGAATCCTGCCGTGAATGTCCGCACGCCGCCGGTTCGGCCCGCATGTTTGGTCGCCAGGGCGGCCACGATGGCGGAATCCACGCCGCCACTGAGCAAAACGCCTGCCGGCGTGTCGGAATCCATACACAGTTGGACCGATTGCTCGATTCGATAATGAACCAGCTCCGCCTGTTCGCGGGGCGACGAGTGCAACTCGATCAGCGACGGCCGCCAGTACCGCTCCGGAGAACCGCGTTCATCGAAACCGTTTTTGATCTCTAACATACTTCCCGGCGGCAACTTATACACATTTTCGTATATTGTCCCAGGGTGGGGGATGTATCCTAGTAAGGTATATTCGACGAGGGCCTGTGGACGTATTGAGCGTTTTTGTTGTATGGCCGGGTGGTTGGCGAGGGCGTTGCCTTCGGAGGCGAAGACGACGCGGTCGTCGAGCCAGGCGTACCAGAGCGTTTTTTCGCCGAGCCGGTCGCGGGCCAGCAGGAGGGTTTGGCGTTGGGCGTCGTAAAGGGCCAGCGCGAACCGGCCTCGGAGTTGGGCGAGCATTTCGCAGCCGTGGAGGCGGTAGAGGTGCAGCAACACATCGACGTCTCGGGCGGATTTGTCGTCGCCGCCGATCCGATCTGCATTATCGGACGTTCGACAGGTTACGCCGTATCGGTCCAGTTCCTGCCGGAGTTGTCGGGCGTTGTAGATTTCGCCCGCCAGCGCGACGGCGTGTCCGCTGTCAGGACTGACGGCCAAGCCAGGGCAAACCGGCGGCGCGGCGAGACGGCCCATCGCGTCCGACGGGCGAAAGCCGACACCGAATCGGGCGGTGGGGCACTCATAGGCGTGGCACTCGCTGGCGACGATGCCATCAACGGCACCACCATCGCGGTGTCGCAACCGCGAGGCCATGTGCCGCACGGCGTTCACCTCCACGCGGCCGGGGCGGAACAGAAATTCTCCGACGAAACCACTCATGGTGTGAGTAGACCACATTCTGGCTGGTAACACAAAGAAAAGTTGGAATTTGCTTAGAGTATTCCGATTTTTCAGACTTTCATTTTAGTCGGGTTCGGAATTGGGTGCCAATGCGTTGCATGGGTCGATGAATCGTATGGACGGCACGACCATGCCGTGCGTCGGACTTGGAATTATCGCTGTGACAAAAAATCTGGTATTTTCCGCTAACCTGCCGGGAATTGGAGGGTCTACATTCATACGGTCGCGTTGTGCGCCCACAGAAAGGAGCCGTTTTATGAAGAAAACGATCGCCTTATCAACCGTCGTGCTGATGTGCCTCGTGGCTGTATGTCCACCCCAACGGGCCTGGGGGCAGGCGCGAATCCCCCAGCCGGTGAGACCGATACCGCAACCGCCGCCACAGCAACCGCCCAAGCCACAACCGCAACCGCAGCAGCCCAAGGGGCAGCCAACTCCGAAGATTGACACGAAAGACTTTTTGCCGCGACAGCATTTCAGCAATTTCGCGTATCCGCCGCATCGTGACACGTTCCGGAGGATGGTGCTTGTGAATCCGAGTTGGTCGGCTTGGTGGGAGGCCAACCGCGATCCTTATATTGAAGCCGTTCGTCAGGATTTTGGGCAGGTGCCCGATGCGAATGTGGTGGCCAAATCTCGCAAACAGGCTGTGGATTCGTTATGGAAGGCGTTGAAGGCGGAGTCGTCCGCGATGCGCAGCTCGGCCGCGTTGGCGTTGGCGCAAATGGGCGAGCAGGATGCCTTGGGGGCTCTGGCGGAATTGGCGAAAAAAGACAAAGAACCTCTGGTCCGACAGGCGGCGATTCTGGCCATTGGGTTGCTGGACATGCCCGAAGGGGAGGCAATTTTGGCCGAGTTTGCCTTCGCGCCGTTGCCCCGGTTCGAGAATGGCTGGCGGGATAATCCCACCGAACGTCAGGCGGCATTCGTGGCGATGGGCCTGATGAGCAAGTTGAGTGCCGAGACCCTCGGTAAAATGCAGAAAATGGGGCAGGCTCCGCAGAATCCGCTGACCTCCCACGCGCGAGCCCGAAAGATAGAAAATCCGGCGTTCGGTCTTCTGCCCTATACCATGACGCCGCTGCCGGCCTGGTCGCTGACGAGGCCGCTGGACCCGCGAGACCCGGCCGCTCCGAAATATACCGAGTGGAGCAGCGGAATCAACGGAAATAGGGAACAGTTGTCCGAGGGGTCGTATCTGGCGGCGTTGGCGGCGGCGACGTGGGCGATGTCGTTTCAGGACGACCTTGCCGTCGCGGGGGTCGCGCGCGACGCGCTGGGCAAGACCAATGTGCCCTGGATCGCCAGCGAGGCCATGCTCGCTCTGGGCAGCCGGGGCGGAAAGGAGGCCGTCGGCGGACTGTCGCATATTTTGCTGGCGACCCCGACCGGCGAGGCGTTGGCGGTAAACAAACTGCTGGCCGAACAGCATCAAAGTTTCGAGGAAATATGGAAAGTCCGCCGGTCCGAACCTGTGCGCAAGGCCTTTCGTGACGTGGAGAAGATAGGGACATGGAATAGTCGCAATGGGTCGGCTGCCTTTTTGGCGTATTTCGATGCTATATATGTTATATACCCAATGAGAGGGATAGATCTCGGGATGACGCCGCGGGCATCGCAAGAAGCATGGTACAGGAATCGGTATTTGCAGCACCATTTCGGCGGCGATAACTGCGACGCCTATAGTGTTTTTTACGACCCCAACAGAAAGAAGTATGCTGTATATGAATTCAGTTGGATGCAGTGGATACCGGGAACTGGGAAGTATGACCCAGAGGATATCTGTACCTATAAAGCCCGCGTGAATCTTGGTGTGGAGCCGATTGTGATGGCGAATTTGCGGGCGTCGGCGTCGGTGGCGTTGGGGCGGATTGACTCGGACGAGTCGAACGCGGCGTTGTGGCGGGTGTTGAACGAGAAGGTCACGTCCAAGAAGGACCCTGGCGACCGGCGGCTGGACGTGAAGCATTTCGACAATTTCGATTACAGCGTGCTGTACAAATCGCAGGCCATTATGTCGTTGGGGCTGCTGGGCGACGAGAAATCCGTGCCGATTCTGGTGGCGATTCTCAAGCCCGCGCCGCCGGTGGCGGCGAGAGGCGTGGCGGTTTCGCGGGCGCAGCGGGACGCGTATAACGAGCAGTTGAATGGGCCGTTGCGGGCCTTCGCGGCGTTGGCGTTGGGGTTGTACGCCCGGCCGACCCTGCCGCCGCCGCTGCCGCGCAGGGAGTACGTCGACACGCAGGAGCCCGACGATCCCACACCGATCGAGCGGAAACATGCCGACAATATCGCCAAACTGCTGGCCGACATTATGAAGGACCGCAAGGAACCGGAGGACCTTCGGGCGGCCTGTGCGTTGGCGCTGGCGTTGATGGGGCGGTCGCAAAATCTCATCTATTTCAAAGACGCCGGCAAGTCAGTGGACAAGTCCAATGAATTGCTGCTGGGCTACATGACGCTCGCCCGGGCCATGCTGGGCGACCGCGACAAGGCGCTGCTGGACACGGCCAGGCCGTTCCTGTCGGTGAAAAACAACCGCACCGACCGCAACGGCATCCTCGCCCGCCGGGCCGTCGCGATGGGCATCGGACTGACCGGCTCGCCGCAGGCCATCCCCACACTGACCGACGCCCTGAGTCTGGGCCGCCACGTGACCCGCGAATCCGCCTTGGCCCTGTCGTTCTGCGGCGGTCACAAGTCGGCGGCCGACAAACTCCTCGCCGGACTGAACAACCCCAAAGCCAACCCCCAGGACCGCGCCCTGCTGGCGAGATGCCTGGGCGACCTCTTCGCCGCCGAACGCCCGTCACGCCTGACGCGCCTGTCCGCCGACACCAACTACGACATGCGAATCCCGCGATTAACCACCTACCGCGCCTTCGCCAACGAATTCCTTTTCACCTACCTCCTCGCCCCACCCCCCGACGAATGGCAAACCTTGTGCCCGGAGTAACCCGTGACGCGGGCGTCCCGCCCGCGTGACCGTACCGCACGGCTGGTGCGGTGAAAAACGTCAGGACTTTCGCACAGCCTTTCGCGGGCGAGTTCCGTGGCGCGGGCGTCTCGCCCGCGTGTCTCGCGGGCTTCCAGCCCGCGACGGGCTGTGCGAATGCCTTGACGTTTTCATTCCGTCCGCCGTGTGGAACGATTTGCGAGGGCAGGATGCCCTCGCGACACGCGGGCGGGACGCCCGCGCCACGAGAGTTCGCCCTGGGTCACTCCTGCGCACCGTTGGCGCGAAGCCATTCTTTCGTTTCGTCGTCACGCGCCACCGACACGGGCGTCTGGCCGTCGTTGTCCGTGGCGTTGACGTCCGCACCGTGTTCCTTCAACCATGCCAGGGCCTCGATGTGCCTCCATTCGGCGGCGAAAAACATGGGCGTTTGACCTTTGTCGTCCCTGGCGTTGAGGTTCGCGCCCTGCTCCTTCAGCCACGCCAGGGCGGCGATCTGGCCACGCTCGGCGGCGGCGTGAATCGGTGACCGGCCGAGCCAGTCCCTGGTGCCGATCTTCGCGCCGTGTGCCTTCAACCATGTCATGGCCTCGACCTCATTTTCCGCCGCCGCCGCGTACATCGCCGTCATGCCCCACCGGCCGTCCCTGGCGTTGACGTCCACGCCCTGTTCCTTCAACCACACCATCACCTCGATCTGGCCGCAGCAGGCCGCCAGCGACATCGGCGTCAGGCCGTTCGAGATGCTGACGTCGATCTTCGCGCCCTGCTCCTTCAGCCATTTCATGGCCTCGACGTGACCCTGCCCCGCCGCCATGTACATCGGCGTCTGGCCCCATGTGGCCACGGCGTTGACGTCCGCACCGTGTTCGGTCAACCATTTCATCGCGTCGATCCGGCCTTCCGAGGCGGCCGAAAACATCGCCGTCATGCCCACGCCGTCCTGGGCGTTCACCTCGGCACCCTGTTCCAGCAGCCACCGCATGACTTCGAGGTGACCTGCTCGAGCGGCGGCGGACAGCGGCGTTCGGCCGTGGGCACCCTCGACGCTCGCGCCCTGTTCCCGCAACCACCGCATGGCGTCGAGGTGGCCTTGGCCGGCGGCGGTGTACATCGGTGTCAGGCCGCGGTCGCTTATGGCGTTGACCTCCGCGCCCCGCTCCACCAGCCACGCCATGGCGTCGATGTGGCCTCCCTCGGCGGCTTGGTGCATCGGTGTTTTGCCGGCATGTTCGTAGGCCCCTGCCCACTTGCGATCGACCCTGGCGTTGACGTCCGCGCCCTGTTCGGCCAACCACTCCATGGCCTTGACGCGGCCCGCCCTGGCCGCCGCGAACATCGGTGTCATGCCTCGCTTGTCCACGGCGTTGACCTCCGCGCCGTGTTCCTTCAGCCACACCATGGCCTCGACGTTGACGATGGCTCCAGCCCCGCCGGCGGCGGCGAACATGACCGTCTGGCCGTCGTTATCCCTGGCGTTGAGGTTCGCGCCCTGCTCCGCCAGCCACTCCATGGCGTAAATCTGGCCCCACCAGGCCGCCTCGAACAGGGGCGTCTGGCCGGTGTTGTCCCTGGCGTCGATGTCCGCACCGTGCTCTTTCAGCCACCGCTTCGTACGGTTGGAACTTTGCCACATCACCGCGAACATCGGCGTCCGGCCGTCATGGTCCGTGGCGTGAATTTCCGCGCCGCGCGCCGCCAGCCACTCCATCGCCTGGATTTCGTCTTCACGGGCGGCGGAAAACATCGGCGTCTGACCGTCATTCCGCTTGGCGTGGATATCCGCACCCAGTTCCAGCAGCCACGTCATCATCTCGATGTGGCCAATCCGGGCCGCCAAAAACATCAGCGTCTGGCCGTAATGATCCGTGACATGAACCTCCGCGCCCTGATCCTTCAACCATTTCACGGCATCGAAATGGCCCGCATGGGCCGCCCAGAACATCGGTGTCCAACCTTCATCGTCCGCGGCGTTGACGTCCGCGGCGTGTTCCCGCAACCATTTCATCGCCTCGATATGGCCCCTCTCGGCCGCCCGACACATCAGGGTCTGACAACGACAATTCACGACATGAATGTGCGCCCCCTGGGCCTTCAACCATTTCATGACCTCGACATGGCCCGCACCGGCCGCCCAGAACATCGGCGTCTCGTCGGAGCAGTCCTTGGCGTCCATGTTCGCGCCCTGCGCCTTCAGCCACTCCAGCCGATCGACCCGGCCGTGCATGGCGGCGAAGTGCGCCAGCGTGTGACCGTTGGCATTCGTTTCATTCACCCGCAATCCCTCCGACTTGGCCCAGGATTCGAATGCGGGCGACGTGCCGGCGGGTTGGCAGGCGACGCCCGCCACGAGGGTCGTCACGAGCAGGACGGAAACAAAGAAAACGGTATACCGGTGCAATGTTTTGTCATCGTCGCCGTCGTGTTGAATCGGCATGATGCGCTCCTTTCCGAATCGAACGTTTCGCCGCACATAACCTTCGACAACGCAAACAGGCCGAACCATATGTACGTGGCGGCGCCTTCGCCATCTGCTCACTCCTGCGCGCCGTTGGCACGCAGCCATTCTTTTGTTTTTTCGTCTTTCGCCGCCGACAGCGGCGTTTTTCCGTCGTTGTCCTTGGCGTTGAAGTCCGCGCCGTTCGCCTTGAGCCATTCCAGCAGTTCGATGCTGCCGGACTCGGCGGCGTGGTGGGCGATGGTGCGGCCTTTGGCGTCTTTTTCCGTGATCCGCCGCTCGGTCTCCTTGGCCCGCTTGGCGTCGAGTTTGGCGGGGTCGGATTCCCGCGCGCCGTTGTCGCGCAGCCATTTTTCGGCGTTGCCATGCGCGTATCCCAGCAGCGTAATCCCGTCGTTGTCCTCGGCGTCGATGTCCGCGCCCTGCGATTTGAGCCACTTCATCGCTTCGACGTTGCCGTGCTGGGCGGCCTCGAACATCGGGGTCAGGCCCTCGTCGTCTTTGGCGTGGATGTCCGCGCCCTGCCGCGCCATCCACTTCATGGCCTCGACGTTGTTGGCGCCCCATCCGCCCCCGCGAGCCACCAGAAACAGCGGCGTCTGGCCCTTGTTGTCCTTGGCGTTCAGGTCCGCGCCGCGCTGCGTCAGCCACTTCACGGCCCCGATCCCCCGCGAGACGTTCTCGGCCGCTCGGAACATCGGAGTCCGTCCGGTGTTGTCCTTGACGTTGAGGTCCGCGCCCTGCTCGCTCAACCACTGCATGACCTCGACGTGACCGCCCAGGGCGGCGGAGAACAGCGGAGTTCGGCCGTCCTTGTCCTTGCCGTTGGGGTTGGCCCCCTGACCGGCCAACCATTTCATCGCGTCGAGCCGGCCCCACCCTGCGGCGGCGGCCAGCGGCGTGCTGGAACCGTCGGCCGAACTGCTCACCGACACGCCGTTCTCTTTCAACCACTGCATGACCTCGACCTTTCCGCCCACAGCCGCCAGGGTCATCGGCGTGTTGCCGCTGCCATCGAGGGCGTTGAGGTCCGCACCGTGGTCCTTCAGGACCTTCAGGGCGTCGAGGTGACTGTACATGGCCGCACCGAACACGGGCGTCTGACCGATCCGGTTCTTCGCGTTGACATCCACCCCCTGCTCCGCCAGCCAGGCGACCGCGTCGGCGTGACCCATCAAGGCCGCCCCGAACACAAACGACTGACCCATCTCGTCCTTGACGTGGATGTCCGCGCCCTGTTCCTTCAACCACTGCATGACCTCGACGTGGCCGTTCCAGGCCGCCGCGGAGAGCGGCGACTGCCCCTGGCGGCCCGCGAGATCGATGTTCGCGCCCTGCTCCTTCAACCACTTCATGATGTCGAGATTGCCGTTCCAGGCCGCCCGGTACATGGGCGTCTCGCTTTGGCCCCGCGTGGCGTTGATCTCCGCGCCCTGTTCCTTCGCCCACGTCATGATCTCCAGGCTGCCCCCGGCGACGGCGGCCTGCATGAGTTCGTCTTTGCGGAGGTCGGCGCCCTGCTCGGCGAGCCATTTCATCACGTCGAGGTGACCGTTCCGGGCGGCGGTGATGATCGGGCGGGAGTTGAAGTATTCGTTGAGGTCCTCACCCTGCTCCTTCAGCCAGGCCATGGCCTCAATGCTTCCACCGGCCGCGGCGGCGTTCATGATGGACGAACGGATGGCCGGAATCCGGGTGGTCGCGCCCTGTTCCTTGAGCCACTTCATCACCTCGACCTGTCCGCCTCTGGCCGCGTACCACATCGGCGTACGGTCGAAGAACGTGCTCTGTTCGTCGACGTCCTTGCCTTGCTCCTTCAACCATTGCAACACGTCCAGCCGACCTTCCAGCGCGGCGAAATGCGCCAACCCCCGGCCGAGGTAGGTTTTGCCCTCCTTGCCGGCGTAGGCGCCGGTTTCATCCAGCGGCAACCGATCTTCCTCGACCCGTTCCTCGCAGGCGGCCAGCCACTCCTCGACCGTCAGAGGCCCGGCGGCTGACCCGGCGACAGGTGACGTGTCCAACTCCTCCGCCGTTGACGCCGCGCCCGGTGTCGCGGCCGGTTGTGCCTTGTCCGGCCCCGTGGCGGTTTGCGTCTCGTCCGGTGTTTTGGCCGTTGGCGGTTTGTCCGACTCTGACTCCTCGAAAGTCTGCGGATCGTCCGGTTCCTCGCCGGTCGGCGGCTGATCCCACTCGTCTTCTTCGGCCGTTGATGGCCGGTCCGGCTCTTCGTCGGTTTGCGACGGTTCCGTCGCCTCGGTTTGTGGCGGCTGCGACTCGTCGGCGGATCGGCACGCGGTCGCCGTCAGGGTTATCGTTGCCACGGCCAGCAGCATGATGAATGCGGGGATCAGACCGATGGAGGAGCGGGTTGTCATGATGGTCATGATGCGTTCCTTTTTGAAATTGCCCACGGTACTGTATCGTTTTCACGCAACAGTGACAAGCAACCAGCGAAGAGAACCGTTAGATTCTTTTACGTTTCCACGTAGTGCGAACGTTTTGAAAGATACGATACGCCCTTCTCTTGTCGCTTGTCACTGGTCGCTTGTCACTGGTCCATCGTTTTTCTTGCATCCGGCCGGGGGAAGTCGCATAATAGGGCAGGTTGCACGGGCTGCATAATACGGTGAACGTCCTCACTGGGTAAGGAGACTCGCGATGGTGGATACGCGCACAGGCAGGGTGGTTTTTCATAGGGGCACGGGCTGGTCATGGATAAGCCTGGCCGTGCTGGTGTCGGTGGTGGTGTTCTCAACCGTTTTCCTCTCGGGGTGCTGGCAGTACACCAGCGGAAAACCGCCGGCCAGCCGGCTGGACAGCGGGGAAAAACCCTCGCTGGTGAAGATCAACGACCCCGAGGAAGAATCCGCCGTCTTCGCGATGGAGCTGGCCCGGGCGGAGTATCTCAACTGCCTCAAGCTGCTCCAGGCGTACTATTACGGGATCGGCAACCTCGACAAGCATCGCTGGGCCGGTAACGAGTATCAGAATGTCGCCACGACGCGGACGTGGCAGTGGGACGGTCTGCCGCCGGTGCCCACGCCGGCGGGGGCGAACCTGACGGTCGAGACCGAGCACAGCCTGGTCGAACCGCTGATGACGGCCCGTCGGGACTACAAGGCCCGCGTCGCCGCCGCCGTCGCCATGTACCAGGCCCGCGGCGAGACGCACGAGTACAAGTATCGGCTGATGGTGACCATGCAGCAGCGGCTGGACCCGGTGCGGGTGTATCCGTATTTCCCGGAGGCGCAGTTGCCTCCGCTGTCGCTGCGGGGAACGGAGATCATTCCCGACGCCGAGCGGCTGTTCGAGGAAGCCACCTCGCTCTGGGGCTGGAATCTGGGCGGTGGAAAGATTCTTCCGGGCGTCACGCGGTACGACCGTCAGCGGGAGGCGCTGGTGCGGTTTTTGACGCTGGTGGAGGAGTATCCCACGTCGCGGCGGATCGCGTTGTCGGCGTATTACATCGCGGAGATTTACAAGGAATACTTCAAGGAAAACGCCCTGTGCGTGCATTGGTACGAACGGGCCTGGACGTGGGACCCGCACGTCGAGCAGCCCGCGTGTTTCCAGGCCGCCACGGTGTATGACCAACACCTGCACAACTACGCCAAGGCCGTCGAGTGCTACCAGATGTCCCTCACCCGTCCCGACCCCTATCGCCTGGCCAACCCCAGTTGGGCCCAAAGCCGCATCAACGCGCTGATGGGAAAGCGGTAGTTTTTGCGTTCCATAACAACGCGGAGGACACAGCGAACAACACGCTGTGTCCTCCGCGTTGTTATGGAAGATATCGAAGGACGCTTCGCCGGAATTTTGGGGTTCAGACATCGACCCGCGTGGGCAGTTATCGTCTGAACAAAATCCGCAAACGGGGTATAACAATAGTAGGATGACGGCCTTGAAACGGGCCGCCCGTGTTTCTCATTTTCCGTGCCGTTTTGTCGCAAGGAGCAAGCATGAACCGCAGCGCACTGTGGATCGTCTCCATCGCGGTCTCGTTGGTGTTCGCCGCCGGCCCGGTGTCGGCCCAGACGGTCCGGGATATTCCGGTGATCAATCCAGGTTTTGACGCAAACAAAATCTATGAAACGTATACGGACATCAGCCAGAATCCCGCGATATGGAACACCGTGATCTCCGGCTGGGAAGTATTGTATTGCAGGCAGTGGACGGGCCTGCTGGCGGCGGGACACGGTTCTTTTCCCGTGAACGCTCCCGCAGACACTCAGGTTGCCTATACCGACGGGGGCACGTTCCGCCAGATTCTTCCCGGCGAAAAACTGGTTCCCGACACCACGTACGAGTTGACCGTGATGGTGGCATGCCTCGGGGTGAACTGGGGGGGATACCATACGATGGAGCAGCATGGAAAGACGGATTGGTGGGGCCATTCCATCGAATTGTGGGCCGCCGTCGAAAACCCGGAAACCGGCGAGTACACGTCGTACCAGTGTCTGATGTCCAAGCCGCTGGAAGAAAATCCGGGGTTCGGAATGCTAGGCGAATTTACGCTGACGTTTGACTCGAACAGCGTACGCGCGGATGTATACGGAAAGGCGTTGGAAATCCGTCTGGTCGGCAGCACTCAGTACGGCCAGATGCGCGTCGCGTTCGACGATGTGACGCTGACGGCCACCACCACCGTTCCCGAGCCGGTGACGATGGGCCTGCTGGCGTTGGGCGGCCTGACGATGCTGCGGCGACGGCGGTGAAAAACCGCTCACACCACCGACCGGTTTTCTCCCTCGTGTGACCCGTGTTCGGCCTGGGTGCGGTTTTCGTCCTGGCGGGCGTGGTTGATGCCGAGTTTTTTCGCGTAGAGGCGGTACACGTCTTCGGGCGACAGGCCCAGCAGTTGGCAGATGCTCACCCAGAAAAACAGCATGTCGGTCGCCTCCACGCGGGCGTTTTGCACGTCCTGGAGCTGGTACTGCCGGCCCTCGCGGGCTTCGCGATACCAATGTTTCCACGAGAGGCAGTCCTGGAGTTCGTGGCACTCGCCGACGAGGGCATCGAGATAATTTTTCAACGCCCGCCCGGCCGACAGCAGGGCTTCGGGCGAAGGCGGATCGCCCGCCAATGCCTGCCCGATCCCCTGTGTGTCAAACCCGGCCTTCTTGTTCAATGCCGCCTGTAACGGCCAAAGGTCTTCGAGGGAGGCAATGGGACGGTCGGTTGTCATCGTGAATTCCTTTCGCAAAGCCCGTCTATTTCGCCGCCGGCTTTGTGGCGGGTGTTGTTGACGGCATGGCGGGTTCTTTCTTCGGCCCGGCCAGGGGCGTGCGGTTGCCCGCCTCGTCGACGGCCTCGGGTTTGGTGATCGTGCCCGGCTGGAGCGAGATGTTTTTGAGCGTCACTTCCCGCATCTGCCGCGTGCGGAACCGGAACAGCTTAATCTCCGACCGCGGGGTGTCGTACCAGTACCGGACCTCCTTGCCGTCGGACGTCAATCCGCGGTAGTGCAACTCCGTGCCGTCGAGCGTCACGGCGATAATGTCGCGCTCCGTCCGCGGGTCGGCGACGTCAACGCGGGAAACCCGGAGGACCGCCCTGCCCTTGTCGTCGCCAAACCTGAAGCTGTCGTTTTCTTCCGTCGTCTCGTACACCGTGTAATCGCCCACCGTCACCGGGCCTTCGAGCACGGCGTTCACCGTGCCGATGGTTTCCCAGGGCTCCAGGCCGTACGTCAGCACCATATCGACGGTTTTCGGGATGTTGTCCTTCGCCCGGCCTGGACTTGCCACGGTCACCGTCCAACCCGTCTCGTCCTTGTTTCTGTCCATTCCACGCGGATACGACGAACAGACCCCGCCGGGACCGGGGATTTTCTTCCCGGAGGCATCCATGAATGTGACGTTAACGCGGGTCGAGCGGTCCACATCGGGATGCGAAAACCACAAATGGAGGAATCGCCAGTTTTCGCCGGACCCGTCCCCCATTTCTGTGGCACTCAATATGAGCGGTTGCAGAATGGCTGGATCGAATTCATCGTTGACCGGTTCCCCGTTGGGCATCCATGCGTTATCGAGCGTTTTGCCGTCAGCCTTTTTCACTTGCCACACGAGAAACCGCAGCAGGGGAGGCTGATTCACGGTGGTCTGCCCGTCGTTGCCGGCGGCGGGTGGCTGGTCTTTCGCCGCCGGCTGCGTCGTCGGCTCAAGGGCCCACAGCATCGTCACCAGCCCAGCCAACACCGCGATCAGCAGAATGCCCACGCCCAGTTGTGTTAGACGATCCATTCAAATCTCCTACGTGAAGTAGTCTTCCACCGCCGGCAGCCGGCCGTTGTTGTCGTACGTGCCGTACTGTTTGGCCGTTTCCACCAGGGCGAAGAGGTTTTCCTCGGGCGTGTCGCGGCCGCACTGGTCGCCGGTGGAGAGGATGAATCCGCCGTTGGGGCCGGCGTCGCGCATGGCTTCGAGGGATTTTTGTTTCACCAGCGCGGGCGTTCCGCGGAGCATCACCTCGGTGGTGTGCAGGTTGCCCATCAGGGCGATGTCCTTGCCTCGGGCGGCCTTGACTTCGGCCAGGTCGATGTCGCCCATCGGGAACACTTCGAGGGGGTTGATGCAGTCGACGTCGGTTTCGTCGGCGAGCATATCCACCAGGGCCCGGCTTTTTCCGCACGAGTGCAGGTTGGTGGGGATGCCGGCCCGTTTGGTCATGGCCGAGAATTTCGCCAGGGCGGTGATGGCATATCGGCGGGCCAGTTCCGGCCAGGCCCGCGTGGTCGTTCCCGACCCGCCGAAGGTGATGTAGTCGGGTTTGGCCGCGACGGCGAGTTCGACGACCTTCAGGCCTCGCTCGAGGTCCATCGCCATCCACTGGTCGAGCAGCTCGGGCGTGTCCATCATCGCGTATGCCAGCGGTTCCACGCCGCCCTGGGTGAAACTCGACCACATGTGAAAGCCGGGATAACTGACCGAAAATCCATAGGCATGGTCGCGGCGATGGCATTCGGCGCGGTGTTCCTCGACGGTTTTCATGTCCACGCCGGTGGGCATCGGGAAGAGCCACTTGAGTTTTTTGAGGTCCGTAGCCAGGTTTTTGACGGGTTTTTCGACGGGGCTTGGCGGGTCGAACCGCGCGCAGACGTTGGTGGCCGTCATGTCGCCGTCGGGCGTGCGGATGCGGACATGCTGAACCACCGCGTCGCGGGAGTGGTCGAAGGTGTAGTGCGAGTCCACCTCGACGGGGTTGTTGTCGAAGGTGAGCGGCAGGCCCATCGAGGCCGCCACCCAGCCTTCGGCGCCGTAGTAGTCCACCGCGTCGAGATAGGCCTTCCACAGCGGCACGTGGTTGAAGAAGTACACATCCCAGAACGGCAGTCCCGTGCGCTTGGCCGGGATGTAGTTGGACATGTCCGGGACAACGGGCACGCGGTCGGGCACAAGATTCCGCGTTGCGACAAGAAACCGTTCGCGCTTGGTCATTATGGCATCCTTTGTGTTTGTACGTGATTATGCCGATCCTCGCGACAAGTAACAAGGGACAAAAGCGACAAGCGACCCGTGACAAGCGACAAGAGAAGGAACATTTTGTTTTTCAAAATGTTCTCGTGCAGTGTGAACGTTTTGAAAGACAAGACTTTCCTTCTCTTGTTGCTTGTCACGGGTCGCTTGTCGCTGCTTTCGCCTTCGTCAGCCGCTCGCGTAGTTCCTCTTGTTCGGGGTCCAACTTCAGGCTGGTTTCCCAGCACTCGATGGCCTGTTTGAGATGGTCGGGGTCGTTGATGGCGTGGTGGAGTTCGCCCAGTCGTCGCCAGGGGGTGGGGTTTTGGGGGTCGCCGGTGGCGGCGCGTTGGCAGGCCGTCAGGGCCGTGCCGTATCGTCCGGCGGCCTGGGCGACGTTGGCGAGATTCAGCCACGCGGTGGCGTCGTCGGGTTGGGCCTTGGCGGCTTCGGCGAAGGCGGTCAGGGCGGCGGGGGTATCCTTCAGGTCCAGCAGCAGTTGCCCGTAGCACGCCCACACGGCGGCCTGGTCGGCGGGGGCCAGTTTTTTCGCGTCGTCCAGCAGGATTCGGTAGTGTTTGCCGGCCTCGACGAGCTGGTTCTGCGCGTGCAGCAGCGTCGCCAGATTCAGCCGCGCCCGGACATGGCCCGCGTCGGCATCGAGGAGGGTTTCGTACTGCGTCCGGGCCTGTTCAAACCGTTCGCACAAGGAGAGCGCCACGGCGTAGTTGAACCGGACGGCCGGATCGTGACTGCGTTCGAGCAGGGTTTCGTACACCGGCAGGGCCTGTTCGTGACGGCGGAGGACCGCCAGCGCCGTCGCCAGTCCCATGAGGGCGTCGGTGTTGTCGGGATCGAGCGTGGCGGCGTGGGCGAACCGTTCCGCCGCCCGTTCGGCGTGACCGGCCGCCAGCGCGCGGTCGGCGGCGCGAATCCATTTGGCCGGATCACGAGCGGCGGTCTCGGCGTCGGCGAGGACGGCGGACCAAACCGCCTGCGTCCGGGCGCTCGCCGCGGAGACGGCGGCTCGACGCCAACGCGTCCACGCGTTCCGCCACGCGACGACGGGCAGTGGGTTGATGCGTGCGTGTGCGCCGTGTTCGCGGACATTGACACGTTCGCGCGGCGGCGGCGTTTCCGTCGGTGCGTGATTCGAAATCTCCGCGGGCGCATGGTTCTCCGCGTCCCGACGACACCCGACGGCGGCGATGGTGGTCAACATCAACAGAATGCAACCGATCCGCAACATGGTGTACACTGTATCAAAATCCCGTGGGTCATCCCTAATCCTTTCATTCCCTGATCTCGGGAAAAAAATTCGCGGAAATTCGCGGGAATTCGCGGCGAGGGGGTGAGGTATAATGTGTTCACAGGGCAACCGAGGCGGATATGGCGGAGTTTGACGGAAATTTGATGGCGCGGGACGGCGGGCGGCGGGGTTGTTTGTGTTGTTTGGCGTCACGGGCGATCTGGCCGCGAAGAAAATCGCGCCCGCGATTTACAATCTTCACACCGACGGCCTGCTGGCGGAACAGTTCGCGGTGCTGGGCGTGACGCGAAAACCCAAAACCGACGACGAACTCCGACACGACCTGCACGCCGCCGTCACCGCCAACAGCCGGCAGCCGCTCGATGAGACGCGGTGGCCGTCCTTCGCCGCGCGATGGCACTACGCCCAGGTCGACGCCAACGACGAAACCGCCTACCGCGGCCTGGCGGCGAACATCGACGAACTCGACCGGCGATACAATTTGCGCGGCCACCGTCTGTTTTATCTTGCCATGACGCCCGACACGTTCGGCGGCATCGTGGAGAACCTCGGCCGGTCGGGCCTGTCTCGCGGCCGTGACGGGGGGGTCGCGCGGATCGTCGTGGAGAAACCCTTCGGCCGCGATCTGGCGACGGCGGGGGAGTTGAACCGCGAGTTGTTGGCCGCCTTCGACGAGCCGCAGATTTATCGCATCGACCATTACCTCGGCAAGGAGACGGTGCTGAACATTCTGGCGATGCGGTTCGCCAACGCGATTTTCGAACCGCTGCTCAACAACAAATTCGTCGAGCAGGTGCAGATCACCGTGGCCGAGTCCGGCGGAATGGAAGGCCGCCGCGGACCGTACTACGAGCAGACCGGCGCGCTGCGGGACATGGTGCAGAATCACCTGCTCCAACTGCTGGCCCTGACGGCGATGGACGTTCCGCTCCGCATGCGGGCCGACGACATCCGCGACGAGAAACTTAAGGTGCTCCGCGCCCTGCTTCCGATGGCGCCCGACCAGGTGGCCGAGCGGACGGTCCGCGGGCAGTACACGGCCGGGCGGTCGGGGACGGGCGAGCCGGCGGCGGGCTATCGGCAGGAGTCCGGCGTGGACGCGGGCAGCGACGTCGAGACGTTCGTCGCGTTGCGGCTTGGCGTGGACAACTGGCGGTGGGCGGGCGTGCCGTTTTTGTTACGCACGGGCAAGCGGATGGCGGACAAACTCAGCCAGATCACCATCGTTTTCCGCCGCGAGCCGATTCGGTTGTTCGAGAGCGGTTCGTGCGATCTTCGCGGAAGCAACCGGCTGATTTTCCGCGTGCTGCCCGAGGGCGGCTGTCTGATCTGCGACGCGAAGGTTCCCGGCCCGGACATGCTGCTTCGTCCGATCCGCATGGAGTTCGATTATCAATCCAGTTTCGACTCGGCCGGCCCGGAGGCGTACGAGCACCTGCTGCTGGACGCGATGGCGGGGGACTCGACGCTGTTCCTTCGCAACGACGAGGTCGAGGCCAGTTGGCGGTTCATCGACTCCATCCGCCACGCCTGGCGCGTAACCGGCCTGCCGAAGGTCCAACCGTACCCCGCCGGGTCCTGGGGCCCCGACGCGGCGAGGCGACTGTTGCTTTCGCCGCACGAACAGTGGTTTGTGTAGAAGAAGCGACCAGTGACAAGCGACAAGAGAAGGAAAATCTTGTCTTTCAAAATGTTCGCACTGCGCGAGGACATGGAATAAAGCAGACGGTGCCTCCTCTTGTCGCTTGTCACTGGTCGCTGGTCGCCTAACAGTCTCAAAGAAGGAGGAAAATCATGACAAACCGTCGCATGATCGTCGAGCCGTCGGCGGAACTGTTGGTTCCGGTGGTGGCGGGGGTGGTGCAGTCGACCATTTGCGAAGCCGTTGCCCGGTCGGGAATGTGCAGCCTGGCGCTCTCGGGTGGAACGACGCCGCGGGGCATGTACCAGTACCTCGCCCAGCACGCGATGCGGACCGAGGTGCCCTGGTCGCAGGTGGCCATTTTCTGGGGCGACGAACGCGACGTGCCCCACGACAACGTCGAAAGCAACTACCGCATGGCCACGCGGGTGCTGCTGGACCATCTGCCGCTGGACCCGCACCGAATCTACCCCATGCCCGCCGACCGCGACGACCTGGAGGCCGGGGCGCTGGAGTACGAAGCCACCCTCCGCCAATTCGTTCCCGCCAACGACGACGGCATGCCCGTGTTCGACCTGATCCTGCTGGGCATGGGCGCCGACGGCCATGCGGCCAGCCTGTTTCCCGGAAGTTGGGCCGTGGAGGAAACGCAACGGCTGGTCGTCGCGCCGTTCGTTCCCGTGCTGGGGCGGCGACGCATGACGTTCACCGTGCCACTGCTCAATGCCGCCCGCTGCGTGATTTTCCTGGTCACCGGCGAGGACAAGGCCCCCGTGATGCACGAGGTCCTCACCGACCCCGCCGCCGCCACGGCCACCCGACCGGCCGCCCGAATCCAACCCGCCAACGGACTGCTCATCTACGCCATGGACGCCGCCGCCGCACGACAAACCGTGTACGTCGCCCAGTAACCGACGGTATACTACACGCATGGCGATTCGACTGACCGAAAATGAGTTTGCCGAACTGGTGGAACAGGCGCTGGCCGAACTGCCCGACGAATTCGGGCCGTACATGGAGAACATCTCCGTGGAAATCCAGCCCAGACCGACGCGGGAGTTCCTGCGGCAGAATTTCGTCGATGGCTCCACGCACGACCTGCTGGGGCTGTACGTGGGCACGGCGCTGCCGGACAAAAGCGTCTCCTCGCCCGTGGACTGGCCCGAACGAATTTACATCTTCCAACGCAATATCGAATCCGTCTGCGACACCCACGACGATATCGTCGAGGAAGTCTATCTTACCGTCCTCCACGAAATCGGCCACCATTTCGGCATGGACGAAGACGACCTGGCGGAGTTCGGGTACGGGTAAGGAAATTTCCCCCGACCGGGGAATTTGCTGTATCGCGATGGGCGGGGACCGACTACAATGCTCGGATTGTCGAAATCGGCGCGGTGGCTGCCGGTGAATTGCGTACAAGGTTTTGGAAGACGGAGACAACGATGGGACAATATGTCGACCTGGATCGTAAGGTCATCAAGCTGGGCAAGATGGTGGTTCGGATGTGCACGGTCGCGGGAAGCGGGCATCCCTCCAGCGCGCTGTCGATTTTGCACCTCTCGGCCGCGCTGATGTATCGCGTCATGCGGTACGATCCGAAGAACCCGTGGAACACGGGCGCCGACCGCCTGGTGCTGTCCGAAGGCCATGCCGTTCCGGCGGTGTACGCCTGCTACTGCGATCTGGGCGGCGTGGCCGGCAAGCAGGACTCGCCGCGGGCGCTGGTGTTCGACGACTGTCTGACGCTCCGCGAGTCGGCCAGCATGCTCGACGGCCATCCCAACCCCGCGCAGGGGTTCCCGTTCTTCGATGCCGCCACCGGCAGTCTCGGTCAGGGCGTGTCCGTTGCGGCGGGCTTGGCCTGTGCGGCCCGCGTGCACGGCGGAGACCAGCAGTTCTACGTCATCGTCGGCGACGGCGAATCTCGCGAAGGACAAATCTACGAAGCCCTCGACTTCATCATCGACCACAAACTCACCGCCGTCCGCGTGATCTTCAACGCCAACGGACAGGCACAAAGCGATTACGTCTCCCCGCAGCAGTCGGCCGAGGGACTGACGAAAAAACTCGAAGCCTTCGGGTTCGACGTCAAGGTGATCGACGGCCATAATTTCGACGAAATCATTCCCGCCCTGACCGCACCGGCCGCCGACAAGCCCGTCGCCATCGTCGCCAAAACCGTCAAGGGTTGGGGCGTCAACGAATTCCTCCGCAGCAACTACCACGGCAAACCGCTCGAAGAATCGCAGGTGGCGCAGGCGTTGGCCGATCTCGACGCCAAAGGCGCCGAACTGGGCGGTAACGACGCCGACGACGTGGCCAAACTCACCACCCCGTCGCCCCGAGAACCGGCCGGCTATGCCGAAGTCTCCGCCGGAACCTTCGAAGAGGCCTGCGCGTACACGGGCAACGAAAAATCCTTCGCCGCGAAAAAAATGTCCACCCGCAAAGCGTACGGCGTGGCGCTGGCCGCCCTGGGACGCGACCGCCGCGTCACCGCGATGGACGGCGACGTGAAAAACTCCACCTTCGCCGAGTACTTCTTCAAGAAACACCCCGGCCGATACTTCGAAGCCCGAATCGCCGAGCAAAACATGCTCTCGGCCGGTGCGGGACTGGCCGCGGGCGGGACCATCCCGTTCGTCTCGTCGTTCGCCAAGTTCATCGTCCGCGGATACGACCAGATCGAAATGGCCGCCATCGGCGAAGCCAACCTCAAAATCTCCGGCAGCCACGCGGGAATCAGTCTGGCCGCCGACGGCCCGAGTCAAATGGCCATCACCGACCTGGCCTTTTTCCGCTCCATGGCCCACGCCAAACGCACCGACGGCGCGCCGGTCTGCCGGTTCTTCCAACCGTCCGATGCCGTCAGCGCCTTCAAACTCACCGAACTGATGGCCAATGTCGAAGGCATGTGCTACATGCGGACCGCCCGGCCTGACGTTCCGTTCATCTACGACGAAAACGAGGAGTTCACCGTCGGCGGGTACAAGCATTTGATCGACGGCGAGGATTTGGCCATTGTCACCAGCGGGTACATGGTGCACGTGGCGATGAAGGCCGCCCAGTTGATCGAGGAGCGGAGCGGGCTTCGCGTGAGCCTGATCGACGCCTACTCGATGCCGCTGGCGACGGACGAAATTTTGCAGATCGGCGACGACTGCCGCGGACAGATTCTCGTGGTCGAGGACAACTACATCGGCGGCATGGTGGACGAGATCGCCCTGGCCGCCGCCGCCAGCGACATGGGCGTGATGGTCCATCCGCTGTACCTCAAAAAGATGCCCAAAAGCGCCAAAACCCCCGAGGAAGTCATGGCGCAAGTGGGCCTAACCGCCGAAGACATCGCCGCCACCGCCCAACGCATCTTCGACATGAGCGAGTAAACGGTCCCCGGAAGAACGACGCGGAGACGCGGAGAAGGACGCTGGTGTTCGAGAGATGCTTCGCGATGGCTTGCCGGTTTGCGCTGTACGATGTGAACAAAGCAAACGTCACGATTTGGCTCTGCCTGTTTGCGTTGTAGCATGTTATGCACCACAAAACGTTTTGTAGTTCACAACATCCCACTACGCAAACAGGTCGAGCCAAATCGTTATTCAACCGTCACACACCGTGTCGCGCAGCGAGGTGGCAACTCACCTCCGCCGCCGCGACAACACCCCCACCGCCCCGACACCCAACACCACCAAACTCACCGGCTCCGGCACCGGCTTGCCGATCGCCAATACAAAATCATACCCCACACTGATCGACGCAAAGATAAGGCCCTCCGCCTCACCCACGCGCTGCGGTGTCGAATAGGATTGGGTTGTCCCAATCCCCAATTCGCCGTGGCTATTCACTCCCCATGCCCACAAGATACCATCTGCATCCAGCGCATAGAAGTTTTGGCCGCTGCCACTGACCGCCACATCTACAGGGAACCTCCAATAATTCGACATTTTTGTACGTATTTTGTACGGTTTTCTCTTGAATCGTGGCGGGGCTTGGTGTATGGTGCGTGAATCTTCTCAGGAGATTCCCGCATGGCT
>Ga0123353_10002389_pt1 | contig 23332 bp, 30 predicted proteins | sample TergutLab28metaG_3_FD_92763 | JGI IMG/M metagenome (GOLD analysis project Ga0123353, IMG submission 92763) | Labiotermes labralis P3 segment gut microbial communities from Petit-Saut dam, French Guiana - Lab288 P3 | ecosystem: Host-associated > Arthropoda: Insects > Digestive system > Gut ... | reverse complement strand
TGTACACACAGCGCTTGGCTCGTGCCACCTGTTTGCAGCTGTATATAAATATCCTCCCACAATTAATTCCCACGCGCCGTTATAATAATCATATCCCTTGATTACAATGTTCAGCATTGAATCATTTGCACTATTAGGCAATTTTATTTTTACCGCACCATATACATAGCCACCAACATCCGTATGTCTTGCCGTAAGGTTTCTCATGATTCTTGCACCGTTAATATCCTGTGCGAAAGGGGTACGGTTCGCAAACTCTGTCTTCTGCGTGGCGGTGACAAACTGCCTGTCCTCGCTCTCAATTATCTGCGCCGCTGTGGTTTTCGGGAAATATGTGTCCCACCCTAAGGTGGTTCGGATTTTGTGTACAAAGTTAAAAGCTGCCACTGTAAGTCCTCCTCTTAATTATTCAAATCGAACCAAACATCGCCTGTTTTCGTGTTCGCGGGTGCTGTTGTTGAAGCCGATACTATGGGCAGTACGTCAATGGCGTTTTTATTTGCCGTCATCTGCGCCTGTAATTTCCCGATTGCTGAAAGCACCGTGTCGGTTGCCGTGACAGCAGTGTTCGCCGCTACGGATAACCCCGTAAGAATACTACTGCGTACCGCCTGCACCACCCTCTGCGGTGTCCACGACAGCACGGTTGTTGCGGTTCCCGCCTCAGCTTGCGCCTGTGTCGCAGTCGTCGCATGAGGGTGAACGTGGTTGCCTCTCGCGTAGGTTGTACCCGTGCCCGGCGAAGCCGTACCCGGGGCGGCAGGATTCGCTGTGTGGGGCGTAATCCCCGCAAGCCGCGCAAATTCTTCTTTGCTCAACAGCCCGTCGGTCGCCGCACTCGCCAATGCAAGCACAACCTTCTCGGTGGAAAGCGGTTGCTTCTGCGTACCGTCCCACCAGTAGTCGGGAACTTCCAAGTCCTTGATATAAAAATTATCGCCAACCTGCAAAGTCGCACGGTTCGCGGCAATGCCGAGCCATGTGTCAAGTGCGGCGACGGTGTCGAAAACCCGCGCCCGCGACGCTCCTTTCGCGATGGTTTCAAGCGTCGACAAAGTCCCCGAAAGTCCCGTAACCTGCTCGATTTTTGTTTTTGGGAATAGATTGTCCCATCCCGCACCGTTAAATGATTTCATTTGAAAGTTTCTGTCTGCCATTTTCTTCTCCTTTCATCTCCCTAAGAGCGCAATAATCTTTTTATTTTAGGTATTAAACCATAAATCTGGCTCACAATCCGGCTCAGTTTCGCTTACGACGGCATTTGATACCGCTATGCCGCTAATAACCGGGTCAGCCTGCCCGTCTGAAATGTCCCACCAGTGACCGCCTTCGCCGTGATTTTCGGGTGGCGCTACGGAAATAACGGGTTTTATGGTGCTCGCAAATTTTCGAATAGTTTCTGTATTATTCATCATCTGTTCGAAACGTATATTGAATCCTGCAGAGGTGATTTCGCTCCCCGCTTCAATGATGGGCATATTCGGATTATAAACATGACCGGGGTCAATCGGTATATTTGACATAATAATTATCCTTTCTTAGAAAATATCATCGAATTCAAATGCCATAGAAACGCCTGCGTCTTTTCCTTTTGAATAGAAATTAATAAACTGGTGAGCATTTCCCTCGCTGTCAATTAATGCCGCTTCGTTTATGCGTGCGCCTGCTAAGTCAGCGTCCGGGATTTCGCCTGTGTATCTCGCTGTTGTTCTTGGTGTAAGCGGACAGCTGACGGTCACAGGATATAAGCCTACACGGTTTATAACATCTGTCTGTGTTTCTGACGGCATTACCGGATCTCCGTCTGAATCAACTCCGCTCGTGCCGACTGCAAAATGCGTTATTGGTGCAATTGATGAACGTGCGCCGCTCGTATACTCGCAAAATGCGACCCTCCTGAATAATGAAACAACTGCTGTAGGAAATGATGAACTGTAAGAACCCATAATTTTTACCCTTTCTATTTAAAATGATAACCGTAATCGAAATGATAACCTCTATCAAATACGGGTGGCGACGTGATATTCATGCCGAAAGATTTTGATATTCCTTTCAACTCGAATTTCGACATTAATAATTTATTAACATTTATGTCATTTTTGTTTTCTATTGCATAGCCTTTTAATGTAACATCATTGAATGCAACACCATTTGAATGTTCTCCGTCAAATCTCGCGCCGCTATCGAAATGTATACCTGTATCAAAATATGATGGCGCATGATGTCTATATGTTCTGTTTATGTATGAATATGGCGATAATTTTATATTGTTAAAATCAATATCATTATAATTATGAAGCTCGATGATAGCGATTTGACTGATATATAACAATAAAATATTTGCGGGAATTATCGCGCGTAACCACGGTATTAACTCCCGAATCACACGCCGACTCATAAATGCTTCAGATTCAATTTCAACAGGAATGTCAATTACGAGATTCATTACAAGTCCGTCCATTTCGACTCTGATTGAATCTTCGCCACCTGTTCTAACTTTAAGCTCGTGTCTTAACCAGTTCAGCGTGAATGGTGCTCGTGCTCTTAATCGTTCCAAAACACGGCCGCGGCGTTCTTCAATTGCCTCTGTAAGATTTGGAATTATATTGTAAACTCGCTCAAATATCTCAATTCCCTGCATATCCGCTGTTGTGGCTCGCGTGTTCAATAGAAACGTGACTATTTCCTCATTAAGCCTATCAACTTCTGATTGTGTGACACGCCATAAATCGTTTGCTTCGACGTTATTTGTGTATAGCTCAATTGCTTTATCGCGTATCATAATTCTCTGCCTTTCGTAAAGGATTTGGCGGGCGCGGAGCAAATCAGCGCGCCCACCTATGCGGTTGACTATGTCTGAAAGTACGAATAACGGACACAGCCTATATTTTAACTCAGAGGAGTTAGTTTTTCTTGCCTCCTCAATCTTAAATCTTTTTAACCCCATTCACCTTCGCAAACCCTGAGGTATTCGCCGAACTTGTATCGTCGGAGTTCACCCCGAGCTGCAGCGGAAAATTAACTCCCGAACCACTGATAAATCTAATCACAATTCGCTTCTGACCTACCAATGTGGTATTTCTCGCCACCGCGTCATATGCGCTTCCGGCGTAAGGCTGTGTAATAATCACCATATCTCCTGCCGCAACGTTATCCGAAATCACCGCCTCCTCCGGCTTCGCAGCCGGTTTCCCGTAAGGGCTTAAACCCGCTTCAATCTGCAAAATTATCAAAGCGTCCGATGTAGTGACCTTGCCGTCCTTGTCAACATCAAGCCGTGCTGCCTGTTCAGCGGTTAATATTTCCAGTCCCGCCGCCGCTCTCAATGCCAGAAGCGCATCTTTGGTGGTAAGCGGTACGATAGATTTCTCCGGTTCAACACCAAAATGCTTGGAAATAACCTCGGCTTCTGCCTCGGCAAGCCGTCTAAGATTTGAATCAACCGTCAAAAACGCTGCGTCAGTAGGATTGGTATGGAATCCATGTTCCATGAGCATTGCACAGGTGCAGCCGCCGTTTGCGGCGGAACGGATTACGCCGTAATAATCATTATGCGCGTTGTTATCCAGTGTACGCTCTTTGACACCTCTTGAACTGTGATTCATCACGCGACATACTGCAGCGAGCAGCTTGTCTGCAAGTGGTTTGTGCTCACGACCCTTAATGCTCAGATACACTTCCGAGCCGGTGACAGTTGTCTGAGTGGTATCTGCGGTCGCGTTGCTGTGCAGCGAAAGAAACAGTACGGATTTGTTGGCGGCGGCGGCTCTGCCTCTACTATCAACTGAGGGATTGTCGGTGATTAGCGGGCGGGTAGTTACGACCTCGAATCCTCGTCGCTCCAGCTCACTTCTCAAAAATCCCGCCAATTTCCACATCTGCGTACCCTCAAAAAAACCCTTCACCGGAGGGTAGGAATTGTCACGCTCGCCATGTCCGGGGTCGATTGTAATTCTTAGTTTCGTGCTCATGTCAAATATCCTCCTATTTTTTATTGCAGTATTCTTTCACTGCGCTTTCAACTATTACTTGCAATTCTGTATTTTCAAGCGTCATTCCAAGCGAGCGAAGATATTTCAAAACATAAATATTTTTTTCTTCTCCTTTCCCTGCACCATAAATCTGCTCGGCGGCTTTGACGGCTCTTTCGGTTACTCGCTTGATTTTATCGAATTTCTGTTCTCCGAGTTTTCCTACTATCCATGGAATTATAAATCCCGTGATTATAAGCGCAATCAGTGCTTGAATCGCATTAAGTAATTCTTGGCTCATAATTATGCTACCTTTCTATTTAAATATAATCAACATAAGTGAAATTCGCGCTATTGAATTGCGGGATAATAGTTTCTTCCTGCGTTTGAACTATCACATAGCCATTAGGGTCGATTTCACCGTTTATCGTGAAATTAGTAAAATCAATAGCTGCGATTAAGCCTGTATTTAAAAGCTCAACACCAATAATCTGCGGACTCAGAACAATATTCCATGTGTGAGTTTGAAATCCCTTGGGCGTTACTGCTATTCCGTCATTCGCAAAATATGTGCGCTCCCACTCTGACACGACATTGCGCTTCATTCTGTCTATGTGGCTTGCGAGAATTGTTTCAAGCTGTGGGCTTATTTGCTCGGGCGTGATTCCGTGTGCCAAAACAGCGCGTATTCCGAAATTGATATTTTCTACAGACGAAGTGGAAACAGTGACATTATGTCCGATTGGCGCAATTCCGAACCCTGCACCGGGACGCGGGTCAACCATTTCTTGAACTATGTCGATAAACTCATCTGTCACCGGATTATAATTGCTGTCGAGAATATCGACTTTTGTCGTGTTGTAGCCGCGCCACACGGGAAATACCATAACTGCTTGAACGCCGTCTATATTTTGCATAAATGTAAGATAATCGGCGACATTTCCGCCATATTGTTTTAATCGCAGAGATTGAATCAACCTTCGCCTGTAATCTTCGTCACTTTCGCGGTTTTGTCCGGGCATTTGAGTACCGGTAATCTCGGCACTTCCGAAATTATTAATATTTGACACTTGCAGAAGTTTTCCTATATAAGAATGACCAATTGTCCCGGCTGATTTGGCTCGTAAAAGAGCCTTCTCGCCCTCATACCCTATGAGCTCAAATATTATAGGTTCATCGGTATTCGCCGATTGAAGCCTGCTTGCAATCGGAAACATAACGCGCTCACGCTCGCGGTTATAAGTCAAGCCTGTGCGTATTGCATGAGTTGCTTGACCGCGCTCGATTCTGTAATCTGCGCCGAATGCGTCAAGCTCTGCTCCGCTTGCAGTCAAAACCGACACCTGTTCTCTCGCGATTTGTAAAACCATGTCGAGCTCAGAAATGCTTGCGGCAATAGGCGCGAGATAATTATGCGCAGGCGAGGTTATGCGAGTGTCCTGTGGAATTTCTTCATTCAGCCGCTCATACATTCTCTGTATAATCTCCGAAACGTTAAACCTGTTTCTTGTCAGCGCATTTATTTCAAACAGTAATGCCGTTACAATCCTGTTGAAATCGCGGTCATTTCGGTGCGGTTCGAGTATATTTAAAATTTCTTGAATAAGATTTTCCGACATGAATATACTCCTTTATTATGATAATAACGCCTCTACCGATGATTCAAACGAACCGAATATGCTCTCAACCTCGAAAAATGCTCTTGCCATAGCGGGCGCAGGATTGTCAACGCTCAAAATTCTTACATCGCGCACACGGTCATCTTGCATAACGGCTTCCCGCACCACATTTTCAATACGCGCTCTGAAATAATTGAAGCTTTCGCCGATGAACTGTCTTTTTTCAATGCCATAACTATGAGGGTTTATTTCATAGTCATAACGTTCCGTGTTCACAATATGAAATACGGCTTGCCGAACTGCTTCTAAACCGTCAACCTCACCGAAACAATGTGATTTGTCGGATTCGCTGTCCTCGAAATACTTAAATGTTCGCGAGGTTTCATGCACCGGCTCAATGGGAATTGCAAATTCGTCACGATAAATAGGTATCATTGATTATCCTCCGGCAAAAGCATTTCTCGTAACTAAATTCGACCTGCAACACTCTCTTATTTCATTCGCAACGCGCGCGCTTGCATATTCTCCCGCTCTCTGTGCGAGCCGTTCCTCGTCCATGCCGGGACTTGCATAAACTTGAACGGTTGTGCCGCCCATGTTAATATTGGTTTCTGTTTTCGGTGATGTTTCGTAGATGTTTGACGTATAATATCTTGGCGGTGCAATTTGATATTCGGATTCAACATAACGATGACGCGCCACATCTTCCATCATTCGTGTAATCTCGCCTTTGATTTCCCGATTCGCAGGGTCGTAAACGAGAAGTGCGTTGCCCGCAGAGGTGGAAACCGTCCTGTAAACGCCTTGCTCGCGTGCTGTGCGCCTTGCGGATTCGGCAAGACTTCCAACAAGTTCAATTTGGCTTGCCAGCATATTAAAATCTTCGGTATAATATACATTTCCCATTTTTCCGATGATTTGTTCTTGAACAGCGAGCAAAGCAAGTTCAGCTTCAACCATACCCCATAATCCGTCAGTAGCTGTTCTGATTGTCGCGGTATATCCTTGAAGCGAATTATTTGCCGCAACGTATGCTTTCGCATCGTTAATTATCGTCATAGCATAATCGAAAGACATCTGGTCTATTTTCGCCTGTGTTACCGCAAGCACCGCGTCTTCAACAGCAAGAAGCGCACCCTGCTCGTCAAAAAGCGCAGTAAGATAATGCGGTGATAAGCCCATAAGTTCATGAAATACGTCAAGCGAAATATTCTGTCCGGTGTTGACCGCGTAAATCGCGTCGGAAAGCGCAGTATGTACGATTCTCATTCTTTCGGCGGCATCATAAACATCGCGGTATGACCGCCGAAGATGATTTTGTGTGCGCTCTTGGACTTCGGCAATGGCGTTCAGCCGTGCATATTCGCGTTCAAGTCGAGCGATTTCGGCGGCGTGTTCGCCTAACACTATATTTGTCTCTATAATATTTCCCGCAGCTATATTGAATCTTCCAATTTGTTCATCTAATAAATCGGCTAATTTATGATGTTCGGGATTTACATCATTTCTAAGTACATCAGACATATTTGTAAAACTTGTTATCGCACTTTCAAGTAATTTTTGTTGAAAACCTGTAAGCTTGTTCCCTTGTTCCATACTGCTTATTAATTGATTAAATTCCTGCATTTCTACTGATTCTGTTAATATTTCATAAAAATTGCCCCAAATCTGCTTACCTCTTCTCATTGTATCATCAAAAATTTGTTCAACTTTTTCGGCTATTTCACGTGCTGCGTGTTGTTCTGCTAATAATCCTAAAGTTCTAAATGTTTCAATACGTTCTTCAAGTAATTTATTACCTGCCTGCAAATGCTCAATCAGCGGGTCGCTCGCGCCTAAATAAATCATGCGTTCCATTAAAATTATATTTTCATATAATAAATCTTGATATCTCGCTGCTTCTTGGTTTAGTTCATCAGCGCTTTTAGTGATTCTATTAAATTCATTTTCAACATCACTTAATTCTTCCACCGCAGTTTTCGAGAAAAACTTCACAGTTTCAACAATCGCCATGATTCCCATAGCCGCAAGTGTCAAAGGTGCGATTAAAGCTGAAAGTTTCGCGGCGACCGGGACAGCTCGCGCCAATCCGTTTGTAAGGCTGTTGACGCTGGTCAGTGTTGTTCTCAGCGCAGGAGGAAGAAGCCCGAAACTGCCTAAAAGACTTCCGGTCGCGCTCGTCATGCCTTGGATTCCTTTAGTGGCTTTGCTCGAAGCAGCCGTGATATTTTCAATTTTTTCTTCGACAATTACCGCTTGTTCCTGTACTTCAATCAGCGCGGGTACGGATTCATAAACAGTTTGCTTAAATTCCTCTGCCATTTCGTGCGCGGTTTCAAACGCAAGCCCGGTCAAGTCCATAGATTCTTGAAATTCGGTTGCTTGGCGTTCCAATTCTATAAACTTTTCTGTCACATTGCCTAAATATGTGCCTTGCAGCTCAATTGATTCTGCAACATCTAATGATTTTGATTCAAGTTTATCGAATTTATTGACAAGTTCTTCTATATATGTGCCTTGCAGCTCAATTGATTCTGCAACATCTAATGATTTTGATTCAAGTTTATCGAATTTATTGACAAGTTCTTCTATATGTGTGCCTTGCGATTCGATTGAATCGGTCACGCTGTCGGAGTTTTTCGCCAACTCGCTGAACATTTTAATGAGTGATTCGACATTATCCTTGACATTTTGAAGTGCGGGTGAGGATTCATCTGTCATCTGAATTGTATTTTTAAGAATCATGTACCTCACCCGCTTTTTTTTCTTGTTCTTTTGCGTTCCTGTCAACAATTTCCTGTATGACAGGCATATAAAGTCCGATTAGTTCTGAGCGTTCAAACAGTGTCATCGACCTGAATTCGCGGGGGGTAATATGCTGTTCTCTGCAAATTACCCCCATCGCGAACCAGTAGGGGAATACCGGCTCATGTGTATCTACGGTGACACTGTAGAAAAGTTTTTTGATGTTTCTGCCGCGTCAAATATTTTATCTTCCTCAGCTTCGCTTGCCGCGTCTGTAAAAGTGATAATTTTGTTGAACAACGCCATCACACCCAATTTTCCAAGTGCGCGGGCAATAAAATCTCGCTTGTTTCGTGCGCCGAGTTCGGAGATTTTATCATTTGTCAGCTCGATAAATTCAATAGTATGCTCGACAATGACATCGAGAATTGCTCCGCCTGTGTTATTTTCAAGTGAAATGCCTTGAATCGAATCATCACCCGAAACCCGCATTTTGTTTGTGTTAAACTCTACGCGGGCATTTTGATAAATGATGTTCGCTTCATGCCCCATCGGTTTAATGTTGAATTTATTGATTTTCCCTCTGATGTCAATTTCAACTTCTTTTGTAGAATTCTCAAATTCTGCGCCGCTTTTATAAAGGTCAAAAATATTTGTCATCTTTGCACCTCGCGGAAGTGACGAAGCGTTTCTTTATGACGCGCGAACATCACGATAGTACCGATTTTTTCGGTATTGCTTGCAGCGTCCGAATTATTGGTATTGGTAACGCTTTCAAGCACTATGTCGGAATATTGAGTGACCGCACCGCCGTTGTGTTTGATATTCACAGGGTCTTCGTCTGTAAGTACTATCAGATATTCGTCATCAATACCCTCTCTCACTCTTTCCATTTGACGTTCCCAAAGCCCGCCGTCTGCGCCGACAACAAATGTAAATGTGATTCTGTAAGCGAATCCATAACGCCTTTCAAAAGGTACGCCGCCGGAGCCGAGAATTTTCACTGCGAATGTTTCACTGACATCATCAATAGATGTTGAGCGTATTTCACCGCGAATTACTGGAGTACTGCCGTTTATGGAAAGGTCTACTGTCTGCTCGGACATACGCATAGCTGCTCTGCCGACCTGCCTTGAAAACGGATTTCTTTTAGCTGCCATAATTTATTTCCCTCCTACCATGTTATTGACATATGAATATTTGCAACGGATACGCCGAGTGCAATGCCTATGTTATCCCATCGGACAGTCCATGTACGCGGTCTTCCGCCTTGGTCGACAACAATGTTTTCAAGCAGATGTCCGTAGATTATGCGTGATGTTTCCCACGATATGCCGAATTCGTTTAGTGCACCATGGAAAAGCTCGCGTCCCGAAGGTGTATCATCGACATTGCCTTGATAACTCCCTGTGAACACTGCGGTTATGACAACTTTCATTTCATCAATTGCGCGAATAGTGCGGTTAAACCGCCATACTTCGTCTTTTGTTGGCGTTACACTCGTAAAGCTGTTTATATCATTTTCCACGCGGAACGTGCCGTCTCGGGCGCGGATATATGTAAACATTCCGCTGCGGTCGGCGGTTTCACGCTCGCGGCGCGAGAGTATGGGTCTGATGTTCGTCATTCCGGGCATAACATTATTGGTTTCATCTATGTTAAGTGGGCAGCCTGCATTAAGCCCTGCACGATAAAGCACAGCTTCGCCCATATCGTACCACTCGTTTTCAAGCTCAATTTCCTGATGAACCTGTGTGATATTGTGATTATCAATGCCGTTTTCAATTGCGGTTGCAATAACCCCGCGCTTTTCACGCTGCTCCTCGGCGTTAATTCCGTCAAGCCAGTTTCTGAACGCCGTGCGTGCCTGTCCGTAATTCGGGTCGTTCAGATTCATCGAAATTGCAATCACGTTCCAGTTGTCGATACGTCCTGCAACATCTAAAAACGCGCCTATTCTCGCGGAATATGCTTGCGTTGTGCCGTTTGCGCCGTTTTCAAGCACAACCTGACCTTCGGTTATAACGCCACCTGTTGATAATCTTGCAGTTACAAATCCATTATCTTGGAAGTCTGAAAAAACGGCTATTGACTGTCTGTCTAATTCGCGATTTCCGAAGTATGTAATCACTGTGAATCTGTCATCTTCCTCAGACACATCAACGCGGATATTATTACCGGCAACGCCTAATTTCGCAGCGTTAAATGACAAATCACCGATACTGCCGGCGGCGCGTGTCCCGCCTGTTGACTGCGGAAATAAAATAGCTTGCGAAGCTCCGACGAAAGCCGCTGAAGCTTTCTTGTTGTAAATGCTGTCGAAAGTAAAGGCTGTGAAGCCTAATTTTTCATACGCTGCATTGCTTGCATATTCTTGCGCGGTGAGTGTTATGGGTTCGTCCTCGTTATACCACGGAAGCGGTATCATTGCGACAACCGTACCTGTTTCACCTTGGAACGTCATCGGACGCGGGACGGATTCGACCGTGAAATAAACACCGGGTAATCTTGTAGGGAATGGAAGCATTATTTTTCTCCTCCTTTTTTGTCAGAATGTGCGCCGTAAGAGCTAAACAATTCGGGGTATTCCTTGAGTTCGTTTTCTGTGGGTTTAATCTTATCGCCTTTTTTGAGATATTCAATTTTTGCCGTTTTGTGATTATAACGGATATAATCTTTGCTGAGGGTGTAAGTCATCGTAATGCTCCTTTTCTGTTATTTTTGTTAAACCTTTAATATTGGCTGTCGCATTACCAAAAACATCAAGCCGTATTCTGTCTTTCGTAGTGCCGCATCGGACAAATCCATATTGATTTTATTTACAGCATAGTTTATAGTCGCGCCGTCATCGGAAATACTGCTGACTTCCTGTGCGCCGCCCTCCGATTCATCTGCCGTAAGCTGATTCAGTTTAAGCCGATGCGCCGTGAGATAAACCAAAGCTTGCGGTCTCAGTCGCAAAAATCTTAAGCTCGAAACAAACGGACGAGTCAACTCAATCCATTTAATAACGACTTCGTCCGAGATTTCTTTGAATTCGTCTGCTATCATTCTGAATGTTTCGAGAATCGAATTATTATTCATATGAATCAGCTCCTTTTAATAATCGGCTTCGCAATACAACGGCAGCCCCACTGCTCACCCGGATAAACTCCCACCATTGAAGCGGGAACGCCTGCGCCGATTGCTCCGGACTTCCACGGAAATACCCGACTGTGGAGCGGCATATGCGTATCTCTGACACGGTCGTCATTCATAGTGAACCACTCGAAATCATCGCAGTTAATATTCAACTGCCGCACTTGGTTTAACTCGGCATAAAGCTCATCGACTTGGTCGTGCGCCACAAAACTAACGCGGTTATTTATGATTATGTCGGCAGCATAAATTGCGGTTGCTATATTTCTCAAAGAAACGCCCTCTTTAACGCCGCCGACAATATCGGCAGTAACGCGCTCTTTGTACTCGTCAATAAAAATAAACGGCAGAAAATGCAAGTTATTTTCTTCTCGCTCGTCAAGAATGTCGTCAATGCCATCGTCAAGCTCTTCAAATTCACTGATTTGAAATATATTCAAATCTTCAACAATATCATAGAGCAGCAATCGGCGTTGAAGCTCGCTTGTCGATTCGACAAAACGTGCAACTATTTCTCTTAACTCCTCCGGATTCCAAACGGCAGAAGTTACATTGAAAGCGATATTGATTTCTGCCGTGATTAAATCAATATAAGCTTCTGTTATCTCGTGCGATTCACGATTAGGATGTTCGTAAAACTCAATTATTAAGGGGATAATGCGCTCGGCATATATCCCCTTTACAATTCGTTTCATGGTGTCGACGCGGCGGTGTAGCTCCGCCGCATACTCGTCACCTATTCGTTGGACAGTCTTATATCTCGTCCTTATTTCTTCGTCCTCTTTGTCTGACCGAGTTATCATCGTCTGATTGCGGAGGATTTTCGACATCGTATGTTTCAGAAAAGTCTTTACTTTCATAACCGCCGCCTTTGCCTCCGTCTTCGTCTGTTTCGAGTACAAACGAATCGGGATAATATTTCAATTCTAATTTAGTGGGCTCGATTGAATTGCCAGTACTGAAGGCAGTGCGCTCGCCTTTTTTGCCGTGCCGGACAAAATTGCCTTTAACTTTATATGTCATTATATAATTCCTCCATAATTCTGTACGGATTGTCGAACATGCTGAGAATACCTCGCTTGACCGGATAATCGTAGTAAGTCTTGAAATATTCCCATATTTTGAGTTTAGTTGCCTTGAAATTTCATGTGCGAAATTCCTACCTGATAACCGTCACCGGATTTTGTAATGCGCTTTTTAATTCTCGGTGCGGTCGCAGTGAGTAGACGAATCGATGTCACCATGCCACCCATTGACTGCCATTCAATCGGCTCTAATGGCAATCCCACAACAACGTCAATGACATCGCGTGTCATTTGCACGAGTGTCATATTGCCGGGTCTGAGTGCAGATGTGGGTGTAATCTTCTCGATTAAATCTACGCGGTGCAGCCAGTCTTTCAATACTTCCGCCGAGCCGTCACCGAAACGCCTGTAAAGCTCTGTGCTGTATCCGGTTGGTATGTAGAGATTGAAAGGACCATCCTTGTAATCCGCTTTTTCGAGGTCGCCAATCATCGCGAGCACCATAGCTTCGGCATTTTCCTTGTTGAAAGGTATGGTTTCAAATCCGGTGGTTCTGATTCTATCAGGGTGTGAGGTATAACCATAGATGTAGCTTCCGCCGAGTTTGTGGGCATAACCATTAACAGTGATTTCTTCCATAGTTGTCGCGACTTTCCGCGCCGCTGCGTCGGTGTTCGACAGGTCGATGTTATTACCCGCAACCTGCGAAGCGTTTAAATCGCGCAGGTCAAATTCAATATCCTTGTAAATGATAGGATTCGGCAGGCTGTCGCGTTCATAATCGATAAGGTCTTTTTCTCCCGCCGCCGAGATGTTCATAGAAACATTAGCATCAGACATTCCGCCCTCGATGTTCCACTCAACTTTACTGATACCGATACCGCCAACATCGTAGACAAGCCCTGCGTCAATAAGGTCTTGGTATGCTTTGAGTGTTCTTGTCGCCATCGGAACAATATGCTCAGTATCCATGCGTTTCCAATCATCGTCCTTGAAAATCGTGTTAGTGCGGAACGGCGCGAGGCGTTCGTGCAGTTTCCCGTTTGCGCGGAGCAGCTTCATGCCCATGTGTCCGCCTAAACCTTTTGCACCTATAATTGTAGCGTTATCCATTTTTACAATACCTCCATTTTAATAAAAGTAAGAGCCGTATCCTCGCCGGATGGCGTGTCTTCAAGTGCTAAGCCTATGGCGTTGTCTGCCGTTCCCGCCTGCATTAAGCCACTTCCGTTAGTTGCCGCTGTTAAAAACTGCCCTTTGGTGATTGTTGCGGTTCCGGATGTTCTCACATTGTATATTTCACCGCGCAGCGCATAGAATATGGAGACCTGCTCGTCTCTCTCGAATACCTGCGAGAGGTCTTTGCCGCCGCCGCTTGAAAAGTTTATGATACCGAGTCTTGTAAGTTCGTCTGCCGATGTAGGAGGCGCGACCGCGCCGGTGCTGCCGTCAAAGCTTTCAGAAGCGGAAGAAGCAACCGGTGTCACGATACACCCGGGGGTAAGTCCTCCAGAGGGTGCAACAGTTAATTTTACTTCTTTTTCAACCGAAGCATCACCGAGAACGCGGATAATATTAGATGTAGTTCTGATTCTCATTAGTTGTTGTCTCCTTTCTTTTTAGCATAAATCCCGCCCGAAAGCTCAACGCCTTGCTTTTTGTCGTTTGTGCGCTGCATGCCTTTAATGCTGTAATTAGGAGGCATTTCAACGCCCTGTCCCTGCGCAATGGCTTCAAGCGTGGGATTATCCATCACTTTTAAGCTGTTTACAGAGAACCTCGCGTTTGTTTTCGTGATGTTTTCAATCAGCTCGTCGCGGTATTTTTTGTTGCCCTTGATAAAATTGTTCACGCTGAGCTTCATGTCGTTTTCGGCGATTCCCACATTTTTGCAAGCTTTCTTGAACGCTTTAAGTTCAAGCATTTCCTTGCGCATTTGTGTATTTATGAACGGCGCGCGGCGGCTATGACGAGTAATTGTCGCAGGGTCTTTACGTCTGCGCCTTGCGTTTTCAAGAGCCTTAACCGTGTCTTCTTCATCGTCTTCATCAGGATTAAGCTCATCGAGGTCGGAGGTGTCCATGTTGTCAGAAAGCTCGCTTGCGATTTCAATTACCGGCTCGCCTCCGAGCTCTTCGATTCGTGCGTTGCACTCCTCAATTAGCTCCTCGATATCGTCCGCTTCTTCTTCAAGCTCTGAGATTTCTTCCTCGGTTGCTGCGTCGTTTGTTTCGAGTTCGGTAATTTCTTCCTCAATTGCCCCGATTTCAGCATCAAGCTCGAGTGTAATCGCAATCAGCTCGTCTACGCTCTCGATATTTTCAATAATATCGAGAGCCGCGCCCTGCTCCATGTCAATAAGCTCTTCGGCTGTCACGTTCTTGCGCATTTCCAATGCTCTTTTAGCGCGGGCTGAAAGGCGGCGTTCTGCCGGAGCTGCCAGTTTAGTTGATTTTTTCTGTGTTTTGTTGGTTGTAACAGGCTTTTTTGTCTTAGAATTTTTTCTAAACAGTGCCATATTGTTTCCTCGCTTTCTTTGAGTTGGTTTTCTTTTGGGTTTATCAATATACTGCCGCGCAGATATAACCTCCGTGGCAGATTTGCCTAATTTAACTTCACTACTCCTGCGGTCGAACTCGTAGCTCACTTTGTAAACGTGCTCTTTTCCTTGGCTGTCTTTTTTACTGAAAACTGCATAATCAGTTCCCTTGCGCCTGTCATAATAAAGCTCGTTCACAGCCTTTACATCGGAGTGAAACTCTTGGATTTTCAAAAGTATATTTTCCAACAGCATGATTTGGGATTGCTCGTTTGCTGTGATATAATTATTCGGCTTGAATTTCGGGAAAATATTATAAAATGTGTCGAGCATCGCCTTTGAAAACGGCAATTTATTGCCGTCATCAATTTGAATTTTATGCCTGTATGCGTTATTTCTCACACCGCCGCCGTCTTCAAGAGAACATGCTCCTACGTCATTCGGCAGGAGCGCTAGGTGGTTAGGTATGATTTCATGTTGAATCGCAGTATATGGCACGCCGTCATATTCATCTTCTTTTTCCTCAAGTGTAGTAACATAGTACCCGGTTGAGCATTCCATCTGCTGACTTTTCAGCACTTTGTCGTATGCCGCTTTGCTTTCCTCATTCTTCGCCATTTTGTCAATGTCAAGGAAAACCTCTCCTTTGAGCTTTTTGGACGGCTCGTCATATGCGACATTCCATACATATCCCACATGATACTCTTCGATTGAATCGCGAGTATTGGCGTTTTCGCTTTCGCCATCCTTACCGACAGGGTGATTGACAACCACGCGCTGACCTTCCCACAGTTCAACACTGTTTTTAATCGCGGTGGCGGTGAGGTATTCTCCATTAAGAACCTGCTCTTTTACTAAAATGCAGGGCGCTACAAGGTAATTCTTGCCATCAACCTCCTCAAAGCGGGTTTTAAGCTTCTCGCAGTCGTTTGTGGAGATGCGCATGATTTTTTTCGCCGAGTTAGTTTTTAAGTGTCTACGCACTGTTCTTTTTAATCGTGGCATTTCTGCGCCTCCTCTTGAATTGAATATATTTGTCGTTCATGGGCAGCTCGTTGATGATTTCATCGTAATTGTCAACTGGTCTTGAATTCGATTCCGGTACTTCGGGGTCGAGTTCAAGCATTTCCCTGATTTCCTCATAGCTTGTAATCGCCGTCATCGGCTCTAACTGCCCTACTACGCTCCTCATGGCAGTAATCCGCTTAACTCCGTCCTCTACCTTTTCGGACTTGGTGCGCTCAATCAGCGGCTTCCACTCAACTGCATAATCTTCGCTGCTTTCGATATATCCGTATGAAATGAGTCGCTCTATTAAAGGTATAAGCATATTATCGGCAGCGAACGTCTCGCGCCGCCCCCCGATGTTCGACAGGAACATATCGCGGTCAGTTTCGCCTGCAAGCTGACCCTGCTCGCTCCCGAAAAGAATCCGGGTCGGCACTCCACAAGTTGACAGCAGTTGCCCCAAAACCTCAAACACTCCGCGCGGATCGGGGGTCTGCGACGGCAGCGAAGTCACGTCCATGCCGTTCACAACCATATTGCGCTTACGCAAATTGTTTGAATATTCTTCAAACTCTCTTTTCATCTGCTCTATGGTTTCTTCCGAGAGGAAAACGTCTTTATCGTCAGACGCGATTTTAGCCACAAGCCCTTGAAACGCGCCGAGCCAAAACATTTCGGCAGACGAACCGACAAGCTTCACGAGGTCTTGAATATAACAATATACAGCTTCAAGCTTGGGCGTGCCATAATAATCACTATCAATCAAATCATCGGCAACATGAATAATGCGGCTGTGGTGGACTTCATGCGAAATAACCATGCCGGTCTCACCCTGCACGCTCACGCTATAGGTTTCCGGTTCGCCGTATCGCGGAGATTTGCTGTCGGTGTTCCATGTCTTAATCTGCGCCTGCTTCTCGGAATAGACATAAAGCCCTGTTATGTCAGTGATATTTCTGTTTCTTGCAAACTCTGTCTTATAATCTCCGTCCTTGGTTGCTATCAGTATGACCGAGTACCGTCCGATGCACGCGAGCAGGTCGGCGCGTTTGAGCTGTTTGAAAAGCTTGTGTTTTTTGCAAAGCTTTGCGATTGCCGCCTCAATTGATTCGCTGTTGGTTATAAAAGGATTTGTGCGCCACGTAAAATCGACAATAACGTCAATAATGCGCCGCGCAATTCCAATGTGCTTGTATGCGTCGAGAAAATCGTCATAAATCAGATTATCGCGATACCCGAAAGAATTTGACAGCGTTTTCATGGGATTTTGAGATGTTATTAAGTCATCGAGTGCAAGTCTGTTCATTGTTTATAAATGCCCTCCGTTATTTTTTTGCCTTAAACGCTGCTACTATTTTGGTCGTGCGGACAAAATACCGCTTCGAGTCCATGTAGTGGTCATTCTCTTTAACCACCGCATCTTCACCGTCTTTTTTATCATCAAAGGCATAGCTTTCAATCTCTTGGAGCAGCTCTTTGCAGCAGCGATTAATTTTAATCAAACCGTGATGAAAAGCGGTTATAACGTCCTGTATGCCCTCCATAACGGAGTTGTCAGCTTTTTGCACCGTGAAGTGTTTCCGTGCACTTGTTATAAAAGGTGTCGCCGATGGGTCGCAAATCAAACGCTCGATTTTCAAGCCGTTCACAAACTTAACAACGTCATTGACGTACTCTGTGACCTCTTTGGTATCCTCTGCGCCGCCTGCGATTCTGCCCGAATATCCATACTCGCGCACAGCATACCACACGTTATCGAACAAACCCCATAGAATCACCGCGAACTTGTTTCTCATGCCCCAGTCAACGCTAAGAATATATTTGCTGTAGGCGCGGGGTTCTGCCAGTACGGTATGCAGGTCATAGTTGAATTTAGAATAGACAAGCCCCTCGGCTTGCTTGCGCTGCCCTAAAATATCGCGAATATAAAAAGCCGTCCCTTTCGGCACGGATTCAATAACTTCTCTAATTTGCTCGTCGGTCATCGATAGATTGTCCGCCATCGTGAACGACATATGATTATATCCATAATCGGGGTCGGCTTCTTTTTTCTGCTCGTACCATTCGAGCATGTCCTTGTAATACCAATGATTCGGAGATTTCGGGTTGATGTCGTGAAAGACTTTTCGCCGCTTGCTCGAAAACGTCCGCGAAAATACCTCATCGATAAATTTCGGGTGACAGCGGTTCGCCTCGGTAATGTACGCCATGCCGAATGTATAACCTGCAATAAAATCTTGGCTTCGAACGTCCTTGCCGCCGGAACGGAGCAGAACTTTTCGCCCAGTTGCGGTTTCAATATAGTAGCAAGGCTTATCTTCGTACTTACCGGCGCGGCAACGTCCGCCGAAATAATGCTCAATTCCCAGCCCATCAGACTTGTAGATTATTGCGCCCGCCGTGCCGGAGGTATAGCCTGCTATAAAGTGAAGCTCGTTCGGGTGCGTTTCAAGCTCATTACAGAAAATGTCGATGTTTATAATATTCTTGCCGGAACGCTTACCGCCCTCTGCTACGTTAAACCACGCTTTTTCTGCACGTTCGGCATATAATCGTTGTTTTGGACTGAAAGGGCAAAGCTCTTTAAAAGTGTTTGTCATGAATTTCACTACTTCGCATAATACGTGTTATACGACATTCGTATTTAATCATTTTCAAAATCCGAAATGTTGCGCTCCTCGACTTCGACAGTGCGAGCCTCGTTCCGCATAACTCCAATCGCGCCGATTCGCTCATAATCAACAGCGACTTCCTTGTTGAGCTTCTCGCGTTGGAATTCAAGATGCGGGTCTAAACCTATGCGGCTGTCAACATATTTTATAGCCTGCAAATCACCATCAATGACCGCAAGCATTGCAAGTCTGTACTGCCGCGCTGTCTCGAGGTCTATTTCAATACCATTTTCAAGCATTTGCGCTTCAATAAGTTTTTCTGTGATTTCGCTCGGAGCTTTAAGTTCGAGAATATCTTGAAGTGTTCGACGATGAATTCGCGCCTTTCCGCTTGCTTTTCCGCCTGCGCTTTGAATCGCTCTTTGTTCGTTGATTGTTCGTTGATTCAAAGGAATGAGATTATTATTTACTCCTACGCCCTTGTAATCCGTTGTTTGATTTTTTTTTCGATGTTCGGAGCGTTCCGTATCGTTCGGAGCGTTCCGTATCGTTCGGAGCGTTCCGTTAGTTTTTTTTTCTGTATTCGCTCCGCTCCAGTTATCTTTGCTTTTCCATGCTCTTATGGTTGCTTCTGGTAGGTTGAGCTGCTTGGCAATCTCAACAAGCGGGGTCTCGGGATTGCTGTTATATATTTTTTTTGCTTCGTTGCGCTTTGGGTCTCTCTTTCTCGGCATTTATAACACCGCCTTTAATTTTTCGCAGCTTCAGTCCGCTTAATCCGCTCTCTTATCGCCTGCTTGATGTACTCGTTCATGCTCTCACTGCGACTATCAGCGTGGTGTTTGATTAAATCCTTGCCGCCCTTGTTCACACGCAGAAGTATGCTATCATAATTTGATTTATTGTTACTTTCTTTTGATTTCATGCGGATTAGCCTTTCTATGATAGCATATTTATTGTTGGTTACAGCCACGTATAAAAACAGCATTTGCATGCTATCATTGGAGCTTGTAATATTGCATAAATATACACGGTTATATTTATTAAACATTGCTTGCGCCGCATACGAAGCAGTTGAAGCCGCCAGTTTGCAAGCTCATGTTGAAGTTTTCGCCGCCGTGCATGAAACAATTCACGCGCCCCTTGCGGATTGGAAGCCCATAATACTCGGCACAGTCGCGGGCGGCCACGGCTTCGCGTGCTACTTCAAAGGCGTTCAAACCGACTCTGCCTGTTCGTCAAGCCATGCCTTCAGCTTATCTTTACCGACAATAAGCCTGCGCTCGGAAACTCTCACGGCAGGGAAGTCAGACCGCGCGAACAATTCATATGTTGTGGGTTTGGATAACCCTAACACCCTCGCGACATCGGCGGCGGTTAGTATTAAAGGCAATGCTTGCCAGTCAGTGGCTATTGATTTAATCATATTATCGCTCCTTTGTGTTTGTTTAGCATAATTGTATCACATTTAAATTCACTTGTCAATGCATTAGGTGTAATTTCAATGTTATTGCAATATAATTAATATTAAATATTGACAAGTGAATTAAAATGAGGGAGAAATTAAAAGAGCTTACCGAAATAGTTAAACTACTTGATAAGCTCTTTGCAAGAATAATCGGACTTGTCGGAACAATTATCTTGCTTATACTGGCGATAAAGACTTTACTCAATCTATAATCGCCTTGGGGGCGAAAGCCCCCGCCCCGAAAGGGGCATGGTTTCATAATATCACAATGAAAGGAGAATGTCAAGATGAAAAAAGATATATTGAGACTCGTTTTTCATTCCGCTTGTATTTTAGACGGCATCGCAATTTTAATTTTGGCTATAATCGGTTTATTAAATCATATATAAGGAGGTGATTTATTATGTGTAAACAACTAAGACCTGCTTTTCATGGAATGTTGCTTGTATCAAAAGATGGTAAAACGGTGATAAATACCAAAAATAATAAATTGAGGGCTCAATATCATAATAGCAGAGGTTATATGTTTATAAGCATACGATATGAAAGCAAACAAAAAAACTTTCTTGTTCATCGTCTTGTTGCGGAAGCGTGGATTGATAACCCTAATAACCATACTGTTGTAAATCATTTAGACCACAACAAATTAAATAATCACGCAGATAATTTAGAATGGACAACTCAGCAAAATAATTTAGAACATTACAATCAAAGCGAAAAAGCGAAAGAAGATAAAATTAAACTAAATCAAATAAAAAAAGACGGAACATGGATTCCGGCAGGCAATTACAAAGCTCAAAAAAAACACATAAAAGCTAATTATGTGAGATTCCCGCTCAATCTAAAGCCCGATGTCCTTGAACAGTTCCGCACAGCCTGCATCGCAAATGGAAGCACTCCCACGACGGAAATTAAAAAGGCGATAAATGCGTACATTGAGCAAAACACAGGCAAATAATCCCAAATATTAAACGCCGCTTACATTTCGTATGTAAACGGCGTTCTTTTTACCTCTATTCCCATTATATAATAGGAGCGTGGCTTTTGTCAAGTTTTCTTTCCGCTTTTTTTCCGCTTTCGTAACCAAATTTTTATACTCATTTTTGTGCAAATCGCCGAATTTAATTTTTCTTACAGCTTTTCTATTGCTACACTGGCTTATCATTCCCGCATGAACAAAGAGTTATAATATCCGTTTTTGGGAACTGTAGTTTTAATTTGGGGGTTGACATATTGGCTGTCAATATATATAATTGAATTAATGGCAGTCATAAAGTGAGGTGATAAAGTGTCGCCACGTACAGGCAGACCGAAAATTGAAAATCCTAAATCTGAACGCTTATCAATAAGACTTGATGATGAAAGCAATAAAATATTGAATGATTATTGCGAACAAGAAAACATAAAGAAGCCGGAAGCAGTTAGACGAGGGATAAGTAAATTAAAGTCTGATTTAACGAAATAAGGAATTGTTCTCCGTTCAAAAAGCACAATTCCTTATAAGCCCGACAGGTGCAAGCACCATATCTATGAAATATTATACCATAGATTATTGCTCCTGTCAACCTAAAATTTGAAAGGAGCATTTTTTTATGCAACAATTAGCTTTAACGACCCGCGCACAGCCCGACATCGCCCATTATCGCAAAAGAATCAAGGAAACGCTTGAAGCCCTTGAACGGACAATGCGTCAGTGCGGTAGTTCCTTAGACATGGTTCACATCAGCATGGACTTTTACCACATCTGCTCGGCAGTCCATAAAATCATCGAGCTTGAAAAGGAAACGGCAAAGCTCGTACCCAAGACTTTTGTCCTCGATAGTCGAGAAGTGGCTGAACTCATAGGGAAACGTCACGACCATTTATGTCGTGATATTCAGAAATACGCATTTATACTGGGTAATTTCAACGCCCCCAAAAATGGGGTGGTTAATTTCTTCATCGAAAGCACCTACACAGACAACAAAGGCGAAACCCGTCCCCGCTACCTACTCACCCGCAAAGGCTGTGAATTTGTCGCGAACAAGATGACAGGCGAAAAGGGAATCAAGTTCACCGCCGACTACATAAACAAGTTCCATGAAATGGAAGCAGGACAAACGCCGACACAAGCACCCGCGCTTCCGCTCGCGGCAAGCCCGACCGCCGCGCTCCCCGTCATGTCCGACACTAAAGCGATATACGCATGTGCGAAGCTGTCCGACCAGTACTTGAAGCTGTCGAAGTCGCCCGCGCTCACCGAAGAACAGCGCAGGGATTACGCATTGAAAGCCGTGCAGGCTTTAGAAAGCGGGGTGACATCATGAGAAACAAAGATTTAAACCGCCGAGGGTTTCTGAACCATGTGGGCGCAATCAAAAACATCGAGAAAGATAAAAATAAATTTTTCAAAGTTGCCAATATCGACAGAATGGCTGAACATTGCGCGGACGGGCAATATTGCAGCAGAGGTAACACTCTCATCAAAATGGCAAAATTACTGAGAAAAAATATGGACGAATATAATAATCTTAAAAAACGAGTCAGTATCTTGGAAATAAAAGAAGAATAATAAAAAAAATTGCGGCAACAAATTTGTTGCCGCAATTTTTTTCAAGAATCTTTACCAAAACAATAATTTCGACAATCGGCTTAACGCTAAATCAACGCGTTTATATGCAATTGTTTTCTCAATTTGGTATCTATCAATTATTCTGTTAATGCCCTCGCGGTCGGCATTGTCTATAAACGCGCAGGTCAGGCAATAGCGTTCATCGTCCGTCAGCCGGTCGAGCGCGGGAGTAATATCCGACTCGTAACCTAAAGCTTTCCCAAATCCGTACTTCAGTGCCTCAACCTTATCCACAGATACCTCAATATGATAGCTCTCACTCGCGGCAGATGATGAAACATTGACTACAGAGCCTCCGCCTGCCGAATACAAGCTTGTTTCAATCTCGCTGATTCTCTCGCCTGTGTTTTCAAGAAACCATTTCTTGTCGTTATACTCCCGAAGCATTTTTTTAGTTGCTTCTTTCGTGTCAAAATAGTCAAATTTTACCGATTGTGTCATTTTTTACCTCACATTGTGGTTTTTGTTTTTTATTTATACTATATATATTATCAAAGATTGATTTCATTGTCAATAGTTTTATTGCTAATTTATTGCTTATTTAATTATATTATCGCTGTTTCAATGGGATTATACAATTCCCTGTTAAGGAAATA
>Ga0123353_10002387_pt1 | contig 23333 bp, 15 predicted proteins | sample TergutLab28metaG_3_FD_92763 | JGI IMG/M metagenome (GOLD analysis project Ga0123353, IMG submission 92763) | Labiotermes labralis P3 segment gut microbial communities from Petit-Saut dam, French Guiana - Lab288 P3 | ecosystem: Host-associated > Arthropoda: Insects > Digestive system > Gut ... | reverse complement strand
GGGGTCGCTGTCGGTGTAGCTCAACGCTAACCGATCGACCTGTTCGTTACCGACGCGCCAGTCGATCCGCAGATTTCCTCGCACCCGCGCAAGCAGCGTCTGCCGGTTCATCGACTCCTCGCGCGAAAGCTGCGCGCCCGCGTCGCGGGGTTCGAGCCGCTTGAGCTTGACCAGCACGTCGGCGATGCGGGCCTCGCTGGTGAGTTCCTTCTCGAGCGTCAGCTTCCACGCGGCGAACGACTGCGACTTGCTCTTCATCACCTCTTCGGCCGCCGCGTCCACCCGCCGCTCAAATTCCGTCGTTCCCGTGTAGCGCAACGGCAACGCCTGCGAGGCCAGCAACAACACCGCCGCCGACACCCCCGCCGTCACCAGGAACAACACGATCCGCCGCCGCACGATCCGCCAGACGTCGCGCGGGCCTGTGATGGGATCCATAACCGCTCCCCGTCAAAACCGCTCGCTGTAAACGAATACCCCGGACCCAGCATGATGCACATGACTGATTGTAGGCAGGGAATTCGCCTCATCGCGGATATGGCGGTCTTTTTGCGCGTGGGATGACCCTTCGCAAAGGCAACGTCGCCATCGCGAATGGGCGCACGAAACCGGCGACAACCTGGATCCGTTGCCCCACCTGTCAGCGTCTTCCTTCACGCGTGGCGGTATTTTGTCAGAATTTCCCGTAGTTGTTTCACATGGGATTCCATGGCCAGGACGCGGATGGTTTTCGGGTTGGTGTCGGCCCGGAGGTGGAGGTCCACCACGTCCTCGGCGGCCTTTTTGAACTGGATCGTGATGCGCTGCTTGTAAGGCAGTTCGGTCATGGCCGGACCTCGGCGGTGGATGACGCGGCGGTCCGTGGCGATCACGCCCGCCAGACCCGCTTCGGCGCGGGAAAACTCCATGTCCCACACGTACAGTTGGAACTGTTCGCCCGGCTGGGCCTTGTACCACTGCCCCAGCCGGATGCGAATGGCCAGGGGAAGGCTGTTCCACGGGTCGGCGTGCCGTTCCCTCCAGGAGCGGATTTCGGCCAGGGACGCCCACTCGGAACCGCGGACGGCGATGGCGAAGGCCTCGGCCTGCACCAGCGAGGCCACCCCGAGGATGCACACGTCACCGCTGCCGTCGGCGGCCGGCTGAACGACCGACATCAGCGCCCCGACATTCGAGCACGACGTGCAGACGTAATACGGCATCGGCAGGCTGTACGGTTCGTCCAGATGCTCCAGCCGCGGAAGGTGCTTGAGCAGATTGGACCCGGCGGCGTCGGGGAGTTGATCCAGCTTCAGCACGCTGCGTTGTTCGTCCACGCGTTTTTGCGCGCGATGCGCCTGGCTGGTCCAGGACACCTGGTGCACCAGCAGATTCCTCGTCTGTCCGCAGATCAGGCACTGCCTCGGGAAAATCAGGCGGAACGCCTCGTCGCGGAGCATCGCGGGGCTGAATCGGAAAAACGCGCCCATTTCATCGACGTGATCCAGGTGAACGGGGAACGTTTTGCCCGATGCCGACGTCGCGTCCCTTCGCACCGGTTTGATGGCCGGTTTCGGCGCGGTCTGACCCTCCGACGCGAGGGAGGCCACCGGGGCCGGACGGGGCGTGAGCATCCGCTCCCGTTCGGGCGGGATGTCGTCAGCGGATTCGGGCGCGCTGAGCCAGTCGAACGCGGCGTCCTCCATCGAGTCGCGGACGCGCACCGACTGCTCGGTGATCGGGAACACCTTTCCACAACTGTTGCACCGTCCCTGCCGACCCACCGCCGCGGCGGGAAGACGAAGCGGCAACTTGCAGCCCGGACAGGACATTTCCACAGTTCTCATGATCCTGCCTCACGAAAATATGTACGAAAATGATCCGTCACCACACAAACGAAATGAAGACCGTCAGCCAGCCTCAACAACCACGGGCGTTATTCTACCATGCTCGCGACGCCCCGCAAGATGTAACTTGTGTAATTTAGGGCGAGGGGGTGCACATCACGTTTGTGGGTAGACATCGTAGCAAAGCCCGACCTGACCGGCAGGCCCTGCCATTTTGCGTTGTAAAACGTTCCTGGCGCCAAAAGCGTTTGTGCAACGCAAAATGCCAGGGGCCGGTGGCCAGACTGGACTACCACAAACGTGACATGCACCCAGGGGCAAGCCATCCGCGGTAAAAACTCACTTCGTGGGAGCGTTGGCCTGTGCGGGGTTGCGCGGTGGCGGGGATGGGTCGCTCAGGCGGAGGTTTCGCAGGATTTGTTCCAGTTGGCCCAGGAGGGCGTTGTCACCGGCCGGGCCCGCGGCGGTGACGGCGAAGGTTCGGTGCCCGTCGGCCGTGAGCAAAATGAGCATGGCGGTTTTCCCATCCTGGGAGTGGGCATGGACGAGGGCGGCGGGAAGTCCGTCGGGGAGGCGAAACGGTTCGCCCGGCTGAACGTCCTTGAGTTCCAGTTCCGCGCGGCGGAGATTGGTCACGCTCGCCTCCACCACCTGCGCGAGCGTGGGGAAGAAATCCCGCTGCCGGATATCGAGGCTCACGCCGCCGCCACCGGGGACGTCCCATGTGAGTTGTCCAGGCCGCTGCGACACGCCGCGAGGAAGCGCCAGACCGACCCCCAGCCGGGCGTCGCGCCAGGTGGTGGTGTCTTTTTCGGTTTTCCATCCCAGCGCGTGGACCGGACCGGCTGGAGCGGAGGACGGATCGCGGACCGCCACCACGCTCGTCACCTCCACGCCGCTTCCGGTGGTGTAGGTCGCGCCTGACCCGGCCGGGGCGAGCAGCGCGAACTCCACGCCGCGACGCCGCATCAGTCCGGTGGCGGCGTCGAGTTGCAGCGACAGGTCCATCGTCGCCTTGACGGACTCCTTCTCGACCGGAACAAGCAGGTGCACGCGACCGGTCAGATCCAGGACCCCGCCGAGCTGCTTGTCCAGCCGAAACTCCGCGTCCGTCGCCTGCCCGGTGGTCCGTCCGCTTTCATTGGCCGCCGCCGACCAGCGCGACAACTGCTCGAACGTCGGTTGAATTTTCGCCGTCGTGGTAGCCCGTGCCGGAAACAGCAATAAATCCGGGCGGGCATGAACCTGGAGGGCGTCGCGCACGACCCGCCGCAGCAGGTGCAGTTCCGCGCCCGTCAGCACCTTCATCTCGCGGCTGCGGATCGACTCGGTGTCCATCCGCCACGCGTCGTCGGTGAACGACAAATCCACCTGGACGTTTCTCAACTCGACGCGCTGCTCGAACGCCTCCTCGACCGGAAGCGTCGCCTTGAGGTCGAGCACGGCCGTCACGGTCAACCGCAGTTTTATCGGTCCGCCGGCGGCGTTGGTTTCCAGAACGGCCTGGTGCAGATCCAGCGTCCGCGACTGCGACAAATCCTTCATCGTCTGCTTCGTTTTGGTGTCGACCACCTTCGTCGACGTCCGCGACTGCTGTACCGTCACCATCGCCTGTCCCTTGGACACCTTCAGCGGCGGTTGAAGCGAAACGGTGTCCTGCGCCGACACCGGAAGGGCGAGGGAACACGCCATGACGGCCAATAGAAAGACGCGGAGGCGATACCGGGTATTCGGTGCGGAGGCCGCGACGGTGCTGCCGCGGTCTGTTTGCGTTGTTGAACGTGGAAAACCCATACGATCAGCCTCGCCCGGCCTCACGGTTGGACGCCGGATCACCGCCCCGCAAGGGACGTCTTGGGAACCTGTGTCTTTTTCTTTGCCCTCTATGCTTTTTTCGGCACAATTCCCGCTATTCTTTCGTCAGATTTGCGTCCGAGTTGGCCGAGCGGGGGACGGGCCATTTGGCGAACGCTTCGATGGCCTGATACTCGGGCAGTCCGAGTTTGTCGTAGAGGGTGGCGGTGGCGGCATTCCGGGCCTCGGCCCGCTGCCAGAATTCCCGCTTGTCGGGTCCGGGGAACATGGCGCGGTCTTTCTGGCTTTCGTGCCGGAAAATGGCCATGCGCTTGCGGTGCGTTTCCACCGGGGAGAGCGGCACGGCCATGTCGATCGACTCGGGCGGCCATTCCTGCCACGCGCCGCGATACAACCACAGTTCCGGTACCGGGTTTCCCGCGGTCTTGTATTGCTCCAGGGCGGACATGGCGGCTTCGAGGCATTGCCGGTGCGTTCCGTGCGGGTCGCTCATGTCTCCGGCGGCGAAGATCATGTCCGGTTTGATCTGTTCGAGCAGTTGCCGGACCGCTTCGACGTCGCGGGCCGACAGCGGCAGTTTCGCCACCTGGCCGGTGTCGTAGAACGGCATATCCAGGAAGTGCACGTTCTCCGACGGCACACCGCAGAACGTCGCGGCGTCCATTGCTTCGATCCGCCGAACAAACCCTTTGAGTTCCTGGATTTCCTTCGTGTCCGAATCGCAGGCCTGTTTGTTCTTGAGGAAATCGTCAATGTGCGTCTTGATCGCGCTGGCCGGCTGAGCGCCCAGTTTGAAAACCTTGCTGAACCCCTTCACGAACTCCGTATAGCGGAGCAGATTATGATCGAAGACGCTTAAATACCCGCTGACCATGTAGGCGGTGTGGACGTCGTGACCGTGCTCGCACAGCCGCACCATCGTACCGGCCATGCAAATCACGTCGTCGTCGGGGTGCGGGGAGAGAATGAGCACTCGCCGCGGGCCTTTTTTTCCGCCGGGCCAACCGGTGATGGTGTTGTGAAGCCGGCGGAACATCGCGAGGTTGGTCTGGTAACTTTTTCCGTGAGAACCGATGTCGCCCAACCCGTTTTCGTTGTAATCCTCGTCGGTCAGTTTGAGGATCACCTTTCCGCATTTTTTCGCCAGCCAGATCACCGCCTGCGCCTTGAGGCGGTCGTCCCACTGGCAGGGACCCAGCAGCCAGGGGGTGGCCATGCGCGTCAGGTCCCCACCGGCGGCTTCGTCGATGAAGATTGTCGTGTTGGGGTGCGCCTGGAGGAAACTGGCCGACACCTGGATGCACATGTCGCCCTCGACCGCCCGACGGAGGACCGGCGCCTTGTGTTCACCAAAGGCCAGCAGGCAGATTTCGCGGGCTTCGAGGATCGTTCCCACGCCCATCGTCAAGGCCATTTCGGGGACGTTTTCCTCCCCGAAGAAATCGCTCGCCGCGTCGCTGCGCGTGATGTGATCCAGGCGAATCGCCCGCGTGCGGCTGTCGCGGGACGACCCCGGTTCGTTGAACCCGATGTGCCCGCTCCGACCGACGCCCAGAATCTGCAAATCCACCCCGCCCGCGTCGCGAATGGCCTGGTCGTACTGCCGACAGTGCTCGGAGACGTCCTTGGCCGCGATCTCGCCCGAGGGCAGGTGAATGTTCGCCTTCGGGATGTCCACGTGATTGAACAGGTTCTCGTTCATCCACCTGTGGTAGGACTGCGGAGCATCGTGTCGGATCGGCCAATACTCGTCCAGATTGAACGTCACCACGTTGGCGAAACTCAGCCCGTCCTCTTTGTGCAGGCGGATCAGTTCGCGATACACGTTGATGGGCGTATGGCCGGTCGCCAGACCGAACACCGCGTTCTTACCCTGCCTGGCCCGCTGGCGGATAATCTCCGCCATCCGCCTGGCGACGGCAACGCAGGCATGGCGGTCATCGACAAATATTTTCACCGGTAATTTCTCGACGGACATGGGGAACTCCGTTACGTCAACGCGGCATCGCCGCTGGACCAGGGATCGGTTCTACGTATACAGCACAAATCGTTGCTTTTCGCGTTTTTCGGGTGTGGCAGCGTCGGGCGTGAGCGGTTCCTCGGGTTTTTGGGGGTCGAATCCCGTCGTGTCCCGCACGATGTAGAGCGGGCGGTTTTTGGCTTCGTCGAAAATCCGGGCGACGTATTCGCCCATCAGGCCGAACATCAAAAACTGCACACCGAACATCCCCGCCACCCCGGCGGCTAGGTGCGCGACGGGGCTGAAGGTGTAGTCCGTCAGCCAAAGCACCAGCGCCGTGACCGCGTACGCGACCGCCAGCAGCACCAGCAGCCCGCCGACGACCGGCGCCAGCCGCAACGGGCGCGAACTGAAGTTGTACAGCCCCGCGTTCGCCATGCCGGCCAACTGCTTGAAGGAGTAGTTGCTCTTCCCGGTCGTGCGGCGCTGGGCGGTGTACGGCACGCCGATCTGGCGAAATCCGATCCAGTTCACCAGCCCGCGGACGAACCGCGCCTGCTCCCGCGTGCGCCGCAGCGCGTCGACGGCCTTGCGGTCCATCAACCGGAAATCCGCCTGGTCGGTGAGGTCCTTTCCGCTGGACATCCGAATGCCGCGATAGACCAGCCGCCCGATCCCCCGCCGCAGCGCGCTGACGCCCTCAGTGTCCTGGCGGACAGTGTAGACGACCTCGAACCCCTCGCGCCACCGCGCGACGAGATCGGTAATCATCTCCGGCGGATGCTGCCCGTCGCTGTCGAGCGAGATCACCGCCCGACCGGCCGCGTAGTCGTACCCGGCCGTCACGGCGATCTGGTGGCCAAAATTCCTCGAAAATTCGACATATTTGACGTTTCGGTCCGCGGACTGGATTCGCCGCACGACGGCGGCGGACTCGTCCGTCGACCCGTCGTTAACGTAAATGACCTCGTACGGCTCGCCCAGTTTCGCCGCCGCCGCCGTCAACCGTCGGTGAAACGCCTCCAGGCCGTCCTGCTCGTTGTACACCGGACAAATAAAGCTAAACGTGATGTCCCGATTTTCCGTGTCGCTCATGGGGTCTATCCTATATGCAAACGTTTACGAAGCAAGGGAATTTGAGGTTGGGGCAAACCGTTCATCTTGGCTTTGCCTTTTTGCGTTGTTCGGACGCGGAAAAAGCAAACGCATGTCCATGTCCAATGCTTCGCAGGTTTTTCGGGTTTGGCGTGAGCTGGCCGAAGGCCCTGCCGTTTTGCGCTGTTTCGAGCGTTGTACAGCGCAAAACGGCAGGGCCCTCGGCCAGCTCACGCCAAACCCGCGGCGTATGCGAAAACCGGACAACTGTACATGCGTTCGCCCTGCACGCGAGATCGGGGGGCGACGTTTGCTTTTTCCACGTCCTGCGACGCAAAAAGGCAGAGCCAATGGAACCGTTTGTCGTCTACAACTTCACCACTGTAAACACGTACTCGCCGGAACCGACTTCGATCACCGTCGCGCCGTTGGCGGAGGCGACGCGAATGTCCGGTGATTTCGCGAGAGGGTTGCCCGATTCCCGAACGGCCGACGCGTCGGAGACCGGGAGCGTCAGTTCCGCCGTCGTGTTGGGCGGAACGCGGAGCGTCAGTTCCACACCGCCGCACCCACAGCCGCAGCCGGCCGTCCGCTTCCACGAGACGCCCAGCGTGCCATACCCACTGCGGTGCTCGGCGCGAACCCAGTCCAGTCCCGTCGCAAAATGGGGCCGGACGAGCGCCCGCTTGAAACCCGGCTGGCACGGATCGGGATTGATGCCCGCCAGCGCCTTGTAGAACCACCCGCTGATGTCGCTGAACATGTGGTGAATGCGGCTGGTTTTTCCTTCCCACATTTCCCACAGCGTCGTCGCGCCCTGGCGGATCCACAGGCCCCAGCTCGGGAATGTTTCCTGGCTCGCCACGCGCCAGGCCACGTCCGATCGGCCGTTGTCGGTCAACGCCTGCAAGACATACTTGGCGCCCAGGATACCGAAAAACCCGTGCAGGTCGCGGGCGTAGATGTCCGCCAGCAGGCCCGCCAGGGTCGTGTCACGCTGCTCGCCCTCAAGCAGGCCGTAGAACAGGAGCATCGCGTTTCCGGTCTGGGAACGGCAGACCGACTGGCCCGCGCGGGCGTCGAAGAACGTCTCCAGCAGCGACTGCTTGATTTGCCTGGCCTGCTCGGTGTATTTGGCCTCGTCGTCGGTTTTGCCCAGCACCGCCGCCGCCCGCGAGAGAATGTGCGCGTTGGCGTAGTAATACCCCGTCGAGGTCATGGCGTTCGGGCACGGATGGCCGTCGGGATCGCCGCCCGGAGGGCACCAGTCGCCCAGGCCGAACGTCACGACATTATTCGTCGCCATCGAGTCCAGATACGCCTGGTGCAGCACGATGGCGTCGTAGTATTTTTCCAGCAGCGACGTGTCGCCCGTGTACACGTACACGTACCACGGAAGGTGCGACATCACGCTGTCCCACGCCGGACCGCTGCCCCAGTTGTAACCCCAGCCCGCCGACGGCACGATCCCCGGAATCTGCCCGCTGGGACGCTGCGAGTCGCGCAGGTCGTCCATCCACTTTCCGTACGACGACGCCACGTCGAAATTCAGCAGCACCTGCTCGGCCGAGATCGACGCGTCGCCCGTCCAGCCGCACTTCTCGCGGTGCGGACAGTCCGTCGGCGTGCCGTGATAATTGCACTTGGCCGACCACTGCGCGCCGTGCTGAATACCGTTGATGATCTCGTTGGAGCACTCAAACGATCCCACCGTGTCGAAGGACGTGTGCACCACGCGGCCGTCGATATCGTCCAGCGTCAACTCGCCAGGCCAGCCGACCACCTCGACGTACTGGAACCCGTGATACGTAAACCGCGGCTCCCAGCACTCGCCTTTTTCGCCCTTGAGCGTGTAGCGGTCGGTCTGGAATTCGCCGGACTTGACGAAGATGTGCAGGTTCGACTGGTCGAGGTCGCCGTCCTCGGTGACGTGCTCACCATACCGCACGCGGATTTCCGTTCCCGCCGGACCCGCCGGGCGGATTCGCACCCAGCCGGAGAACGCCTGCCCCATGTCGACCACGAACACGCCGGGGCGGGGCTGCCAGAGCCGTTTGGGCCGCAATGTCGCCATGACACGGCAAGGGGGCATCGACTGCCAGTGCAGCGCGCCGCCGGCGCCGGGAACGACCGTGGCCGTCTTCCACGCGCGGTCGTCGAAACCGGGACGGTCCCAGCCTGGACGCTCCAACCGGGCGTCGTAGAACTCGCCGTTGCGCATCGCGTTGAACGTGATCGGTCCCGCGGAGGAGGTTTTCCACTGGGTGTCGCTGACGATAACTTCCGTCCGTCCGTCGGCGAATTCCAGGTGCACCTGGGCGATCAGTTTCGGCCGGTCGCGCCACGGGGCGGAATCGAAGTCCCACACTTCCTTCGTGAAGCAGTCGTACAGGCCCGCGCCGAGGACCACGCCCAGCACGTTGTCGCCGGCCTGGAGATTGTCGGTGACGTCGTGGACGACGTACAGGCAGCGGCTGTCGAACCGCGTGACGGCGGGTTCGAGGACGGCGTCGCCCATTTTCCTGCCGTTGACGTGGAACTCGTGATAGCCGAGCCCGCAGAGGTACACGCGGGCGGCGGCTGGTTTTTCCTTCAGCGTGACGACCCGGCGGAAATACGGGGCGGGCATTCCGGCGCTGAAGGCGGTGGCAATCGGATTCCCGGCGGCGATCCAGTTGCCTTTCCAGTCGCGCTGGTTGAGCAGGCCCATCTCCCAACGGGCGGGCGTCGAAAACGCGCCGCCCTTGCCGGCCGCGTCCCACAGGGCCACCTTCCACCAGCACCGCTGCCGCGACGCCAACGCCTTGCCCGCGTAGCGCACGAACAGCGACTGGTCGGACGAGACCTTTCCGCTGTCCCATAAGTCGCCGGTGTCCTTGGCCAACACCTCCGCGCTGGAGGCCACCAGCACGCGGTACGCGCCCTGCCGCACCCCGCGTCCGTCACCGCGAATCCGCCAACTCAACCGGGGCCGAACCTCTTCCACACCCAACGGTTCGGCAAACCGTTCACACTGCAACTCCACCGCGACCAGCGCTTGCGCAGACGACATAATTTTTCTCCTTATTGTCTCACCAGATTTTTACCGTCAACATCCCGTGTTTGTGCAGGCGGGTTTCGAAGCGCGCGGTGTGCACGGGATCGCCTTGCGGGCGTTCGAGCAGGTCCGTGGGGACGACGTAGCGGAGCGTGTCGAACGTGACTGCCGCAGTCGTGCCCTGTCCGCTGGCGTCGTAACATCGCAGGATCCAGCCCTGGCCGTCCTCGGCGAGTTTCCACGCGGTCACAACCACGTCGCCGGTAATCTTGAACGGAACCACCGGCCCCGCGTTGTTGTAGTCGAAACCCAACCTCGTCAGTTCGGTCTCGCTCAGGCCTTCCGTGTACGGCAGCAGCGAAAATTCGAAGTGGTGCTTTCCCGCGTCGCGCTGGCCGTCGTAGTCCCAGAATTCGTACGTGCCGGGTTCGACGATGCAGAAAAACGCCTGCGGGCTCCGCAACAGCGACAGTTGGAATGCCCCCGGCACGTGCCGGCCGCACGGGATTCCCTTGTTCAGCACGGCCAATCCGCGCCGATCGTCGATCTTGGCCCGCATCCAGTGCTGGACGGGGAACGTCTGGTCGTTCATGCCCCAGAGCGTGTAGTTGATCTTGCTGGCGTCGAAGGTCCGCTCGATAAACCCGAACGGGCACTCGAACTGGGCGGACGGGTCCTGGGTGGCGACGGGAACGTTCACCACGATCCGCCGGCTACCGGCGTCCCAGGTGATGTCCGCCGCGAAATCGACGCGTTGCCCGTCCGCGCTGGCGGAGGCCGTCACGATCCACGACAACTTCTTAATCATCGGATCGCCGCCGCGGTACATGCCCTTCCAGCGGATGACCGACGCGTTCGCCTCCACGATGAAATTGTAATCGCCCAGCGGAATGGACCCTTCCGTCGAGACGCCGAAGACCGGCTCGATCCGCTGCCCCCAGGCGTCACCGTAATCCGGGTCCAGCAGCAACTCGCCGATCCGCATGTTCCGCCGCACGGGACTTACCTGTCGGGCCGCGCCGAACACGTCCACGCCGTCGCGCAGAATCGAGACGATCCCCAGCCGGTCGAACGTCACATCCAACGCGCCCAACCGCCGCGTGAACGTCGTCAGCGAATCGCGAGGCGTCACGCGGACGGGCTTGTTGGCGGGCGGTTTGGGCGCATCGCTCGTCACGGTCGCACCGTTGCCCTGTTCAAGCATCGCGAACTCGCCGGCGCGTCCGGCCCGGCGAGGTTTGACGTGCCGTCGCGCGACGGCCTGGGCCGCGTCGAGCATCTCCATCAGTTCCGTGTACGCCGAGTCGATGTGCGTTCCCGTGATCGCGTCGTGGAAGTGATTGAACGTCACCTGTCTCCAGGCCTGCTCGAACTCCTGGGCCGGTTTGGCGGGCGTCTTCGCCGCCCAACCTGCCGACGCGAGTTTCGCCTCGGCCTGGATCAATTCATACGCGATCGCCCGCGTCCGCTGTTTGCATTTGATTCGCGTGACGTAGCACCCGCTCATGGCCGGGTTGAGATCGACGCTCGGTTTGGTGCGGTCTCGCGTGGCCGCCGCCTGCTCCATCGTCGGACGATACCGCCCGATGAACTCCCAGTACGGCGCCCAGCGGACGCGGCAGCCGCCCGGGGCCAATTCCGCGTCCATCTGCTCAATCATGTCGCACAGCCGCTCGTCGGGCAGCGCCTCCTCGGACGTGAGGAACACATACGCCGTCTCCGCCGGTTCGGCGGCCGCCTGGCGAATCGCGCCGCGCATCGCGTCGAAGTTGAACGCCTGCGGAATCTCCATGCCCGTGTTCTGGCAGACGTCGCAGCCAACACCGTCGCAGGCGGTGCACGGCGGATTCTTCACGTACACGCCCGCCATCCGGTTGGGCAACGCGCTGGGCGTGAGCACCATGCTGCCGTCGATGCCCACCCAGGTGTCCTCGCCCAACTGGCGGTAACTGGTCCAACTGGTCATCTCGCACCCGACCCCGCGCAGAAGCTGCGGCAGGTTGGGGTTGTTCCCGAAGACGTCCGCCAGCCAGGCGATCTTCATGCCCGGATGGTTCTCGCCGGCCAATTGCCGATACAACGGCCAGGCGACGAGGTAATTCCGCACCAGCGCCTCGGCGGCGGGCATGGAGTTGTCCTGGACGGTTTCGCCCGCGAAAGGAATGGTGAGTGTGCCCTCGTCGGCGCCGCGGCGGATATCGGCCACGATCCCGTCGGGGTGATCACCATGCCGATCGAAACCGCGCCGCTCGATGTACTTCCGCCAGACAGCCATCTGCCCCTGCGTGAAGACGTGATTGCGGTCGGCCAGCTTGAGAAACGCGTCGATCTGCATCGCCTCGACGTCCGTGTACGGTCTCAGGGTCACCCCGTCGCGCACAGCCAGCCGGTCATAACAGCGGCGCCAGGTCGGGTCCATGTGCAGATAAAATGTAAACAACACTTCCTTGGCCATGATGGTCCTCGCGATTCGTGGATGTTCGTACGCACGGTTACGGGAAAATAACGTTCCAGGAACGGACGTATTCTACCGCCAGCCGCGAAAAGAACAACAGCGGAGAATCATCGCTCCGCCACATGGTTGAGCCAGGGTTCGGGTTCGTGTCCCAGGTCCTGACCGACCAGGGTGACGAGGGTTTTGTGGCTGGTGTGCCGGACGGTAAAATTTCCGTCGTTGAGGGTTCGGGCGAGGGTGGCGATCACGTCGGGGCGCGGATAGTGTCGCAGGGCGGCGGCGCAGGCGGCGCGGACGTCGGGGGCGGCATCGGAGATCGCGTGGCGTCGCAGGGATTCGACGGCCCCCTCTCCAGGAGACCGCTCCAGCGCGACGGCGGACTCCCAGCGCACGCGCGGAGACGGATCGTCCAGACAGGCCACGAGCACCGGCAGGTAGAGGGCGTTTTGCGAGCGACCGAGCACGTCGATCGCGACGGCGCGGACGGGAACCTCCTCGGCCTCGTTACCCGCCACGGCCGCGTACAACCCCAGGGCGTCACCAAGGTCCCGCGGGTGTTTGACCGCCCCGGCCAGTCCGACCAACCCCTCGCGCCGTTCGTCGGGATTCGGGCTTCCCGTCATGGCCAGATACTGCTCGGGCGTGGGTTTGTTGAATGACTTTTTCAAATCGCCGCGAAACGTGTGCGTGGTGTCCGTCTCGCAGCCGCCGGCGAACAGGACCGCCAGAGACGCCGTGAGAAATAGCGTGCGATAGAATTTCATGGGAACATTTTCGTGATCGGGGGAACTTATTGGCACGTTGTGTCCGTTTCGCCCGCGCTAATAAAAAAACGCGGCACCGTCACCATGACGGCGCCGCCTATCATACCAATCTCATCACGCGACGTTTAACGTTTTCGCCGAAGAAACAACCCCACCGCCCCGACGGCCAACAGGCTCATCGTCATCGGTTCGGGCACATCCACCGGCCTCGTCGTCATCGTCCCCGAGAAAATGACGCCCGCGGCCAGACCGCTGTTCGTGGCGTTGATATAGAGCCAGTTGTCGCCCGGAGTAAGCGTCAGGCCCGTGAGATGAAGCTCCTGCTGATACCGGTACATCTCGTTGGCGGCCTGTTGCACGTAGGTGACGATCGGTTCGTCGTTGAGGTACACCATGGCCGTCTCGTTTCCGGGATACCAGCGGCTGCCCAGGTAGTTGTCCACCATGTAGTACAGGTCCAGCGTCGCCGTCACCGCGCTGTTTGACGGATTGATGATCTTGATGGCATACAATCCCGACACCATGTCTTCCGTCGTTTGTCCCACATGGGCTTGGGTGCTGATCCATCGCGCGTCCGAATCGGCGTCCAGCGTGGGGGCCCAATACGGATTCAGCGTCTCGACAATCGTCGCCGGTATGACCTGGGCCGCGAGGAAGTCGCCCGGCGTCAGGAACTGCTGATTGTACATCGGCCTTTCCAGCACTGTCACGTTCGGGTCAGGCGTTCCAGCCGCCCCGTTGCCGTCTCCACTACGGAAGGTGATGACGTCGGCTTGCGCCACCCCCGCGATACCGATACATACCGTCAACACCACCAGCGCATGACTTCTCAAAGACATTTCCCGCTCCTTTTTCAGATCACCGCCTCCTTTAGGCGTGATTGTTTCAATATACGTACTATTCGAAAAAAGTCAACAAAAATCTGAAATATAGGAACAATTGCACATGCCAAAACTTTCGCGGATCATGGTGACTGTCGACAGGAAATTGCCACTTGGACAAAATAATATATAAAATACGAAATGATAACAAGTTACAGTGTTTCAAAAATTGTTGTCATGCCCCGAAAAACGGAAATGGTTTGTTGATCATGCCCGGTACGTTGCCGCGAGGGTGGAACGCCCTTGCCATAAGAATGGAGTGCACTGCATGTCGCAGGGCCATCGCATCGAAATTTTCTCGTTTTCGACGCGTCTTTTCGCGACGGAATCGTCCTAAATCCGAAGCACGAAATCCGAAATCCGAAACAAATCCCAAAAGCAAAAAACACCAAATCCCAAACGGCGACGCCCTATGCCTTGACGCATGGCGTCGCCGTTTGCGTTTGGAATTTTCTGCTGTTTGGTTTTTTGGATTTGTTTCGGATTTCGGATTTCGTGCTTCGGATTTCCACGCCTCCGCCCCATGCGACGGCGAAGCCGAAAAATTCGATGCGATGGCCCTGGCGCATGTCACCACCGCTCCGCGTCCTCCGCCGTTCCGGCGTATACGCTCAGCACGAGCATATCCAGGAACAGCAGCACGAACAGCAGCATCGACCTGACGAGATGCATCGACGTTCTCCCCTGCCACCAGAACCACGCCCCGGTTTCCCCGCACCCGCGAACGGACCAATCACCCGCATTGTAGGCAAGGAAAACGCGGACGAACGGCAAGGTCTTTGCGAAACGTTTGTCGAATTCCCAACGCCCCTCTGTGAATCTCCGTGTCCCTGTGGTAAAAATAATCGTGCCATGAGACGGAATCCTGTCAAACAAAGGTGCCCTATGAAACAACTACTCGTTTTGTCGTTTGTCGCGATGGGTCTGCTGTCGGGCTGCGCGGCGGATTCGGGCAACTGCGCCGTGGGGGCGGAGGCGTTGTATCGCCAGTCGCTTCGCGTGCTCGATGATGTGCAAAAAGACCTGCCGGCCATTCAGAAGTCCGCCGAACAGGCCGCGGTTGCCTACTGCGACGAGCGGGACGACCTGGGAATCGCCGCCGAGGGCAGCGCGCCCTTCTACGGCGAACTGGTCGGGCGCAGCGGCGGCGTGATGGCCATCGGAGCGTGGTGGCCCCGCGAGCGCCAGTTCCGTGGGATCCAGCTCTACTGCCTGCGCGGGTCCGAGCACTTCGCCGCCGACATGGCCGACATCGCCTTCTTCAACAACCTGGGATGCAAAACGTACATCCTCGGCCCGGCGGACCTGCTCGAACGGGTAAAGGCCTGGGACGTGAAATACGAGGGCATGATCACCATTCCCACCCGCGAGACCTCGGGCGTGTCCCTGTACGATTTCGCCACCGTCGCCGTCGGATGGACCTGGACGTGCGAGTTCGTCTCCGCCTGCACGCGGCAGGGAAAGATGCCCGTCATCTTCCAGTCCATCATGGTTCCCACGGGCATGGACCGTATCGAGCGGAACTCGGTCAAGCCCGCGACGTCGCAGCGCATGTACCGGAAGTTCGAGGACAACACCGTGCCGCCCATCGCCGCCGGCCAACTCGCCAACGAGTGGCTGACCGTCGCCCGCCAGCGGCTGGCCACGTTGTATCGCGACGATCTGGAGACCATCCGCCAGGCCGCCCGCGCCGCCGTGGACGCCCGCGCCAACGGCGGGTCGCTCTATCTCACCGGCTACACGCACGTTCTGGGGCACATTCCCAGTTCCGAGTTTAATCCGCCGCACTTCGCGGCGCTGCCCCGCATGCCAAAACCCGACGAGAAACCCGCCGAAGGACAGAAGGTGCTTGGCGAGAAAGACTTCGTCCTGGGCGTGGGGTATAACGACTTCGAATGGGAACTCGACCGGGTGGACTACGTGCGGCAATCCGGCGCCAAGGCCGCCTGGTCCTCGACGACCTTCAAGGAAGACCGCACCAGGCCCGTCGACGGTGAGCTGTTCATCACCCAGCCGTGGGACTACGGCGACGCCGACGTGGTCATCCCCGGCTACGACGTCAACATGGCCCCCACCAGCGGACTGATCGCCGCGGAAATCTATTTCATGATCAACGCGGAAATCAACGCGCTGGAACAGAAGTAGACTGTTAACAGTCTAACAGCCTGTCTTCACTCCACCCACACCGGTGACGACCAGGCGGATTCGCGGTCCTGCTGGACGACGCGCACGGTGTAGGCCGCCGGTGCGTGATCCGCCCGGGTGTCATCCTCCCATTCCAGTTCATGCGACCAACTGCCGAAGGCCTGAGACACATGGACCACCCGGCCATTTTTCAGAATCCGCACATGGTCGATGGAGTTGGTTCCCCGCACCGTCACGACCAGTCTCGGCCGACCGCCGCCACTGCCGCCGTTGGCCAAAACCGTCTGCCCCATGCACGCGCCGTTGACGGTGAACTCCAGCCCGATCGGCGGGCCCGTGGTGCCGTAACAGCGGCGTTCGTACAGCGCGTCGAACACGGCCTCCCGCGTCAGCGACCGCGCCAACACCACCGACCGACCGCTGCCGCAAAAATGGAACAGATGCGGATGCTTCGGATGCGGCGACGATTCGTCGCCGGGATACCCCTCGTGCCCGTCGGACGAGGCAATCAATCCAAATTTCAACCCGCGACACATCGCCTCCTGGATCGACAAATGTTCGTGCCGGTCCGAGACCCCGCGCGGAAAATCGCCGTGATAATCGCTCGATCCCCAGGCGGAGTACACCTCGACAAGCCGGTCGTGCGGACTGAAAAAATCCCACGAAAACGGATGCGACGCCGCCGACGGATGATGCGGAACGGTGAAAAACGGCTGACCGTGCTCCGTCAACCGCCGAAATAATTGCGCCGGTTCCACGCTGTCGGCGGGGTCCATCGTCGGCCTCCCGCCCGACTTGCGGTTGCTGTTGACCACAATTCCGCCGCGTTTGAAATATACGTTGCGATGGCCGTACAACAGGCTGGTGTGCTCGAACGCCGGCAGGCAGACAAACTCACCGGGCGTCTCGTGGCGGTCGGGCAGGCTGAAATACTCTTCTTCGAACCCCGGTTCGATCTGCCACTCGTGGTCGGTCAGGGCGAAGAAATCCAGCCCGCCGGCGTCCCGGGCGTTGGCGTAATTTTCCGCCCAGGTCTTGGTCCCGCAGCCGCGATCGCCACACTCGGCCCCCACCTGCCCGGAGTGCGTGTGGATGTCGCCGAAATACAGATTGTAACCGCTGGAGACCGGGCGGTCCTCGCCCGTCAGCAGCCGCACGGCGTGTTGCATGGCCGCTCCGAGCGGGTTCCACGACGCGGTGTTCATATAAAAATACCGCGTGGACTCGCGGTTGTCCGCGGCCGGCGTGACCGTGATATGCGCGGGCTTTCCGGGGGCCACCCACGAGGACGGCACGCGCAGCAGGCCGATGCCGAAGGCGGCCTGACTTTCGTTTTCGATCGCGGCCGACAGCGTCATCGCGCCGTAAGACGGCGCGGTTTCGCAGCGGCGCATGGCGAAGGCCAGGCGGCAGTCGCCGAGTTTCCACAATTGCGAGTGGTTCACCTTGCGGATCGACAGGCACCGCCGCCCGTTGACCGCCACCTCGAACCGCCCCGACGGCTGCGGCAGCGGCGATCCGTTTCCGAAACCCATGGAGAGATGAAAAATCACGTAGGGCGTGTTCAGGTTTTCGGGCACGGGTTCGGTGGCGAAGCACAGACCCCGCCGGCTGCCCATAGGCAGCGCCCATTCGAGCGGATCGTGGGTCTCCATGAACCCCGCGACGCGCTGCGCTCCGACACGGGCATCGCCCCGGTCCACCATGGCGGCCAACCCGTTCACCAACGTGCCGCCCGCCGCGCGGGCAATCCACGCGGATACCTCAGGAAGCACGGCGCGCCGTTGTCCGTCGCCTAAAAAGGGTGAGTTCATGTGTGGAATCCTTTGCCCTCTTGTACGACGAAACCGCTTCCATGTCGAGTCAGGACTTTCGTCCGCCGGTGGAACGCCGCGGCTCGACCATGATAGTCAACTTCGCCTCTTGGCGCGCGTCCATGAGTTCCAGCAACGTCTGTCGCTGGTCAGGCGTCAGCGACATCGTCACCCATATGCCCAGTTGAACGCTGTCCCCCAACGTAAGATGGACCCTGGCCGCCCATTCGTCCAGCCGCTGGGCGATATCTTCCTCGATTTTCCACGTGCGTGTAATTTTCGTTGCCACGCAAATCATTCTGCCCAATGGCACGCCTGCACTCTATGTCACCATAGAAATAGTAGGTCATATTTTGTTTTCAATCACCCGAACGGCGTGGTAAGATGAAACATGAACAGACGAGCACCTTCTGCCGCCGTGATCCTGCAATCGCGGGTGTTTTGTGCCGTTGCCGTCGTGGGAGGTGCTGGCACGGCGGCAACGGTTTATTTTTCTGGAATGGCGCGAATATGGCTCCGCCAGTTTGCGTCGTAAAATGTTCCTGGCGTCCGGAACGTTTTACAACACAAACTGGCAGGGCCGGCGGCCAATCACGCCACTTGTGAAGGTCAGCGAACGAACAGGGACGGTACATGCGATTGCCCTGTCCCGACCTCCAGGGCAAAGGGGTCACCGACAGGGTATTACCAACGCGTTTGAACGCCCGTTCAGGACTTTCGCCCGCCGGTGGAACGTCGTGGCTCGACTGTGACGGTAAGCTGTACGTCTTTACGATCGTCCATAAGGTCCAACAACAGTTGTCGTTGGTCAGGGTTTAACGACATAAGCATCCATACGCCAAGCTGAACGCTGTAGCCCAGAGGCAGATGCGCCTTGGCTGCCCATTCGTCCAGCCGCTTCGAGATATCGCCTTCGATGCTCCAGGTTCGTATTGTTTTCGGTGTCACGGCTACCATTGTGCCCGCTTATACTACGGATCATTATATTTATTGATAAATAAATATTTTTAAATAGAAATCTTGCCGCTTCCCGGTGATGTTTGTACCATGCGTGTATCCAGGTGATCGCCCCGCACGCCCGAGGCCCCGCGATCGCGGGCGTTTTGTGCCGTTGCCGTCGTGGGAGGTGTATGTCGCGACGGCAACGGTTTATTTTTCGGGACGTGCGCGAAAAATGGCTCTGCCTTTTTGCGTTGCAGGACGTTCCGTACTGGCGAACGTTTTGTCGTTACAACATCCCTCAACACAAAAAGGCAGAGCTATCGCGAACGTTATCCGAATACCACCGTCTCTCTCCGCGTCTCCATGTCCCCGCGTCATCCTCACCGTGTCGCCGCACGGCGGTTGAGGGCGGCGATGATCGCGCGGACAGCGGCCTGGTCGATGTTCGTGTCGATGCCCACACCGTAGAGCACCATGCTCTCGAAGCGGAGCGGAACGTGCACGATACGTCCACCAATGGTGACGTTACCAATAGACGTTGCCGCGCCGTCGAATCGTAGTGGCACGTATGCGACGGCCACTGCTTCGGCGCCCTTGCCCAGCGCCTGCGAGTCGTAATCCTCGACGGCAAACTCCTCCGCGCCTAATGCCCGCATGCACGCGACGAACGCCGAAACAGGCCCGTTGCCGGCGGCGGTCACCGTCTTCTCCACGCCGTCGACGCGGACCTTCACCTGCCCGTGAATCCGCGTCGGATCCTGATCGTCAGGCCGCGGCCAATAGCCAAGCAATTCGTACCGCCCACCAGGACTGACGAACTCCTCTCCGAACACCTGGTGTACTTCCTCGCTGGTGAGCTCGCGCCGGACGCGGTCGCTGAACCGCTGCACCGCCTGGCCGATCTCCGGGTGCATCGCCTTGGGCGTCTTCAGGCCGTAGTTCTGCTCCAACACCCACGCGACTCCGCCTTTTCCGCTCTGGGCGTTGATGCGGATCAGCTCCTCATACGTCCGTCCGAGGTCCGTGGGATCAATGTGCAGATACGGAATTTTCCAGCCGGTACCGAATTTTTTGGCCGACTCGTCGCGCTGATTCAGCCCCTTGCGGATGGCGTCCTGGTGGCTGCCGGAAAAGGCCGTGAAGACGTACTCGCCGCTGTAGGGCTGGCGGTAGTAGATCGGCATGTCGGTCAGCTTCTCGACGATTTCAACAATCTTCGGCAGGTTCGAAAAATCCAGCCCCGTTTCGATTCCGCGGCTGAGGAAATTATTCGCCATCGTCACGATGTCCACGTTTCCCGTCCGCTCGCCGTGCCCGAACAGTGTTCCCTCGACGCGCTGGGCGCCCGCCAGCAGCGCCAGTTCCGTTCCCGCGACGGCCATGCCCTGGTCGTTGTGCGAGTGCACGGAGATGACGACCTTCGAGAGGTCGCCGAAATATCGGCAGAACCACTCGATCTGATCGGCATACTGGTTGGGCGGGCGGCGCTCGACGGTGGCCGGCAGGTTGAGAATCACCGGTTTTTCCGGCGTGGCGGCGCCCCAGGTTTCCACGACGGCCTGGCAGATTTCCAGCGCAAACTGCGGGTCGCTGTCGGTGAATTCCTCGGGGCTGAACTCCAGTCGGAGGTCGCTTCCGGGCATGGTGGCGGCCAGGTCGCGCGTCTGCGCGATCGCCTTGACCACCATGTCGAGGGTCTGTTTCCGCGACAGGCCGAAAACCTGTTGCATGTGGAGGTCGCTGGTGGCGCAGTAGAGATGCACCACGCCGCGCGCGAGGTCGCGGAAGGACTCGAACGTGCGGGCGATGAGGTGCTCGCGGCACTGCGACAGGCCCATGATGAACACGTCGGGCGGAATAAGGTTTTCTTCGATCAGCTTCCGCGTGAAGTCGAAATCGTCCTGGCTGGCCGACGGAAACGCCACCTCGATGTGCTTGAACCCGATGTTGCAGAGCATGTCGAAATACGTGAGTTTCCGTTCGGGCGTCAGCGGGTTGGGCAGCGACTGGTTTCCGTCGCGCAGGTCCACCGAGCACCATTGGGGGCTTTGCGTCAGTCGCCGCCCGGGCCATTGGCGGTCGGGCAGTTCCACGCCAAGGGGGTTGGCGTATTTGGGTGTCGGCGTCGTCATGGTGATGTCCTTTCGTTCGTCCTAATAAAAAACCCCGCGGTCCTCTCGAACCGCGGGGCACCTGTTTCGTGCATGCACGCGATTCGTCAGCGCAGCAACAGGCCCAGCCCTAGAGCCAACGCCATGTTGTTGAACGGACGAATCATCGTACAACCTCGATAATCACTATATCGACGTGTTGACACATTACAATCAAAAAAACCGAAATCCGAAGCACGAAATCCAAAACAAATCCCAAACGACAAATCACAAAACCCAAACGGCGACGCCACGCGCCTTGACGCTCCGGGGGCTCTGCCGTTTGGGATTTTCTTCTTTGGGATTTGGAATTTGTTTCGAATTTCGGATTTCGAATTTCAGATTTATCCGCGTCACCGTCTCACCGGCCGTGTGGCGGGACCACCGCCCGAAGGAGCGGCCAGGGTGGCCTTGACTTGCAGTTCCCGGTCCAGTTTCTGGAGGATGAGCGTTTCGTCGGACGAGGCGGATTTCAGCAACTCCGCGATCACACCGCGGGCCCGCGTGAACTGCTCCTGCTGGATAAACAGCCCGAGCTGCAACCGCAGCACGGCGGGTTTCTCCGCGGCGGGCGTGGTCTTGAGCAGGTCCTCGATGACCGCATGGGCCTTGTCGAAATTCTGCTGCGACGTGTACAAAAACATCGCCATCTGGTACACACCGCGACGGTCGTCGAACCGCGACGCGGTGTCGAGCAGGTCCTCGATCATCTTCGCGGCCTTTCCGAGCTTGACGCGAAACTCGATCGCATCCCCGCTTCGCAGGGCGGCACGGTAATACCGTTCGCCCTGAGCCTGCACGGCCCGTTCCCACAGACCCTTTTCGTTTCGAGGGTCCATGGCCTTGATTTCGTCATACAGCGCCTGCGTTTTGGCGGGACCCTCGTCGGGCGGCGCGATCGCAATCTGGGCCAGTTTCGCTTCGCCCGCGAGCCCTTTCGTCCCGTCGATATCAGCGTCCAGCAGGACGTCGGCCAAATCGGCCGCCTCGGAGAACTTGCGGTGCTTCACATAGAATTTCAGCAGGCGGACTTTGAATTCCGGGGAGTCGATATCCGCCTTGGACGCGTAGGTCTGGAACTCGTTGTATTCCGTCAACGCCTGCTTGGCCTTGACCAGCCGCTCGATCATCTCCTCGGCCACGACGGCCCCGCGGACGGCGTAAAGGAAATCCCCGTCGGATGTCACCACAGCGAAGAACGGCGTGGACTCCCCACCGCAGGCCTTCATGCGCTCGATGGCGGCCTTTACCTCGGGCGTCGCCTCCTCGCCACGCGGGGGCGCGGTGCAGTCCAGGCTCAGCGGAACGAAATCGGCCAGGATCTTCTGCACCGACGGTAGCGCGAGCATGCGTTCCATTTCGCGGTCCAGGGCGTTCCAGGAGATCGAGAAATGAATGAATATCGGTTTGCCCGCCGGCGCGGCGACCTTTTGCGCGTCGGCCCAATTCGTCCTGAACTTGGGCGGCGGATCGGCCTGGGCGCCCAGCGCCAGCGCGAACGCACACGATATCGCAATCACAACACGTCTCATGACAATCCCTTGACTATAACATACCCATTATCATATCGGCTGACGCGGGAGGAGACATCAGTACGGAGCGTGCCTCACATCCTTTACCAGTTCGGCGATGGACAACACGATCCGGTCCGGGCGGACGGCCGAGTCCGGTGGAAGACCCGTCCGGCGGAAATCGTTCCAGATTCCCCGCAGACCCAGTTGCTGCGGGGCGGCGACGTCCCAGTCCAGATTGTCGCCCACCATCCAGGCTTCGCCCGGTGAGACGCCCAGTTCCCCCAGCGCGAACCGGTAGACGCGGGGGTCCGGTTTTCCGACACCGAACTCGCCCTCGATCACGATGGACGGAAAATAGGCGCCCAGACTCCAGCGGTCGATCTTCGCCCGCTGCACTCCGGCCGCCCCGTTGGTGACCAGCGCCATCGCCACGCCTCGCGACCGCAGCGTCGTCAGCGTGTTCAGGGCGTCGGGGAAGGGCCCGATGGTCCGTTCACGGGCGTCGCTGTAGTCGTGCGCGATCTGCCTGGCCAGTTCCGGTTGATCATGCCCGAGCGTCCGCAGCGCCTCGGTGACGATGTGCGCCCGGGCCGACCGCAAATCCAGCCGACCGGCCCGATGCCGTTCCGGGTCGCTCCAATGCCATTCCGCGTACTCCCGAATGGCCTGCTGCAACCGGGGACCGTCGCACGGAACCGCCGGCGCATACATCGCGCACACCACCCGCCACGCCTCGTCCACACCGCCACCGTAATCGAGAATCGTGTCGTCCAGATCAAACAATATCGCGCGCGGTAATTTTACGTCACTCGTCATGCGTGCATCGTACCAAAAAAAGCCAATAGCCAGTAGCCAATACTAACAGGCGTGAGTTTCAATATGGCCCTGCCATTAGGCGTCGCAGGAGGTTGTGCACTACAAAACGTTTTGTAGCG
>Ga0123353_10002386_pt1 | contig 23341 bp, 16 predicted proteins | sample TergutLab28metaG_3_FD_92763 | JGI IMG/M metagenome (GOLD analysis project Ga0123353, IMG submission 92763) | Labiotermes labralis P3 segment gut microbial communities from Petit-Saut dam, French Guiana - Lab288 P3 | ecosystem: Host-associated > Arthropoda: Insects > Digestive system > Gut ... | reverse complement strand
GAAAGTATGGGTAACAACGGCAATGCTGCTATCCAAATCGGCAGTGGCAGCAGCAACAACATTTTGAATACCGTCATTAATGTTAATGGCGGCTCAATTATTTCGGACAACTCCGGCTATGGCATTAACGATGGTGCCGGTGCCGACGCGGTAACTAATAATACCATTATTACCGTTCGAGGAGGAGAAATTACTGCCGGTACTGCCTGCGCCATCCGTTCCACCGGCGATAAATCTGTCGTCATAGTCAATGGTGGAGTTATCTCTAACGCAGCAAGTAATAACGCTAACCCAACTATTTACATGAACGCTGGTTTGGGAGACAACATAAGTATTAACGGTGGCACGGTGGAGTCTCGCTCTCCCAGCGGTTATACCCTGCAAAGCACTGGTAATATTCAGGTAACTGCCGGTCTGGTTTCGGCTATCAATGGCCGGGCTATTAACTTAGTAGGGATGAACTCCCAAGCCAGAGTCAGCGGTGGAAGCGTGCGCACCACCGGCAACGGCACCGCTATCAGTACCGCTACTACTAACCCGGGGACGGTAAATTATGCCTCAGTGGTGGTTTTCAATGGCACAGTTAGCTCCGCCGGAGGCTACGCCATTAACATTACCGGGGAAAACTCCTCGGTGACCGTTAGCGGCGGCACCATTTCTTCGGCTTCTAACGCCAATTCCGATCATACCATCAATGCTGTAGGCTTGAAGAGCAAAATTGTGGTCACCGGTGGTCATATCTCGGCAGTTTCTGCCAACGCCATCAATACTGTGGCTGCTGCCGGCGAAGCGGTAGTAAATATCGGAGTTAACGCTAAGGTCTCCTCGCTAACCGGAAGGGCTATCCAGTGTGCCGGTGCGCAAAGTCAGGTTACGGTAGGGGGCACGAGTCAGGTTTGGGTGAACACGGTGGGTAATGCCATCCGCTGTAACAGCGGTTCGGTTACCTTAAACGGTGGTTTTGTCTTTGCCTACGGCAGTAATGCCCTGACGGTGGTAAGCTCGCCTAACATCACGGTTCCCCGTAGTCCGGTGAGTCAAACCCTGGTCGTGGCTTGGAATCGAGACATGGGAAATAGGATTTACCTGCAGGGGAGTTCCACCTCCCTTAACCCGGATTTAGATATCAGACTAAACGCCAGCAATGCCAACTTCTGGTGGCACGACCATCCGCAACTTGGGGGTGGTATTTGCATCTCCTATGGCTCCCATGCGGGCTTCTTTCCCATATCTGAGGTAACTATCATTAACGATTACGGCTTAATCTTTGATGTGACCACAGGTTATATGCATGCTAATGTCAGTCGCGACGGCAATCCTAACGATGATAGAAACTTTAGAATTTATACATCAATGTATAACCCTTTATGGGAAGGGTCACCTGGGAGCTTAAAGCTCAACGGTTTTCGTTGGCATACGGGAGCCGAAATAGCGCTTACCTTCTGGTATGGTGCGCCTCCCCAACCGGTTACTGTTTGGCTCAAGGAAGGCACTTACAACACCTTTGGCAGCTCTAACTCCGATGCCCCCTTTGTCTGCGGCATATATTCCCATGGCGCAGTTACCATCAACGGCGAAGGCTCTCTCAGTGGCGGCAGTTTGTTTGCCGGAAACTCCTATGGAGTTAGTATTGCCCATCTCACCCTGGAGAGCGGCACCCTGGAAGCTTGGGGGGGCAGTAGCGCTCTGGCAGCGACCCCTTCGGCTATACCCTCGGCCTACACCTGGTGGTCTAATACGGTTATGGGGGCACCTATCCCTCTTGAGGAGACCGCTCTTTATTACGATCTTGCCTATGGCACACCCTATGCTTATAGCAGTGGCCATAAATACCTCCGCATAACCACCATGCCTTTTGCCAGTGTGCAAAATGTAGAGATTAGCGGCACTATGTACAGTGAGCTGGTCATCCAGCATGCTACTATCGACTTACATAATACCGAGGTTGCCGCCACAGGCTTAAACCATGTAGATGCTGCCGGTTGGTTTACCTACTTACCGGCGGGGCTTACGGTAACAGCTAATGCCAACCCCGGAGACAAGGCTATAACTCTTACCTTCCAGGGGACTCCGGCCGAAGATTCTCAGGCAGTTATGAGGATAACCCTTCCTCGAAGTGTGGTGAAAGCCAACACCACACTGGAGGTAGTCCGCAACAACGAAGCCAAGTTTAACATTACCCCTCTCTATAATCTGGTAGCTACGGCTACTGCTGGAGGAGTGCTTAGTGAAGAGCCAGGCTACTATAGCAGCGGCCGCTATCCTCAAGGGGAAGCGGTTAAAGTTAAAGCTGAGCCTGATACTGGCTATAAGTTTGCCGGCTGGCAGGTAACAGGGGTTTCACTCAGCGCAGCAGAGCTGGACAACCAGGAGTTAACTTTTAATATGCCGCCAGTAGGGGTAACCATAACCGCAGTTTTCTATCATATGCCCAGCTTTACCTTGCGCCAGATAGGCGGAGTCAGCAAGATGGCGGACACCACAGCCCTGGAGCTGACCTTTGACGAAGAGGTCACTGGCTTAACCACCGACCATATCACCATCAAATTCCTTACCGGTAGCGCCAATATAGGTGAACTCACTCCTCCCGAAGGAGGAACAGGGCGGGTTTGGCTCCTGGCTTTGACCAGCGTTAGCCACGAAGGTATCATCGAGGTAGAGGTGGCCGATTTTGGCGACCATTATTTGAATGATGACGGACGCGAACAGGAAACAGAGATTTTTAAAAAGAGTTTATTCCAGCTTACAGTGACAGCTGCCTCGCCTGGGGGGAGCGGCCATACCTTCGGTGACAGCTCCGGGCTGTATGAGACAGGCACGGCGGTGGCGGTTACCTCCGTGGCTGACGACGGCTACAAGTTTGTCAACTGGACGGCTGTCGGAGTGACTATACCCGGCGGTGACGGCGCTAACCCGGCTGCCTTCTTTATGCCTGACGGTGATGTTACTCTCACCCCTAATTTTACCTCTCTACCTGTTATCAGCTTTACGGCTGTGCAAGTCGGGGGAGAAAGCACGCGCCAGGATACTACCGCTATCAAGCTGGTCTTTACCTCACCCCTTACCGACCTTGCCGTCCACAACCTTCTTCTGCATACGGACACAGGCGCTGCGGAAACCGGCAATTTAACCGGCGGTGGCACCGAGTGGCTTTGGGAAATTCCCCGGGTTATCCGAGAAGGCAGGGTTAACGTGGAGGTGACTTATCCTTTTACGGAGCATTACCTGCCGGTAAAGATGCAAGGTGTAGAAATATACCGGGCAACTACTTTTCAATTAACGGTGAACTCTGCCGTAGGCGGCAGTACCAGTGGCAGTGCCAGTGGTTATTACGCTCCGGGCGTCTTGCTCAGTGTTGAGGCGATTGCCGATCATGGCTACCGTTTCGACGGGTGGACGATAACCGGAGCTGCTCTGCAGGGGGGAGTAGAGGCTAATCCGGCTGTCTTTAGTATGCCCGGTACGGCAGTTACGGTGACTCCCAAGTTTATTCTTTTGCAGGACTGCACCTTTACTGCTGTTCAAGGGGGAGGAGCAGATAGAATAGCTGACTCCACCAGGATTGACCTGACCTTCAACGAGGCGGTTAGCGGTTTGCTTATCTCTCATATTCGCCTAACCAACGGGACAGGGGCGGTGGTTCCCGGCGCGCTCAGTGGCAGTGGCACCTCTTGGACGATTGCTTTGGAGAGTGTCAGCAGCCAAGGGGAGCTCTCGGTCACGGTGGATCCTTTTGCCAACTACCATATAGATCCGGATACCCAAATTGTGACGGTTTATAAGGCTACTCATTATAGTCTCACTGTCAGTAGCGGGGCTGGAGGGACGACTAGCACCGCTATCAACGGCGATCTGGCTATAACCGGTAATCTTTCCGGTCTGTACCAGGTGGGCACACCTCTTACTGTCACAGCGCGACCTCATCCCGGCTATATTTTCGACGGCTGGGTGGTCACCGGAACCACCCCTTCCCTAGGCGGCAACGAAGTAGAGTTAACCATGCCGACTAATGCCGTAACCGTAACAGCTAACTTTACAGTTGACGATACTAACCCTTCCCTCCACGGGCTCATCTTCGATGGAGTTAGTGGCGACATGTACTGGGATCTTGATGGCAGTGAGAGCTTAAGCGAACTCAATCTGCAGCACCCCTTTGAGGATGACAGAGGTATTACCTGGGAAGGCGAGCCTGGCCAGCTTACCCTGCACAACTTCTCCTGGCACACGGAAGCCAAAACAGCCCTGACGGTGGTCGGCGCTGATACTATTATCGTAACCAACGGCAACAATGCTTGGGAATCGGTCTCCACCAGTGACTATGCTCAAGGCATTAAGGTGACAGATAGCGAGGTCTACTCTTTAACTATCTCCGGTAGCGGTACCCTGTATGCCAAAGGTAATTATTATGACAACCTTACGGCGGAAGATTACTTCAGTTACGGACTCGACCTGGGTAGTTGCTCCCTGGTTATTTCCGGGGGTACTTTCTATGCTCAGGGCGCCAGCCAAGCCATATCCTGGAAGGGTACAGCCTCAGGACCTCAGGGAGCTTACTATCGCTGGGCGTATAACAAAGATTATCACAATGTGCCTTCCGGCGAACCTGGTCCCGGCGCCGAAAACTCTTGGGATGCCGGGGTGAGCTGGGAGTTCGAGTTTGAATTTTTCCCGGATGATAAGTATGTTATGCTCCAGATATTGGATACGGTCTCTTTTACCCCCAGCCAGCGCGGCGGTATTAGCGATATAGCCGATTCTACTTCTCTGCTGCTGCGCTTTAGCCGGCCGGTTAGCGGACTCACTGCCGGTTGTATTACTTTGTATGACGGTAGCGGCCGAGCAGTGCAGGGGAACCTGAGCGGCTTTGGGGACACATGGATACTTGAGCTTACCTCCGTAGAGTTACAGGGAACAGTGCAAGTAGGGATAATCCCCTTTGGTGATTTCTATATTCTGCCCAGGGGTGGAGATGACGGCATATATTATGAAATTCCGGTTAAAGAGAGCGCGGAAGTCTATAAAGAAACCCTCTTTGCTCTCACCGTCAACAATGCAGTGGGCGGCAGCACCAACGGGCACGGTAGCGGCTACTATGCTCCGGACACCCTCCTGGAGGTAGTGGCTATACCTGGTTTCGGTTATCGTTTTGCCGACTGGACTATCAGCGGTGCCAACCTGGAAGGTGATGCCGACGCTAACCCGGCAACCTTAGTGATGCCGGCCAACCCAGTGGTACTCACCCCGAAGTTTGAGGCACTGCCGTTAGTTAGCTTTACTGCCGTGCAAACGGGTGGGGTAAGCCAACAAGCTGATTCTACGGGGATAATAATTACTTTCAACGAGCCGGTAACCGGTTTAAAGATAAGCGACCTCTCACTGACGGCAGGGACTGGAGATGCTGAAATACGGGCTCTTACCGGTGCCGCTACCACTTGGTATCTGGTGTTGGAGAAGGTTTATCGGGAGGGGGAGGTAACTCTCGCTATCCGGCATTTTGGCGAGTTTATCGTTGATCCTGGCAGCCGGGAGGTAGAGATTTATCAGGCTACCTTCTTTGGGTTGACTGTCTCCAGTGGTATAGGCGGCACCAACAGCGGCCATACCACCGGGCTGTATGAGATCAACACCTCTATTGCGGTAACCGCTAACCCAGGTCCCGGCTACCGCTTTGCCGGTTGGACTAGCAGCGGTGTGAGTATTGCTGGAGGCAATATGGTCAGTACCGCTACTTTTGCCATGCCAGGGAGAGAGGTCGTTCTCCAAAGTAACTTCGAGCTTGATGAGAGTGCCCAGGCAGTTTATGGCTTAATCTTCGATGCTGCCACCGGCAATATGTACTGGGATTTGGACGAATCTGGCACCTTGTCGGCTGTCAACCTGCAGGAACCTTTTGTGACCGGCAGAGGCACCACCTGGAGTGGTATTCCGGGGCAACTAACCTTAAATTCCTTTACCTGGGTAACCAAAGCCAGAACTGCTCTAACCCTTGTGGGAGGGGATACTACCCTGGTGGCTAACGGGCATAACATCTTTGCCTCTGCCGCCGAGACAGATTTTTCCCTGGGGGTTAAGGTTAACTCTGCACAGGTTAAGAGGTTAACCTTAGATGGCGATGGCACTCTCACCGTGAGAGGTAGCCAAAACGCCAAGGTTAGTGTGGCGAGCTTCGGGCTGGATCCTGAAAGCTGTGAACTTTTCCTCAGCGGAGGCACTCTCTATGCTCAGGGCGGAACTATGGCTATTGTTATTCCCCAGGGTAACAGCGATACTATCAGTCCGGCGGGAAGTTACTACCGCTGGGCCTATAACCAGGATTACAACAATATACCGGAAGGCGAACCTGGAACGGGAGTAGAAAACAGCTGGGGGGTAGGGGTGAACTGGGAGGGGAGCGACCCCTTTAGGTTCTTTGAATCCGACCGCTATGTCATGCTGCAGATGCTGGAGCCTATTCTCTTCCAGGCAGAGCAAGTCGGGGGGAGTAGCCATCTGGCAGACTCCACCGGGGTGAGAATCGTCTTCAGCCAACCGGTGGCGGGGCTCTCGGTAGCCGATATTACGGTAAATGATGGAAGCGGTGAAGTTATAACCGGCAATATGAACGGCTTTGGTGACAGATGGCTCTTGCAACTGGACAGGGTTCTCACGGAAGGCGAGATCACTGTCACGGTAGGGCATTTCGCGGGGTTCTTTGTGGATACCACCGCGCACCGGGTGAACGTGTTCAAAGCTGATGACTACAGGCTAACGGTAACAGCAGGTGCCGGTGGCACAGTTTCTGGCAGCCCTTCCGGGCAATATGCTGTTGGTGCGCCTATCGCGGTGACAGCCGTGGCGGCATCCGGCTATACCTTTCAAGGTTGGACTATAGAAGGTGTTGTGCCGGTGGGGGGTAACACCGCTAACCCGGCCGAGTTTGCCATGCCTGACAGGTCGGTTACTCTTACGGCCAATTTTGTTGCTGATAACGCTTCTCTCTATCCTCTGGCAGTCAGTGCCGGTGTCGGCGGTTCTGTTCAAGGAAGTTCCTCTGGAAGTTATGCCGAAGGAGCTCCTATAGCGGTTACCGCTTCAGCTCACCCCGGTTATTTATTCAGCCATTGGACGGTAAACGGTGCCTCTCTTCGCGGAGGCAGCAACGCTAACCCAGCCGAATTTACCATGCCTGCCTCCGCGGTAACCTTAGTTGCCAATTTTACTGCCGAGACGCCGGTAGTACGCTACGATTTAACGGTAGCAGCTAATCATGGCGGAACTGTTTCCGGCAGCATTAGCGGTAGCTACCCAGAAGGGAGCAATATAGTGGTCAGCGCTTATGCCAACCCCGGCTATCGCTTTAACGGATGGAGCGTCAGTGGGGTAAACCTTCCAGGAGGTTCGGGCAGCAATCCGGCGAGCTTCGCCATGCCGACTAACAGGGTGGCTCTAACTGCCACCTTTATCGCCACTTCGGGTGGCAGCGGCAGCGGCAGTGGCAATCCTCCCGACTATACCCCGACGCAGACGGAGCCCCCGACCATAGCTCCCAGTCAGCCTTCGGTACCGTCGTCTACCGCACCTCCCACGGAGGCGCCTCCGGCTGCCACCTCGCCGGAAGAGCCTGCTTCCGGCGGAGATTCAGAGGAGGATACTCCTCCCCAGCCGGTATTTATCCCGGATCATATTGCCTATATCTTCGGCTATCCCGAGGGTACCGTAGAACCCGACAACCTGATTACCCGGGCAGAAGTGGCCGCTATCTTCTACCGTTTGCTTAAGGAGGAACTCCGGGCTGGCTATACCGGGGGAGAAATCGCCCTATGGGATGTGGAGGAAGGCAGTTGGTACTACAGTTCAGTGGTAGCTATGCACAGTATGGCTATCCTGGGGGGGTACCCCGACGGCACCTTTAAGCCTCAAAACTATATCACCCGAGGGGAGCTGGCGGCTATAGTGACCCGCTTTGCCGTCAGGATGGAGTTGCCCGCTTTCTACCAGACCGGCTTTAACGATATAGCTGACCATTGGGCAGCTTATGATATTACCTACGCAGCCACCATCGGCTGGTTGGGGGGCTATCCCGATGGGAGCTACCGACCGGATAGCCACATGACTAGAGCAGAGTTCATGGCGCTCACCAACAGAATTTTGGAGCGACTGCCGGAAACGGTGGAGGATTTACTGGTGAACGAGATGAAAGTATGGGTAGACAATGCTGACCCTGATAAATGGTATTATCTTGCGGTTCAGGAAGCCACCAACTCCCATATTCCCATGTTCAGGGAAAGAAAGGCGGAGCAACCCTTTAGAAACGAATACTGGATCGCCATGATTAAAGAATAATCCTTCAGAGCAAGGTATCGTTTATACCTTGCTCTCAGACTGAAAAAAACCGGTTTCGGATTCTTTGTTTCCTACCTAACTTACCTTAAAGGGATAAAAGTAACCGCTTTTTGGCGACCTGCGCGTCAAAAAGCAAACTTAATTGCAAGAACACAACTTAATTCGCCGAAGAGCGCACTCTTAAGGCGAGAGGCTGAAGACTTTGTCTTCAGCCTCAGAGCAAGGTATCGTTTATACCTTGCTCTTTCTCTAAGGAAAGGAGTATGCCGATGCTGCGAGTTTGGGGGTTACGTTTACCGTTATCCCGGCGCCTCCAAGTAGAGGCGGCGCTGCGTCGCTATCTCTTGCTACAGCCGGGGGAGACCATCCAAAACTTACGCCTGGTGCGGGAGGCTTTGGATGCCCGTAAAGAGGAGCTATCTTGGGTTTATACTGTGGAGGTAGAGTTAACCCCTAAGCGGGAAGCCGCTCTCTTGAAAAGAGGCTTGCCCCGGGTCATGGCAGTGGAGCTCTACGACTACCGGCTGCCTTCCCCCGGGGAGGAGCCTTTGGCAGCTCCCCCTATCGTGGTAGGTGCGGGACCTGCCGGTCTCTTTGCGGCTCTAACTTTAGCCGAGGCAGGTTTCGCTCCTCGGCTGCTGGAGCGGGGTGCTCCAGTGACGGAAAGGGTAGCAGCCGTAGAACGCTTTTGGCAAACCGGCGAGCTGGATCCGGAAAACAATGTCCAGTTTGGCGAAGGGGGCGCCGGCACCTTTTCCGATGGTAAACTCACGACTCAAACCCGAGACCCGCGGATAGCTAGGGTCTTGCAAGGCTTGGTTACCTGGGGCGCCTCCCCGGAAATATTGTATCAGGGAGCTCCCCATGTCGGCAGCGATAAGCTGCGGGGGATTCTGCTTAAGTTACGGCAGCACCTGCAGCAATTGGGAGTAGAGATCCGCTTTCGGGCAAAAGTAGAAGAGCTGATTATCCAGGCAGGAGCCATAAAGGGGGTGCGGCTGTCAGGTGGCGAAGAGCTGGCGACAGAGGCACTGGTTCTGGCGGTGGGGCATAGCGCTCGCGACAGCTACACCATGCTTCACCGGGTGGGTGTCCCGCTGGCAGCTAAAGCTTTTTCCTTAGGAGTGCGTATTGAGCAGTTGCAGGCAAGGATCAATCGGCAACAATATGGCGACCAATGGCCAAACTCCCACCTGGAGCCGGCTACTTACAAGCTGGTTTATCATAGCGGTGAGGGGCGAGCGGTGTACACTTTTTGTATGTGCCCCGGAGGGGAAGTGGTGGCAGCCGCCAGCGAGGAGGGGCATTTGGTAACCAACGGCATGAGTTATGCCGCTCGGAGTGGGGTTAACGCCAATGCCGGGTTGTTGGTGAGTGTTACCCCCCAGGATTTTGGCTCTGACCCCCTGCAAGGTATTGCCTGGCAGCGTCACTGGGAAGAGTTAGCCTTTAAGCTGGGTGGGAGCAACTACCGGGCGCCTTTACAGCGGGTGGATGATTTCTTAGCGGATACGCTGACCCAAGAGCCGAGGGAGGTACAACCTACCTATCGTCCCGGCGTGGAGCTGGCCAGGCTTAAAGAGACTCTTCCCCCTTTTGTCCACACAGCGCTTCAGGAAGCTCTGCCACGATTGGAAGCCTCCCTGCCCGGTTTTGCCCCCGGGGAGGCTTTGCTCACCGGCATTGAAAGCCGTTCCTCGTCTCCTTTGCGCATTATCAGGAATCAAGAGGGGGAGAGCCCTATCCGAGGCCTCTTTCCCGCTGGTGAAGGGGCAGGTTATGCCGGAGGTATTATCTCTTCGGCGGTTGATGGCATTAAACTGGCTGAGACTATTATCCAACGATATCGTCCACCCAGGCAGGAAAAAGTGCTTTTAAAATAGAAGGAAGAACAAACGTAGGAAAAATGGATCATGCCGAATTCGGACTATGAAAGGATGGGATCCCTTTGTCGTATCCAATCGCCGATCGTATGCGGACTATGCAACCCTCCCCTATTCGCGAAATTTTAAAGATGGCAGCTGACCCCAAGGTCATCTCTTTTGCCGCAGGTAACCCGGCACCAGAAGCTTTTCCTACTGAGGCTATTGCCCAAATTACTGCCGATATTCTCCGGGAAAACCCAGTGGCTGCCCTGCAGTACTCCGTCACCGAGGGTTACCAGCCGTTACGAACTACTCTCAAGGAAGTAATTAAGGCCAATTACGGCATTGAAAGTCCGGGGCATGAGCTGGTTATCCTCTCCGGTGCCCAACAGGGTATGGATTTTACCTGTAAAGTTCTTTGCAATGAGGGCGATGTCATCATCACTGAGGAGCCTACCTTCGTGGGCGCTCTCAACACCTTTCGCTCTTATCAGCTGAATATTATCGGCGTTCCTTTGGAAGAGGATGGCATCTCCCTGGAAAAGCTGGAGGCTGCCTTGGCTGCCAACAAGGGGAAGGTGCGCTTTATCTACCTCATTCCTACCTTCCAGAACCCCTCGGGGTTGACCATGAGCTTGGCCAAGCGCCAAGGTTGCTATGAACTGGCCAAGAAATACGGAGTGATGATTCTCGAAGACAACCCTTACGGAGAGCTGCGCTTTACCGGGGACGAACTCCCCCCGATTAAAACTTTTGACCGGGACAACCTAGTCCTTTACGTAGGAACTTTCTCCAAAATTTTGGCGCCGGGTATTCGGGTAGGTTATGTCTATGGTCCGCCAGAAGTTATTGCCAAAATGGTGGTAGCTAAGCAATGTAACGACACCCACACCGGCAATATCTCGCAGCTTCTATGTCACCGCTTTCTCACCCAGTACGATTTTCCAGCGCACTTAGAGTACTTGCGAGGGGTATACCGCAAGAAGTGTGGCATTATGTTGGGAGAGCTGGATAGGCTGGTGCAGAACAAAATTACCTACACCCGTCCCCAAGGAGGGCTTTTCATCTGGTGCGAACTCCCGGCAGGTGTTGATATGCCCGGTTTTGTCGCTACCTTACTGGAGCACAACCTGGCGGTGGTACCGGGGAGCGCGTTTATGGTGGATGGCTATGCCTCGGTGCAGACTTTCCGCATGAACTACTCTACCCCTACCGATGAGCAGCTTTATCAGGGAGTAGCTATTTTGGCAGACGTTATCAATCGTGTCCTTCAGTGAAGCTGAACTGGAGCGCTATGCCCGGCAGATAGTTATACCCGGGGTCGGTGTGGCTGGTCAGCAAAGGTTGCAAGAAGCACGGGTAGCTATTGTCGGTTTAGGTGGCTTAGGAGCGCCAGCGGCTCTCTACCTGGCAGCCGCCGGGGTGGGTCATCTAACCGTGATCGAAAACGACCTTCTGGAGAACAGCAACTTGCAGCGTCAGGTTTTGTATGAAACAAGGGATGTGGGTAAGCCCAAGGTGGAGCAAGGAGTGCGGCACCTACAGGCTCTCAATCCCTGGGTTAGTTACCGCGGGGTGGGTGAACTTCTGGAGGAGGGTAACGCCATCAGCCTCTTGGCGGGGCATCAGGTGGTTATCTCCTGTGTGGATAGCGGAGCTGCTAGGCAGGTTATCAACCGCGCCTGCCTGGAGTTGAACACCCCTTGGGTCGATGGCGGGGTGGTGCGGAGCCACGGTATGGTGATGACCCACCTGCCGCGGCAAGGTCCCTGTTACCATTGCCTTCACCCCGAGGAAGATTTCCAGGAAGGTCTAACCCCTGCTCAACTGGGGGTATGGGGAGCTGCCGCCGGGGTTATCGGCAGTCTGCAAGCGATGGAGGCTCTCAAGCTGATCCTGGGGGAGACAGCCAACTTGTTAGTAGGGCGCATGTTGTGGTTCGACATGCAAAATATGCATGTCCGGGAAGTTGTTATGGAAGCTAATCCCAGCTGCCCTTTATGTGGTGGCGGTTAAAAACAACAATCCCAGAAAGGGGGCTTTCTCTCCATGGAACCCGAGAAAGATCAGTTCCTAGAGGATATGCGCTGGACAATAGATTGGGCAGCCCTGAAGCTACTGGTTCTCAATTGCCAACGCTGCTCCCTACGCCAGGGTTGTACCCAGGTGGTTTTTGGCGCCGGCAACGAACAGGCTAAGTTGCTGGTCATCGGCGAAGGGCCAGGGGCGGATGAAGATCAGCAAGGGGAACCTTTTGTAGGTGCTGCCGGTAGGCTTTTGGATAATATTTTGCAAACTTCGGGCTTTTCCCGTCGGAGCAATGTCTATATAGCTAATATTGTCAAATGTCGCCCTCCGGGGAACAGGGTTCCTACCCCCGAAGAGCGGGAGAGGTGCCTTCCTATCCTAAGGGAACAGTTTCGCCGGTTGCGTCCCAAAATTGTCCTGTTGCTGGGGGCTACCGCTATTCAATCCATTTTAGGCACCAAGGAGCCGATCGGTAAAGTGCGAGGAACCTGGCAGGAAAGAGGCGGGGTTCTCTTTATGCCCACTTACCACCCTGCGGCTCTGCTGCGTAACCCTAACTGGAAGAAAGATGTTTGGGAAGATATGAAAGAAGTGGTGCGCCTTTACCGGGAACTGGTAGACCCTGAGCATTTTCCCGAATTAAAGCTGTAGTACCGCTATACGAAAAAACATTGTAACGTATCTTGAAAGGTGAATAATAATGTGCTATTATCTCCGGAGGCAGCCGTTTTCTATGGAACGAGGTGAAAAGTATGAAAGAGAAGATACATCCCCGGGTTTATGAGGCGGATGTAATCTGTGCCTGCGGCGAGCGTTTCACAGCTATCTCTACCAAGCGGGAGATTAAAGTGGAGTTGTGCTCCAAATGTCATCCATTTTTTACCGGTAAGCAGAAGCTGGTGGATACAGATGGTCATGTACAGCGTTTCTTGCGCCGCTGGGGTATGACCCTGGAAAGCGAGAAATAGCTATGCGCCATAAGCAGAGCCAAGGTTAACGCCTTGGTTCTGTTTGTTGCTGTACCCGGGGGAGATAACCACCAACTAAGGGAGTTTTTAGATGCTGGATAAATTAATTGCTATAGAAGAGCGTTTTCGAGATTTGGAGGCGGCTTTGGGAGATGCCACCTTGTTGGCAAGGCAGAGCGAATATCTCAAACTGGCGAAAGAGCACGCCAGCCTGGCAGCTACCGCTCGTTGTATTGGGGCATACCGCAAAACTTTGCGGGAGCTGGAAGCGACCGAGGCGGCTTTGCATAGTAACGAAACTCACGAAGCGGAATACTACGAACTGCTAAATGAAGAGTTACAGCAGCTGCGGGAGCAGGTCCCCGCATTGGAGCAAGAGCTGCGCTTACTGCTACTGCCCAAAGACCCTAACGATGAAAAGAACGTCATTGTGGAAATTCGGGGAGGTGCCGGAGGGAGCGAAGCGGCGCTTTTTGCCGGTGACCTCTACCGCATGTATACCCGTTATGCGGAGCGCCAGGGGTGGCGCACCGAAATCATGGATCTCAATGAAACCGATTTGGGCGGCTTAAAGGAAGTAATTTTTGCTATTTCCGGCAGCGGAGCTTACAGCCGTATGAAGTATGAAAGTGGTGTGCATCGGGTGCAGCGGGTTCCTGAAACCGAAGCCTCAGGTCGCATCCATACCTCCACGGCAACCGTGGCGGTGCTTCCCGAAGCCGAAGAGGTAGAGGTGCAGGTCAACTTAAACGATTTGCGTATTGATATCTTTCATGCCGGGGGGGCTGGCGGACAAAATGTCAACAAAGTGGAGACCGCCGTGCGCTTAACCCACCTTCCCAGCGGCATTGTGGTTACTTGTCAGGACGAACGTTCCCAGCTGAAGAACCGGGAAAAGGCTATGCGGGTTCTCCGCGCCCGTCTTTTAGAGCGGGAAGAGGCACAGCAGATGGCGGCGGTAGGTGCCGAAAGGCGCAGCCAGGTGGGGAGCGGAGACCGTTCGGAACGGATTAGAACTTACAACTTTCCCCAGGGAAGGATTACCGATCACCGTATAGGTATGACTATTTACCAGCTGGAAGACTTTTTAGACGGTGCTTTAGACGAGATGATCAACAGCCTCACCCTGTATGATCAGGCAGAGCGTCTGGCTTTCAGCGGTACCGATAAACTCACTTAAAATGACGGTAGGCAGTGCCTGGCAGAAGGCGACAACGGTGCTTATACCTGCCTACCCCCAACGCGCCAGGCGAGATGCTCGCTTGCTCTTGGGTCATGTCCTGCGCTGGGAGAGTGCTTATTTGTTAGCCCACCTGGATGATCCTATCACTACCCGAGCCATCCGGGAGCTGGAGCCTTTGCTGGAGCAACGGGGGAGAGGTGTCCCGCTACAGTACTTATTGGGTAAACAGGAGTTTTATGGTTTACCTGTGGCAGTAGGTCCAGGGGTGCTTATCCCGCGCCCGGAAACGGAGCTACTGGTGGAGCAAGCCTTAACCCTGTGGGAGCCTCAGCTTCCGCTACGTTTAGCCGATCTTGGCTGCGGTAGCGGTGCTATTGCCTTGGCGTTAGCCTTTCTTTTTCCCCGAGCCACTATTGAGGCGGTAGAGCTGGATCCTACAGCTCTCTCCTGGGCGGCGAAGAATGTGCGGGAGCTGGGCTTCAGCCAGGGGATAACCCTTCACCTGGGGGACTTCAACCATAGCCTAACCGGAGGGTATCACGGTATTTTTTGCAACCCTCCTTACATTCCTAGCGGGGAAATTCCTCGGCTACCCCGGGAGGTTCAGCAGGAGCCTTGGCTCGCTTTGGATGGGGGGGTGGACGGGTTGGACTTTTATCCCCCATTAGCCAACATCGCTCGCCGTCACTTAGAGCCAGGTGGCTATCTCCTGGTAGAGATAGGTATCGGGCAAAGCGAGGCAGTGGTGCATATTTTCGCCTCCGCCGGATTACACTCTGTTAATATAATTAACGACCTGGCTGGAATTCCTCGCTTGGTTCAAGGGCAACAACATTAGGAGGTTCAAATGGCAAAACTCGCGTTTTATAACGCGCGTCTGATAACTCCTGAAGAGCTGGTATTGGACGCTGCTTTACTGGTGCAAGATACCCGTATTCTCGGTATGGTATCCGCCAACTCAGTTCCCGATGAATATGCTCCTATCGACTTAGAAGGGTGCTGGTTGTCTCCCGGATTTGTCGATATTCATGTCCACGGGGCTGGAGGGGTTGACACCCTGGACGCTGAATATAAAGCTATCCAGTCTTTAGTGGCTAAACACCTGTATCACGGCACCACTGCCCTTTATCCCACGGTGGTTTCGGCTTCGCCACGGCAGACCATGGCAGCGCTGTTGGCAGTGCAAGACGCCATGAAGCAAGAACCCCTCTGTGGCAAAGTGTTGGGGGCGCACTTAGAAGGACCATTTTTAAACCCGGCTTTTTGTGGTGCCCACGAAATAATACACTTAAGAAACCCAGCCGATTGTGTTGACGAATGGCAAAAATATCTCCAAGAACCTGTAGTGAAACTGATCACTTTAGCCCCTGAGCTTACCGGAAGCGAAGAGCTTTCCCGGGCAGCCACCGCCAAAGGCATTCGCCTGGCAGTAGGGCATAGCGGCGCCGACTACGATCAGCTCCAAGAGGCGCGCACCTGGGGGGTTAACCAGTGCAGCCATATCTTTAACGCGATGTTGGGCATTCACCATCGCGACCCAGGGACTGCCGGGACTATCCTGGCTATGGACGCCTACTACGCGCAAATTATTGCCGACGGCGTCCATCTCCACCCAGCTTTGCTGCATATTATCGCGCGCTGCAAAGGGGCGGAGCGGGGCATTTTGGTGAGCGATGCCATTCGCACTGCCGGTATGCCTGAAGGGGAGTATACCTTAGGAGGGCGTACGGTCGTCCTTAAAGGGGGAGAAGCCCGTACTGTGGAAGGGTCTCTGGCAGGTTCTAACATTTTCCTAGCCGATGCGGTGCGCAACTTGGCTAAGTTGACTTCGGTAGGGCTTCAAACAGCGGTGCAAATGGCGACCTTAACTCCCGCCAAAGCCATGGGGATTGAAAACAGCAAAGGCTCCCTTAACAAAGGAAGAGACGCCGACTTAGTGGTTATTGGTGATGATTTACGCATCAGGCAAGTTTGGAGCCGAGGCAAGCAAATTAGGTAGGAGTTCCAAGTGCGCCTGGCACCATCCGAGCGATCTTGAGATATGCTGAAAGGGGGTATTACCCTGCAAGTATTTACACTGTTTCGCCCCCCTCCAGCCCTGAGCGTTCTTCAGCAAGCCGGCAACTTTGTGCAGATTCAACAGGCGGCAGCTATACTGGGGCGGGGAGAGGTTGTGGCTTTTCCTACCGAGACCGTTTATGGTTTGGGAGGAAACGCCTTTTCCGACGAAGCGGTTTCACGAATTTTCCATGCCAAGGGGCGACCCGGGGACAACCCTCTTATTGTGCATATTGGGCATCCGGAAGAGCTGCGCCGGGTAGTTACCGGCTGGCCACCGGTAGCAGAGGAGCTCATCAACCGCTTTTGGCCTGGCCCTCTGACCTTGGTTCTACCCCGACGTCCCGATGTTTCTGCTTTGGTTACTTCTGGGCTGCCTACGGTGGCGGTGCGCATGCCCAATCACCCGGTGGCTCTGCAGCTCCTGCGAGCGGTGGGCTTTCCTCTGGCTGCTCCCAGTGCTAACCGTTCCGGGCGCCCTAGCCCTACCAGTGCGGCTCACGTTATAGAGGATCTTGACGGCTTCATTGCCGCAGTTATCGACGGTGGGGTCACCCCGGAGGGGGTAGAATCTACCGTCTTGGATCTTAGCTCCCAGACCCCGGCGATCTTGCGCCCTGGGAGTATTACCCGGGAGATGCTCCTCCCTTACCTGCCTGGTTTGCCAAGCTCCGTCAGGGAAAGTGAAATAGCCGGTGTCCCTTTGGCACCGGGGATGAAGCACCCTCATTATATGCCGAAAGCCCCCTTGTACCTTTATATTGGCGAGAGGGAAGCGGTACAGCAACGGATTAACCAGGATGCCATTCTGTGGCAAAGCTCCACCCGTAAGGTGGCTATTATTCTTACCGACCCCACCCCGGAGATGAGCTTCCCCGGGGATTTGGTGTTGGATCTTTCCATTCCCAGCGGCTCTACTTCCGCTCCGTCGGTTCATGCCGAGGAGCGGCTTCGCACCGTCGCCAGTAATCTGTTTGCGGCTTTACGCTTTTGCGACCAGGAGCGCATGGGGGTTATCCTGGTTCAAGGAGTCGAGGAGACAGGTATCGGGGAAGCGATTATGAACCGCCTTAACAAAGCAGCCCGGGAGGCATATTATGTCGTCTCCCGTAGCTAGCCCTAAGCCCCGAAGCCTGCTCTTTATCTGCACCGGTAACACCTGCCGCTCTCCTTTAGCGGAGCTTTACGCTCGTAAGTTTTTGGCAGAGGCAGGCAGGGAGGTCGAAGTGGCCTCTGCGGGTCTTTATGCCCAAGAGGGCGCTCCCATGTCGGTTAACTCTACTCTCGTGGCAGCTCAGGAGGGGCTGGACTATTCTGGTTTTAGCAGCACCTTGGTGAGCCGCCAACAGCTGGAGCAAGCAGACTTAATCTTAACCATGACCAAGGCTCATGTGGAGTTGCTGCAGCAGCGTTTCCCGGATTTACCTTGGCAGGGTAAGCTGCACCCCCTTAAAGAGTATGTGGGATTGGCAGCACCGGGCAGTGGTGATATCAGCGACCCTTACGGAGGAACCGTTGCCCAGTACTGGGCAGCGGCATGGGAAATTAAAGAAGCAGTGCGCGCTTTAATAAAGGAAAATTAGCGGCAAAGCCGAATATATATGAAAAGCCGGGGCTTGCCATACCTTGGTAGACTCCGAAAATAAGATAAAAATTGTTCGAGGTGATTTCCTTGCCACATCAACTGCTGTTAGCAGCAGATCATGCCGGATTTGCCCTAAAGGAGTACCTTATGGAAAAGCTTTTGGGGTTAGGGTTAGCCGCTAAAGATTTAGGTTGCTACGACGAAAATCCGGTAGATTACCCCGACTTTGCTATCAAACTGGTGGAAGAGTTGCTACAAATTGAAGGTACCCGTGGCATCCTGGTCTGCGGCACCGGCATCGGCATGGCGATGACCGCTAACCGCTATCCGGGGATTCGGGCTGCCCTTTGTCACGATTCCTACACTGCCAGGCAAGCTCGTGCCCACAACAACAGCAATATCCTTTGCTTAGGGGGGCGCATCATTGGCACTGCCTTAGCGGAGGATATTACTCATACTTGGCTGCAGACCGCTTTCGATGGCGGCAGGCACCAGCGGCGTCTGGATAAAATCACCAGACCCTAGAGCTTTAGCGCAACTAATTTGTGGCGCCCCTTGCGGCGCGAAGGTGTGTTAAGCATGGAACTTAATCTTAGTCTTTTAGCCACCCAGGCAGGTGAAGCCCTGCAAGAGCTTAGTGAACGGGCCAAGCTTCCTTCTGGTAGTCTGGTGGTGGTGGGCTGTAGCACTAGTGAAGTCAAGGGGGAGCATATCGGCTCCGCCGGAAGTCCGGATATAGCGGCAGCTATCTTCGCAGGGTTGCAGGCTACTGCCAATCTGCACGGGTTGCAACTGGCTTTGCAGTGCTGTGAGCACCTAAACCGTGCCTTGGTGGTAACCTCAGAGGTAGCCAGGGAGTACCGGCTGGATACGGTCTCAGTTATCCCAGTGCCCCACGCCGGCGGTTCCATGGCGGCACACGCTTTTGCCACCTTACCCCGAGCGGTGGTGGTAGAAAGCTTGCAGAGCCAGGCCATAGCCGGTTTAGATTTTGGCGCTACCCTTATCGGTATGCATTTAAGGCCGGTCGTAGTCCCCGTAAGATTAACTAACCGCAGTATCGGCAGAGCCTCTTTGCAGGGAGCCTATAGCCGCCCTAAACTCATTGGCGGCGAACGGGCAGTATATCGTTAACAATTATAGTTAATAGGAGGTTTTATTTTGAAGGTCAACGAACTGGAATTTTTACGTCAAACAGATCCCCAGCTGGTGCAAGCTATGGACGAGGAGCTGGGAAGGCAGCGCGAGCATATTGAGCTTATCGCTTCCGAAAACTTTGTCAGCCGCGCCGTTTTGGAAGCTGCTGGTAGCGTTCTTACCAACAAGTATGCCGAAGGCTACCCCGGCAGGCGCTACTACGGCGGTTGCGAGTTTGTGGACAAAGTGGAAGATCTCGCCCGGGAGCGGGCTTGCCAGCTCTTTGGTGCCGACCATGCTAATGTACAACCCCATTCCGGTTCCCAGGCTAACACGGCAGTTTACATGTCGGTGCTGGAGCCGGGTGATGTCGTCTTGGGTATGAACCTATCCCATGGCGGGCATTTAACCCACGGCTCTCCGGTTAATATCTCTGGTCTCCTGTATACCTTCCACGAGTATGGGGTGGAGCAGGGTTCGGAGGTTATCGACTACGACAAAGTTATGGAGATTGCCCTGCAGTGCCAGCCGAAAATGATCGTCGCCGGCGCCTCCGCTTATTCTCGGGCTTTAGACTTTGCTAAGTTTCGCGATATTGCCCTAGCCGTAGATGCTTACCTTATGGTAGATATGGCACATATTGCCGGTTTAGTGGCGGTGGGTCTGCACCAGAACCCGGTCCCTTACTCCGACTTTGTCACCTCCACCACTCATAAAACCCTACGGGGTCCTCGAGGTGGCTTAATACTAACTACCGAAGAGTATGCTCGCACAGTGGACAAAACTATCTTCCCTGGCATCCAAGGCGGTCCCTTGATGCACGTCATCGCCGCCAAAGCCGCTGCCTTCCAGGAGGCGCTACAGCCGGAGTTTAGAACATACCAGGAGAAGGTTTTGGCTAATGCTAAAGCTTTGGCTGCTGCCTTGCAGAGGAGAGGGTTCCATATTGTCTCCGGTGGTACCGATAACCACTTAATGCTGGTGGATCTGCGCAGCAAAGAGATTACCGGTAAAGATGCCGAGGAGCTTCTGGATACCATCAATATTACCTGCAACAAGAACACCGTTCCCTTTGAAACCGCTTCGGCTTTTGTCACCAGCGGCATTCGTCTAGGGAGCCCGGCGGTTACCTCCCGGGGCTTCGATGAAGAGGCTATGGATGTCATTGCCGAAATTATGAACACCGCTATCACCAACCGCGGAGACCACACCGTCTTGCAGCAGTGCCGTCAGCAAGTTCTCCAACTCTGTGCCAAATTCCCTTTATATTAATATGTCTGAATATAACGTACCATCTGGAGCAGGTTCTCTGTTCCAGATGGTAGTCTGCAGCCATCCGTTACTGCAGGAGAGGCTCGGTTTGCTTAGGGATAAAGAATGCAGCGAAAAAGAGTTTCGTCGCCTGTTAACGGAAGCCACCTACATGCTGGGTTATGAAGCTACCCGCACCTTGGAAACCACCAGTTACCCTATCGAAACCCCCCTGCAAGCTACCACTGCCCAGGCGGTAGTGGGGAATTCTTTGCTCATACCCATTTTGCGCGCCGGTTTGGGTATGGTGGATGCCATGCTTCAGCTCCTACCCGAGGCCATGGTGGGGCATATCGGGCTTTTCCGCGACCATGACACTTTGCTGCCGGTAGAGTACTATGTTAAAATTCCTTACGACCTTCAAGACAAGCAGGTCTTCTTACTGGATCCCATGTTGGCTACCGGGGGTTCCCTAGCTTATGCTCTGGAACTTCTGGAGCAGCGCCGGGCAGCTTCAGCGACTCTGATCACCTTGGTATCTGCTCCGGAAGGGATCCGCCGCATCCAAAACGCCTCTATCCCCCTCAGGCTTTTTACCGCTGCCGTGGATAGTGGTCTTAACGACTTAGGCTATATCGTGCCTGGGTTGGGGGATGCCGGCGACCGCCTTTACCGTTCATCTTCCTTCTAAAGGAGTTTACATGAATATGGAGAGACCAAGTTGGGAGAGCTACTTTATGGAGCTGGCTACTATCGCCGCCAAGCGTTCCACTTGTATGCGGCGTCAGGTGGGAGCTGTCTTGGTGCGGGATCGTCGCGTCCTTTCTACCGGCTACAACGGCGCTCCCCGAGGTTTAGCCCACTGTCAGGAGGTTGGGTGCCTGCGGGAACAGCTGGGGATCCCTTCGGCAGAGCGAGTTGAACTTTGCCGTGGTGTCCACGGGGAACAAAACGCCATCATTCAAGGAGCAGCAGCTGGAGTTTCCCTGGAGGGAGCTCACCTTTATGTCACTCTGTTTCCCTGTGTTATCTGTGCTAAAATGCTAATAAACGTAGGGGTGCGGGAAATTACCTACGCCCAAGGTTATCCAGATACCCTGTCCGCCGATTTGCTCCGGGAAGCAGGAATTACCCTGCACCAGTGGCAGCCTTAAAGAGGTGCGACAATTTAAGGGGGAAAAACTGTGACACTCGACCAACTAGCTTCGCAGCTACTCTTTACTTTCGTCGTAGCCTTAGGTTTAGCTTTAGTAGGCACCCCTTTAGCCATGGATTTAGCTGTACGCTTAAATATTATCGACCGACCAACCAGCCCGCGCAAGATCCACACCCGCCCTATACCGTATTTGGGAGGAGTGGCTATCTACGCGGCTTTTTTAGTGGCAACAGCTATTTTTACCCAACTGAGCCGGGAAGTTGTCGCTATGCTTCTGGGAGGCGGTATACTCATGATAGTTGGGGCTATTGATGACAAACGGGATCTCTCTCCGCGCTTACGCCTCTTGGTGCAGTTTGGCTGTGCCTTGCTGGCTACCTGGAGCGGTATTCGGGTAGTCGGGGTGGGAGTACCCTGGGGAGACAGTTACCTGCCTCTCGGTTTTCTCTCCTGGCCGCTCACTATTATCTGGATTGTTGCTGTGACCAACGTCATGAACTTTATCGATGGTTTGGACGGTCTTACTGCCGGTACTACCGTCATTGTCTGTGTGACCCTTATTCTGGTCGCTTGGAACGAGGAAGCGTATAGTGTCATGCTCATGGGGGTGGCGCTTAGCGGTGCCTCTCTGGGCTTTTTACGCTATAACTTTCACCCGGCGAAAATTTTCATGGGAGATGCGGGAGCGGTCTTTATCGGCTATGTTCTCGGGTGCCTCTCGGTCATGGGTCCTATGAAATCCGCTGCCTTTATGACCATGTTAACGCCGGTTTTAGCTTTAGGGTTACCGATCTTCGATACGGCGGTGGTTATGTTTCGCCGCATCCGCGCCGGTAAGTCGCCTATGACAGCTGATCGCACCCACGCTCATCACCGCCTCTTCGACAGCGGCTTGAGCCAGCGTCAAACTGTCCTTTGGCTCTACGCCATCTCCACCTGCTTTGGTTTAACCGCGGTTGGTCTTACCACCCTCCATGGCAGGCTCATTGCTTTTATTACCGGGCTGTTAGGTATTGCCTTGTTTAGTCGAGCCCATTATCTGGAGAGCAAACGTCTGGATTTGCGGCAGACCATGGACTTATCAGCTGCGGTACAAAGCTATCAGAGCTTGGCGGAAAAGCCCAACGAAAGGGTCGAAAAGCCATGAGTAAGCAGAAAATACTGGTCACCTTTGGTACCCGCGCCGATGCTGCCAAAATGGCGCCTTTGGTTAAAGCTCTGCGCCGGGAAACCGCCAGCTTTGACACTACTGTTTGCGTGACCGCCCAGCACCGCGAAATGCTGGATCAGGTTCTACATGCCTTTCAAATTGTTCCCGACATCGACCTAGACTTAATGCAGCACCGCCAGAGCCTAAATGGTTTAGCCCAGCGTATTCTAGGGGCTTTCGACGGGGTTTTGGCAGAGCTGGCGCCGGACATTCTCTTAGTCCATGGCGATACCCTGACCACTTTTATGGCTGCCGTGGCAGCATTCTATCGCCAAATCCCCATTGGGCATGTGGAAGCCGGCTTACGCACTTACCATAGATACGAACCTTACCCTGAGGAGATGCACCGTCAGTTGGTAGCCCGTTTGGCTGATTACCATTATGCTCCGACGGCGGCTAACAAAGCAGATCTTTTAGCTGAACGTATCCCCGAAGATATCATCTTTGTCACCGGCAATACCGCTATTGACGCTATTCAAGATACCGTTATCCCCGACTTTATCTTCACCGATCCTAAGTTGCAACAGCTTACCCAAAGTGGTCGTCGCCTTTTAACCGTGACCGCCCACCGCCGGGAG
>Ga0123353_10002384_pt1 | contig 23346 bp, 15 predicted proteins | sample TergutLab28metaG_3_FD_92763 | JGI IMG/M metagenome (GOLD analysis project Ga0123353, IMG submission 92763) | Labiotermes labralis P3 segment gut microbial communities from Petit-Saut dam, French Guiana - Lab288 P3 | ecosystem: Host-associated > Arthropoda: Insects > Digestive system > Gut ... | reverse complement strand
GGGATCCTGAAAACGTAACAGTATTCGGCCAATCTTCCGGAAGCTCTTCCATTGCGGCTTTGTTGACAATCCCGGAAGGCCGCAAATATTTTCAGAGAGCGATATGCCATAGCGGAAACCTGTTCGAAAGGCAGATCTCTGTAGAAAAGGCAAAAGAGTATTCGAAAATGATGCTGGACATCCTGGGATGCAAAACCATGGATGAAGCATTGGCGCTCAAGGACTACGACATAAAACATAAGCTTGAGGGAATATATGAAAACTTTGACGGGCCCGCGTTGCAGAGAGTGGCTGACGGGATTACCGTCCCTGTAAACGGATTTGAGTCTCTGCTGAACGGAGACGCGGCAAATATATGCTTGATGCTCGGGAACACAAACGGCGAAACCGACAGGGTAGCCGTCGATCGTGACAATTTTCCGCAGGTGCTCGGAGATGAGGGCAAGATTTTCGGTTTGCTGGAATTGACGTCGGAAATGACAAGAGGTGCTGCTACAGGGATCGATATCCGGACACAATCCGAAGCAATCACGGCATATCTAAACGCTGACCCGGACAATGACAGGGTCAAACGAATGATGGATCTGACTAATGACCTGTTCTATATCAAAGGGAATACGATGATTGCAGAAGCACAGTCAAAATGGTCGGATAAAGTCTTCTTGTATCAGTGGAACTGGGCCCCGGACATGACTCTGCAGCATGAGATATACGGGAAAGACTGTTGGTATTCGCCTTATGGACGAGCTGCCCATTGTACGGAGCTTCCCTTTGTCCTGAAAAATCTCGACGCCATGGAGGAGTGCAGCGGTCCCTCGGAGAATATGCCGAAGCTTTTGTCTGATCAAATGCACAAAGCCTGGTATTCTTTCGCAAAAAAAGGAGATCCGAACAATGAACTCATTCCCGTATGGAACTCCTATAATGAAACAGACAGGCAGGTAATGTATATAGATGAAGTGTGGACATTGGTGAAAGATCCGAAGAAAGAAGACAGGCTATTGCTGAAGCAAATCAAACACAATGGCTGTTTAATATGATGCGGGTATAAGGATGGACTGAAATTGAAAGAAAGCGATGATATGTTTTTTGAAATAGCAGAGTATATTGAGAGAGCAACAAAGATGGAAAACCTCCGAACGTTTTATAAAGTCGCGAATAACGAGGTGGTAATAATATAAAATTCTTCAGATCCAAGAAACTCGTCTTTTTTTTGATGACCATAGTGTGTTTTTTATGGGGGCTTGAATACATCGCGGCAAAAAACGCGTTGGTCGCTTTCACACCGATTACTCTTGTCTTTGTAAAATTCTCAATCGGAATAGCGCTCGTGTTGATATTAAAACTGATAATAGACAGAAGATTTCCGTTAAAAAAAGCTGACATTCCATTACTTATTTTATGTGCGATATTCGGGGAAGTGCTTTATTACGCCTCTGAATACGGGGCTATGGCGTATCTGCCTGTATCGGTTATCACTATCATCCTCGCATTTGTTCCGTCCTTGTCACTTTTACTTGAGCTGATAATTTACAAAACCCGGCCTACCCTGTTGATGATTGCGGGAGTATTTATAAGCATTATAGGCGTATCGCTGGTCATCAGTGCGGATTTCGCAGAACTTCTGTCAGGAAAATATATCGGATATCTGCTTGCTTTCGGAGCCGTGATTTCATGGAACGTATACAATTTTATTACGAAAAGGCTCACCGATACATACAAGCCTTTAGATCTGACTTTGTATCAACTCGTATGCGCTGTTCTGATATCAGCTCCTATCGCGCTATCCAATATGCCTGAGTTGTCTGCTTTGGATACTTCTGTTTGGACCGGCGTTATATATTTAGGATGTGTAAGCGGGTTTATCGGGTTTTTGATTTACATTAATGCCATCGCTGTCATAGGACCAACGCCTTGCGCGATTTTTTCCAACTTCCTTCCCGTTACGGCGACATTATTTGGATGGTGGTTGCTTGGAGAAAGGATATCAGGGGTACAAATAATAGGGGGTATCATCGTGATTTTCTCCGGCGTGATGGTAATTTGGCTTAAAGAACAGAACCAAACTGCCGATAAACAAGGTGTTGATTTGCATATATAATGGCCGGCTGGTCTGGATTTGCAGATGAACAGAGTTACAGATGCAGGGGCAGCTTTCTGTAGTCCCTGTAATAATTAATAAGAAGAAAAGAAAACATAAGCTTGGACTGTACATTTCCGTCATCAAGGTTCACATTTATTATTTCCAGAATTTTATTTATTCTGTTTAGAGTGGTATTTCTATGCAAAAATAATTGTTTAGATGTTTTTGATAGATTACGATTATTCATCAGATAGCAAAACAGGACGTCAAGCAGGTTTGTGTTATTTTTGGAATCATATCGCATCAGCGCAAATATTCCGGGATGAGTTAAATATATAATATCGTTACTATGAAATAATCGTTCAAATTGTTTTGCACAAAGGTCAATGACGTAATACATACTGTAAGCTTCCTGTTCAAAAATTCGCGTATCATTATTATATGATAATGATGGCCCAAGTTTAAGTATATTCCGGGTCAGGGAGTATATCACAGACATCATTTCAATTCTTTTTACGCCATTGCTTACCGACGCGTAAGCATCGTTTTCCTGCAAAAACTCAAGGAGATCTTTTTTTAGCTCATCAGGTATTTTATTGATTATACTGTCGCTGGGGTAAACTATCACAATTTTGTTTTCATATATGGTGATGTTTGATTCATAGAAAAGATTACTCAAATGATTTAGCAAAGGCGCAGGATTATTGATCAGGACTTGCTTATTTTTAAAATCGATAATAACAAAATGATATCTGTTCTTTTTTATCGGATGCTGAAGGATTGAGGTCCTTTCTGCTATGTCAGAATAATCGTGCAGTTTCTTAGATAATATATCAATTAAAAAACCGGAAAAATCAGCGTCGCAATACTGATTCGAAATCTTGCTGATCTTGTTTAGTGCATAGTTTATATTGTTATACAGTACAGGAAGCTCCAAGTCCGTTTCGATAATATTGCATCCCGGGACAATGATTCTTCCAATATCGTGATCTGTTCCGGAATCCGACAAAAAAACTGTCGCCGGCGGTATAATAGATTTATTATTTATATATTTTAAAAAGCATTGCCAGTCGCTGATAAATAAATGGTTGTCAAGAGGTAAAGACTTCCCGTCAAGAATGAATATTCCCTCCGGCGGGGAGACCCTATCGTAAGACTTCTTTGCGCTTTTAACGCTTTTTCCAAGCTCTTTAATTAAAAAATCTATTATTGTCATAATCATATTATTATACATTACCCGAACTGGCTGTATATTTATTATTTTTTAAATGAATTGCATATATGATCAGACCAAGCGCCAGCAAGCCGCCGCAAACAAAAAAAATAGTTTCATAGTTGCTGTACGCAATTATATAACCTCCGACGATAGGCCCCAATCCCTGCATGACATCAGGCCCGATGAAATAAGTACTGCTGGCCAAGCCTACCCTGTATGCCGGGACGGAATTTATACATTGTGCCTGCAATGAAGGCTGGCCTGCGCCTTGTCCGAGCCCTTTAAGCGCGGCAGCGATGAAGAATACCCAAAGATAGTTCGCAAAACTTAAAGTGTTCATTCCGATTGAAGCCACGATGAATGCCGGGATCAAAACGTGAGCCAGCCCTCTGGTGTCGTAAATTTTACCTGCGAACAAACGGCTGACAAGTATAAATATGGCGCTGACCGTAAAATAAAGCGAAATGTTTTCAATGGATTTGCTTTGTGCATAAAGAGCTATAAATGTAAACTCCACACCGTTTGCGAAAGAAAAAAAGCCTGCCAATATGGCATAAAAAAGTACTTCCGTAGCGATGATTTTTTTTATGCCTTTGTATTGGTTTGCTCCTTCTTTTTCTGTCTTTTCATATGCTATCGCTTCTCCTTCAACATTTCCGATCCCATGAAGCCTTTCTTCATCGTTACGTAAGTTTTTCTCACGGGTATCAGCTTCATTCCTTTTATACTCATATGGTATGAATAACAAGACTACTATCGATATCAACGGTAAAGATCCCGCCAACAGGAAACAGATATGGTATCCGAATGCGTTGCCCAGCTCAAGGCCTATGGCCGGACCAAAGGAAATCGCTATTATCGATCCCATGCCGTACAAACCGATTGCCTGACCGATTCTGTTCTTAGGTACAAACTGAAGAAGGATTACTATACTTACAACGGAAATCAGGGCAAATGCCACGCCATGGGCGATTCGCGCAATAAGCAGTGAGGCGAAACTATTGCCTAATACATACATGACACATGCTGCAGCCATTATTACATTTGAAATTATAAAAAGCATTTTAGGATTTTTTTTATCCGCCAGTTTACCTGAGACAGGCCTGAATACAAGCGCTGTCAACGCGAAAGCTCCCGAGATGATTCCCGCGAGCGAAATACTCATTCCAAGGCTTATAGCGTATTTTGGCAATATTGGGTTGATGATGGTGTAATTGATGAACAATAAGGTATAGTTGATCATCAGTAAGACAAAGTATTTAGAAAATATCGTTTTGTTTCTCATATATGACCAAGCCTTAAGCCCATTTACAATATCATTTTCCCTATTTAAGAACAAGAATCCTTGCGGAAGATTATACTAAGCGCACATTTAATCCGGGTATAAACATTGAAGGTGCACAAGAATCCTTTAATATGAATTAAAAATTCTGCAAATTGTTTATATAAAGTATATTAGTTTTTAGTAAAGTAAAGAATTGGTTGTTTCTAATAAATCCAAACGAAAATCTGTACAACGTGCACAGAAAAAAAGATATCCGGTTGGCTTAAGGGCTTAAAGTGCTAAAGTGCTTATTATAGTTTGATTAATTAGTTTTCATATGCGGATTTAGAAAAGGAGGTATTCTATGGGAGCTAGATTAGCCGGTGGAAGGAATCTTGATACCACGCGTTGGTTCGCCATGATCTCAGGACTTCTGATCATGATTGCGGTATCGTATGCTTATTGCTGGAGCTTGTTCCAAAACCCGATGATCTCGGAACGCGGAGCAACGCCTGAATTAATGGCATTATACTACACTATTCTAACTGTTATTTATGCAGGAATGACCTTGGTTTCAGGGAAAATTGTCGAAAAGGTCGGGATACGCAAAAGCGTTCTGATGGCGCTGGTTGCATACGCAATCGGGTTTGTTGTCGTTGGAGCCTGGCAGACATTGGGGGGGTTCGTTTTAGGCGCGCTTATTTTTCATAATTTCCAGCAAGCTATTGCATATGTAGCAGTATACGCGATGATTGCGAAGCTGTTCCCGGACAAAAAGGGAACATGTATGGCAATAGTAGGCATGGGTACAACTGGCGGAGGTATCTTTATGGCACCTCTTGCTCAGTATTTTATCGATACATATTCATTCAGTCTTCAGTTCTTCTGGATGGGCGGTATCTTAACGATTCTCGGAATAGTGGCGTACTTTATGGCAATAGATCCGCCGGAGGGATATTTGCCTAAGGGTTATGCTTTAGCCTCCGAGGAAGAAACAAAGGACGAAGAGACCGGTAAGCCTGGATTTGTGCAAAAAGACTGGAAGGCTATGCTAAAAGATCCTGCATTCTATGTACTGTTCTGTATACCTGTCTTCGCCGCGGTAGGATATATGATCCTCCTATTCCAGATGTCTTGGGTCGCGCAGGATATCGTAAAGGTTACGGCCGCTCAAGGAGCGTGGCTGGTCAGCGCTTCTACAATTGGATCTACAGCCGGCAAGCTTGTGTTGGGCACATTGTCTGACAAGCTTGGGAGACTGAACATGTTGCCTGTAATATTGGGGGTGCAAGGCATCTTCCTTTTAATGTTAATGCGTGCAGGAGAAGGGGATGCTATTTATTTCATGATCTTTGCCGTGCTGACTACATTCTGCGGCGCTTCGATGGCGGCGTTTACAGGCCCGCTTGTCAGCGATCTGTTCGGGAACAAGTATTTTCCGTTTAACTTCTCGATCGTTATACAAGCTCCCGCTATTGCATCAATCATAGCTCCCTGGCTTGCTGCATTTGGTACAACCAATGGCTTCGGCTTTACCTTCGCTGTTGCCGGCGGAATGTCTTTCTTGGCTGCAGTCCTAGCTTTTGTGCTGAGAAAGATGCGCAACAACAGACTTGAGGTTTATAAAAAGGTCGCTGTGGAACAAGAAACTACTGCGGAATAACAAAATTTAAGCACATTAACAATTTCACGAAGTTGCGGGATACATGAATATACGAGCGATTTCGTGAAATTGTTTTATAGGAGGGGAAGGCATGAATGATACCAAGTACAAATACACATTCGATCCCTATGAATACCCAAGTGAAATAAAGAGTGTCGTTTACCTAAAGGGAAGCTGGTATGAGATCGGCAGACAATATGGCAAAACTGCCAAGAATGCCGTAGAACGCCTGATAGTATTCGGATTGAATACTGCGCTTACAGGCTATGGAAATCTAGGCGAAGCACGGAAACCATTACAAGCACAGAGCGACTACATAGCGGCAAAGGCCCCGGAGCTGATGGAAGTGTATAAGGGGATTTCCGCGGGTTCGGGAAGAGCGCTTGAAGAAGTACTTTTCGGGTTTGCCTTTGCGACTCCCGGCATGGCTGACAGCGGTTATTCGTCTGATGACATAGAAGCGAACCGTGACGGATGCAGCAATATAGTTGCATGGGGGGATGCCACAAGGAACGGCAAGCTGATCGCAGGGGCAAATACAGATGCGCCGCCCTGGTTTGAGCATTATTACGGGCCCGCGATCGTTGTTTTCCCTGATGGTCATAACGCGTTTGTGGGATACGACGGGTTCACGGGAAATTGTTTCATGAACGACAAGGGAGTTGCCGTGACGACAGCCGGGGGGCAGGGGCAAGGCGAGCGAGGAGACTACGGTGTCCGTTTGCCCTACAAGGCGGGAGAACTGCTTTCCATGGCTTATAGCAGCACAGCTTCCGAAGCTAAGGATTTCTTTATCGCATCCGGGGGCCCGGGGCAGGGTGAGAACCTTCAGTTTTCGGATGAAAGCGGTGTTTCTTTTGTGGTTGAGCATACAGCGGCGAGGGATTGCGTAAGGGTATCCGGTGACTTCGGCGAAAAAGACGCATGCTATACGATCGCGTCTAACGGATATCTTTGCAAGGAAATGCAGGATTCACTTTATAAGGGCGAAAAAGCGTGGGATGATTGCCTGCCCCGTATTTGGACAGAAGAGAGGGTTTTTCTCGATAACTGGGGGGAAAATACAATTGAGACGGTAAACGCTGCGCTGGGCTGTCCCAGGTATTATATTCCTCCTGATTGGGAAAAATGGGTAGAGGCAAACCAAGTAAAATGGCACATGAATCCTTTCAGCGAATGGGACGGAAAAACCGGCTGGTCTGAGGAGAACTGGGATTTCGGAAACGGGCTCGGATGCTGGTCACCGGAAAACATGACACAGATGTTCAAATGCATCCTCAGGGCAGTCGTAGTGCCTGAGGACAGGCATATGTATATCATGGTCGGCGCCTCAAACAGATTCATGTCCTTTAATCCAAACGCGACGGGCAATTTCTGCAAGATAGATCTAAACCCTGCGCGTGGATGCGAGACTGTAGATCCTTGCGCAATAAACAAGAATGCGCAGATAGAAGCGGACAACCAGCTGTTTAAGGCGGCATACGATCTATCTAAAGCTGAAGCTGAAGAATGTGTTCAGGTTGAAAAAGAAGACTATTTAAATATGGCAAAGGAAGAGTATTTTGCGGCGGTCAGCCTTACCTGTCTCGCAAATATTACTGAAGGCGATGAACAACTGGATTATCTTAATCAAGCGACAACAGCGTTCTGTAAAGCGCAATGTTACGCAAAGCTTGCGCAAAATGTAGTGAAAATTCTGTAAGGAGATGATGGAAGAGAAAAAGGATTTTCTCAAAGTCCGGCCAATCTTCAGCTTCCATAAAGGAGAGAGAAATGAAAAAAACACAACCGGGCATATATGAAGGATATTCTACGGAACAATATGACGGGTGGGAGCGTTTTTCGGAATATCTTCCTATGAGGGATGGAGTAAAGATAGCAATTGACTACTATATACCGACAAAGAACGGGAATTTAGCTCAGGAGGCTTTACCGGTAGTCTGGATTTTTTCACCGTATGACTACCGCACGGTGATGGCTGAAAACAGGTGGATGGACGGCACCTCTTATGAAGAAGGCTTTGAGGAAGAGATAACCGGCTTTGGTAAGCTGATGCTGAGGCACGGATATATCTTCGCTATGGCCGAAGTCAGGGGCACCGGGGCGTCTTTCGGATGGCGGCATTCCGTGAACAACTATATCGAGGCTATGGACGCATATGAAGTTTGCGAATGGCTCGGAACACAGAAATGGTCAAATGGTAAAACCGGTTCGTTTGGCTATTCGTACTTTGGCGGGACGCAGCTTGAAGCCCTCAGATATACGCCGCCGCATCTTACTGCGGCTTTTATAGGGATGACCGACTATGACAAATATGACGCTTGGGTTCGGGGAGGCATACTCCGAAAATTCGGAACACAGCCGGACGCTCCGTCAGTGTTGGATCTCGGGAATACTCCGGTTGGAGGGATGGACGATCCTAAGGCAAAAGAGGTGCTTGAAAAAGCCGCCCGGAACCACGACTTTAGCACTATGCAAGCCCAAAATATGAGGGACTGTCCTTATCGTGACTCTTGGTGTGAAGAGACTGATTCATATCTGTGGCAGACGATAAGCAATTCAACATACAAAGAACACATCAACAGGGGGGATACTCTGGTCTATCTGTACGGCGGCTGGAGAGACGTTTTTAGAAGGGATACTTTCTTGCTTTATCGTAACATGGTAAATGCGAAGAAGGTGCTGGTAGGCCCTTGGCATCATATGGACGCGAGGCCGGGATTTGATTTCGATATCGAGAGGCTGAGGTTTTTTGACTACAGCCTTAAGGGGATCGAAAACGGAATAATGGACGAGCCTGAGCTTTTCTACCATACATATAACCATGAAGACGGATGGGTTTTCGCGGACAGCTGGCCGCCTGAGAATGCGGAGATGAAGTCTGTGTTCCTTTCAGAAGGGGAGTCAAATCTAGCGTTTACTGCTCCGGAGGATTTGGAAAAGTATGACGAGTATCAGGTCAGGTATGACATCAGCGAAAACATCGACAATGACCTCGTGACTATCGAAAGAGAAGAAAAAGGGTTGGTTTATACTTCGGCTCAATTGGAGGAAGATATCAACATGACAGGGCATCCGATCCTGGAATTATGGGTATCATCGACAGCGGAAGATGGGGACTTCTTTGTTTTACTAGCGGATGTTGACGAGGACGGGAAGGGCAGGTATGTCACGGACGCAATGATCAGGGCCTCGCTAAGGACTTTGGCCGAGCCGCACTATGACTATATTGGGCTGCCATGGCATAGGGGGTTTGAAAAGGACTGCAGAAAACTGAAACCCGGCAGAAAATACAGGCTGAGGACCGATTTTCTGCCGACATCATATGTTTTTAAAAAAGGGCACAGAATAAGGCTAATCATTACCTGTGCCATCGGGAAAATACTTTTTATGGAAGAGCCTGTCGCGCCCACGATTTCTGTTTACAGGGATTCGATTCACACATCGTATGTGCAATTGCCGGTAGTGAATGATTAAAGATTGGAGGAGTAAATTGATCGAAGGGTTTTCGGGTATAAATGTAATAGACTTTACCACAGGTGACAGCGGCCTGATTTGCGCTGAATACCTTGCGATGGCCGGAATGAGGGTCATCCGAATAGATAGTCCGCATAATAACAGTCTTGAAGAAGACAGATATAGTTTTATCGCCAATAACTTGAATAAACATTGCGTAACTCTTGATGTTGAAAATTCTACAGGGCTTGAATTATTCCAACGGCTGATTGAAAAAGCCGACGTGCTGATCGAAAACCGCTCCAATGGCGAGATGGAGCGGTTAGGTATCGGATATAACAATGTGAAAAAGCTGAACCCCCGGCTTATATATGCGTCGATAAAACCTTATGCAAAGGGCAGCCCCTGGCAGGATTGCCCTGCTGATCGGTTCACTGTAAGCGCTATGAGCGGAGCTACATATTTGTGCGGATATATGGGCGGTGTCCCCGTTGAACCGGGACCGGACCTGCCGGACGTGACATCGTGTGCGTTTGCGGCTACAGGAATTGCCGCGGCTTTGTACCAGCGTGAACTAACAGGGAAAGGACAGTTTCTTGAGGTCTCGCAGCAGGATTCTGTCATAGCTCATTCCAGGAGCGCGTATGAGAGCTTTCACAACAATAAAAGGAATATCAGGGTCGGAAATGCTTTTCCGACATTACCTGACATGATACCGATGGAATTGTTTAAAACCAAAGGAGGCGCCGACGATTGGGTGATCATAGGATGCCTCGGCCAGGAGATGTTTGAGCTTCTTTGCAAGGCGATGGAGATGCCCGAGCTGATAACAGATCCGAGGTTTGTTGACTTTGCCGCTCGATCAAAGAACAGAGATGAAATCATGGAAATAATATCGGAATGGACAAGCGATAAAGACAAGTTTAAAGTTATGGATATTCTTTTAAGAAAAAATCGCGTGGTATGCTCTGCCGTTTATTCATTGGAGGAGTGTATAAACGCCGAAGATTTACGCAGCATGGGTTTCATTCAGAAAATTGAAGATCCTGAATGCGGCGATATGTGGCTGCCGGCTTTTCCGGCAATATATTCGGAAATAGAAGTCAATCTAAGAAGCCCGTCGTTTGCAGATGCCGGTGATGAATCCGTTTTGGAGGACAATCTATGAAAGCACTGGAAGGGGTTATTGTTATTGATGCTTCACTTGCGGAAGCAGGGACTGTCGCAACACAGACTTTGGCATTCCTCGGCGCTGAAGTCTATCATGTTGAAAGACCGAGCCCTGACATGGACAACCGGTATGTGGGCTCGATTATAAGGAATTCAAATAAAAAGTCTTTCACTCTGGACACAAAATCTGACGAAGGCAAGGAGATAATGTGGAAGCTGATAGAGAAAGCTGACGTTTTCTTTGAAAGCTTTGCTCCCGGTGCGTGGAACCGTATGGGATTCAGTTATGAAGAAGTGAAGAAGCGAAATCCGGAAATCATTTATGTGTCTCTAAAAGGGTTCGCTGGAGCAAGCGATTGGGGGACATGTATTACATATGATCCGGTAGCCGCATGCTCGGGCGGAAGCGCATATCTCTGCGGATATGAAGATTTTCTTCCAATGCTATGCGGGATCAATGTCGCTGATTCAGGCACGGCTACTCACGCATCTATGGCAATCGTGATGGGGGTGCTGTATAAAAAACTGACAGGGAAAGGCCAACTCATTGAGATACCGATGCAAAACGTAGTTATAGAGTACTGTAGGGCCGCGTTTGCGGAATACTACGCGACAGGTAAGGTACGAAGATCGGGCAACACGTACAGAGGGCTAAAGCCCACAGCGCCACATAACATATATCCTACCCGCGGGACCGATGTTACGGGAAACTATATCGCGATATCGTGCAGCGCAGAAGAAGATTCTCCCGACTTTTTCAATCTTTGCACAGCGATGGGGCGAAAGGATCTCCTTGACGATCCCAGATACGCAACACCGGCTTTACGTTATGAAAACAGGTTTGCGCTTGATGCAGAGATTTCAAAATGGACTTATATGCATTCCAAGGATCAGGCGATGAACATACTCGCGAAAGAGTACCGCGTACCTGCGGGCGCCGTTAACAGCATGTCAGATCTTTGCGATGATGAATTCACAGGCTCTCATATACTAAGGCGCATGCCTGATCCGCATATAGGGGAGCTTCATATGCCGATAGTCCCCATCGATATGGAACATCACCGGATACAAGCGGTAACCTGTGACAAGCACGGGACCGGAAACGAATACGTATATTGCGATTTTCTCGGGATGAGCAAGGAAGAACTTGAGGATCTTAAAACAAAAAGAATCATCTAACGGGTATACGGAAGGAGATTGCTATGAAAGTTATAAACGGCGATCCGTTGACGTTTGAACAAAAAAAGAACCATTTACAAATCTATTGGTATGACAGGATTTTAAATGATCAATTGGAATCATATACTGACTGGTCGGAAAAAAATGAACACGCGAACGCGTCAAAAGGATGGGCTGAATATCTCGAACAGATAACGGATAAAGAACAAGAGGCAGATCTGGAACTGAGATGGTGGGAATATAAGGGAAAAAGCGTCAGGGACAACCTTCCCGCTCCCTTGGTCATATGTTTTCACGAGTACTACAATACGTGTTGGCAGCACATTGCAGACGCGGAAGGGCTAATCATCGTCGCCTTCGAGTACCATAGAAATGCCAGGCCGCCGGAAGGAGGTTTGGGAGCATTGGGCTATGGATCACGTGAAGATGAGATCATCACATACAATATAGTCATAAACAGAGTCATAGAAAAATTCAATATCGATAAGCAGAAAATATACTTAAACGGACTGTCATACGGGGACGGCACGGCGCTGAATTATATTATGAAATACGGGGACAGTATCGCAGCGGTAGTCCTTATGAACGGCCCGAGTTCCCCATACAATTGCACCCGGTTGGGTTTTGACAAGTTGCCGAACCTCCCCTCGATGCAGCTACGAAGTGAAGACGATCTGACCTGTGATGGGTTTCCGGACGGAATGTCGTTTGATTGCAAGGGGAACTACGAGTGGCTGAGGAATATCAGAAGCCGTTCCACGGTATACAACAGAAACTTGTGGCTAAAGGCGAACGATATAAAGGGGCTGCCCAAAATATATTCCAGGGGAAAATATGTATTCCTGATATATGAAAGCGAAAAAGGAGACGTAATATATAACGAAAACGCGGAACGTTGTCATATTCCACCCATAGATTACGCTCAGATCATGTGGGATATGCTGTACAGCAGGTATAAGAGAAACGATAACGGAGAAATCGAACTCATCGGAGAGAAACTGCCCGCGGATAAAGATGCTGTCGCGATGGTAGTAGGATCGAAGAATATATATACCGACAACATGCTTGTATCACTTGACGCGCCTTTATATAAAGTTGATCCGATACCGGATTTACTCAGGGACCACCGGGTATACGCTAAAACGGAAGTGTCGTATTCAAGTATTTACGCCCCTTTAGACGTTCTTAGCAAGGCTTTCGGTATTGAATATAAGATGAACGAAGTTTACAACTATTCCGATTGGTCGGAAGAGAATCCGCCGGAAGACTTTCCCGTCCTGGACGACAGCATCATTGAATTCAGGTATAGGGAAGACGATTTTAAGATTTACACAAATACGAACATCGTCAAGAAAAACAATAAGATTCTTGATCTTGAGAGACCGCCGTTAGTGATTAAAGGGGGGATGATGATCCCTGTAAAGGAAGTGGCTGAACTTCTCGGTTTCAACGTAAGCGAAAGAAACGACTCACTTTATATCACCAAACACAAGGTACAAATCGGATATAGTTTTTCAAGAATACTTCGGGAAGAAATCCTTGCAGAAACCAAGCCTGAACTTAAATACCTTGTTTCAGTCATCTGCCCGAGGAACGGAGAAATATCTGTTTCAAAGGAAGTTGTTGATGAAGGCGAAACTATAGAGCTGAGGGCGGTTCCGGACGATGGGTTTGTGACAGATGAGGCCGTCGCTTATATGAACGGGCTGGAAGTTCCGGTAAACAGAATAACTGATGATCTGTACTACGTATGTAATGCTCTGTCCGATGTAGTAATCGAAGTGAAATTCATTGAAGCAGGAGGGTGAAATGTACCAAGCAGAGGATCTTGTCATAGAAGGGCTTTTTCAGGACGTCGATTTCGACGTTACGTTGGTACCTCCGGCGGTTAAACCGGTCGTTTTTCTCTCCGGCAGTTTGGAAGAGATGGGGAGGCAATACGGAGTCCGGGTAAAAGAGCTGATAAAGAGAAACGTCGCCATGGCTGTCGCCGAGGCAAAGGGTTTTTACGATTCGCACGAGAAGCTGATCGGTAAGTTAAGAGAGCAGGTTGGATATACGATTGATAAATTTCCTAAAATCCTTGAGATGTGGGAGGGGATTGCAGAAGGTGCCGGCGTATCCTTCGAGCAAATTGCCCTTTTGAATAACAAAATACCTATCATTGTTGGACGAAACAATTGTTCCGGCATTGCTGCATGGGGAGCGTGCACGGAAAACGGGGATATGCTGGCGGCTTCAAATGTCGATACCTCACCCCCGGTGGCGTATTATGGCGTCGTTCTGATCGCCAGACCTGAAAACTACAATAGCTTCATCACTTCCATCGGGCTGGCAGGCCAGATTTGTGGTGGAGCGGTGCTTAATGGGAAAGGCGTTCATTGCTTCATGACCGGCAGCCAGGCCGGACGTCCCGAAGATTTACTTGGGGGATTTGATCCTATCAGCGCTCTTGGCGTGATAGGCCTTACTTGTGAATCGCTGAAGGAAGCGGAAAGAATGATAGAGAAACTGAAAGTCTTCGGTTCTTCAAACTATATCTTAGCTCATAAGGAAGAAGGCGCTTGCGCCTTTGAGTATACGACAGCGGAAGAGACATTCAGATACAGCGGGGATTTCGGTGAGAATGATTATCTGATAATCGCGAATCATTTCGTGAAAGAAGAAATGAAGGCTGCGCATTTCAAGCCCCCATACCCTCATCCGTCGCTTGAGTTCAAGGATTCATATATAAGATACCGGACCGAAGAAAAAATGCTATTGGACAATTTCGGCAAGAACGACCCCGAATTGATGATGGGCATCATGAGCGCGCAAACGTATCTGGAAGACGGGCAGATGAAAGAAAGGAATAGCACAGGGACCCTGGAGAATAGCTCCTTGTATGAGTATTCGCCTAATATGAGCTCCGACTTCTATCAGTCGGTGGATAGCACGATGGCATATCCGAAAAAGGGGGTTCTCTATATCAGGCATGGGTGCAAGAATTCTGCTGTAAGCTTTGTCCCGGGAAGCTATAGCGGATATGCGAGATTCCTGCTCGGCGAAAGCGATGACGACACTCTCATACAGGCGGAGAACGACGCTAGAGAGCAAATGTGGCTTTATACCGTCAATCTAAAATCTAATGACTTATGTACCAAGATGAAACTGATAAAAATGAAAAACGCTTTTTGGCAGGGAAAGAACTGTGTTATTAAAAAGAATCTGGAAAAAGACGCTATGAAAATCAAGGAATTTTCAGGTAAGGCGATGGAACTCTTTACAGAAGTACAATTAATGGCAAAGGAGAATTGATGAGTATAAGAGAATGCGCTTTAAAGAGCCCATCTTTCATGAAGCTGAAAGAGGTATACAACAATCGGGAGACAGAGGCTAAACGCCTTAGGAATGAAGGTAAAAAAGTCGTTGGGACTTTCGGCTGCGATGTCCCCGATGAGATACTGCTCGCTGCGGGGCTGTTTCCCGTAAGAGTCTATGGCGAGCCGGATTTACCTCTTTTCGATGTCGACAAGTACCTTGAGCTTTCATTCCCGGTGATGTACAGATCCCAGTTTGAAAAGCTGATCAACGGTGTTTATAATGAGTTGTTTGATTGGGTGACGATTTCAAGCTCTTCGGATGCAAACTTAAGGTTGTTTTATTATCTTAAAGAAATAAGGCGGATAGAACCGACCATACCTGTGCCGGCTGTGTCTTTCATAGATCTGCTCTTTTTAAGGTATAGTATCCATCAGGTCAGGAACGAAATGACCGTTTTGAAGTTCAAACAGGAAGCGGAGATCCTCGCAGGAAAACAGATATCGGATAATGATATTTTGCACGCATCCGAAATCTGCAACGAAAACCGTTCAAAACTGGGAGAGTTTTCATTATTCAGATACGGTGAAAAGGCAAGGGTTACAGGGAGCGAAGCTCTGACAGTAATCGGGGCTTCTTTGTTCATGGAGAAGGAAGATCATACAAGGACGCTTGCGGAACTGCTTCGCGAAGTAAAGGATTGGGAGGAGGCAGATGGTCTCCGGGTATTCGTTACCGGTAGTGATCAGGACAATCGCCTGCTCTATGATCTTATTGAAGAATGCGGCGGCCATGTGGTTTCTGAAGACCACAACTGGGGCGACAGGCATTTTAACCGTAACATTGATACCTGCATGGATCCTATAAAAGGGATCGTAGACCGTTATATGCTTCGTGATGCGAGCCCGAACAAAGCTTTGGTTTCCGAAAGGGTGAAAGCGCTGTATGAGAATGTGAAAAAAACCGGGGCCGAAGCTCTGATCTCATTCACATATCAATATGACGACTCGTCTTCCTGGGACTTCCCGAGTCAGGCTGAAAAGCTTAAAGCGGACGGCATCCCGTCACTCAGGTTAACAGGGCAACCATATGATCTCGGAAACAGGGATGCTTTGAAGAACTTGATTGGCTCATTCATACAGGAAGTGCAAGGAGGGCAGTCTCATGGCTGAAGATAAAAAAGGTACGTTGCAGGGCCAGAGATCTGTCAAGAATATGGAATCAGCCAAGACTGCGAGCCAGTATCAAAAAGCGTGGTTTTCAGCGATGAGTGAGAGAGTTTCAAATGGGGAGCCGTTCGCCTATATAAACGCGGACGTTCCCATGGAGATCTTAAGGACCATGGACATTCCATTTGTTGTGAACCAATGGTGGGCCGCGCTATGTTCCGCAAAACAGATGGCAGATAAGTATTTCGGATTTTTAAGAGATAACGGATACAGGGACGACCTATGCAATTATTGTGCAACCGCATTAGCCGGGTCGATGGATTTAAATCCGGAAGACGGACCTTGGGGCGGATTACCAAAACCGACGATCACAATCACAAGGTTGACCTGTGACTGCCAGGGGAAAATATTTGAATTGTTTTCGCAGAAACACGGAGCGGATTTTTATCCGATGGTAAACACGATACCGAATATAGCGCCGGAAAAATGGTGGGAGAAAACGGCCGATCATTGGGAAGATCTGTATGAAAAGGAAAGACTGGATGCCGCGGTAGAAGAACTAAAAAGGCTGATAGGTTTTCTGGAAATGAAAACCGGAAGAATGTTCGACAACAACAAACTCATAAAAGTGATGAATCTTATCAACGAGCAGGAGAACTATTATAGAAAGGCCCGCGATCTGATCGCCGATACCATGCCTGCTCCGGTTACCATCTCCGACACAGTAAACGCGGTCATGCAGGCGCAATGGCAGAGAGGGACCGAATGGGCTGCCGGTCACGCAAAGGCTTTCTACGAAGAAATCAGAGAAAGAGTCTCCGCCGGTGATACAGCCTGTCCAAATGAAAAGATCAGGCTGATGTGGATCGGAAGAGGGCTATGGTTCAATTTGGGCTTCTATCAGTATTTTGAAGAAAAGTTTGGAGCGGCGTTTATATGGTCGATGTATCTGGCGATGGCCGCCGATGCCTATGTCCGAAACAATGTCGAAGCTGACCCGCTGAGGGCTTTAGCTGCTCGTTATATCGGCATGGAAGACTTTCTTCATATGCCGCCATGGAACTCCGAATGGTTTGCTTATGAAGCGAAACACAATAAAATCGACGGTGCGGTTTATCTGGTTCCAGAAAACTGCATGCAAGCTGTTGAAGGGGCATATTTCATCACAAAAGCCTTGGAAGACTCCGGAGTGCCGGTTTTACAGTTAAGAGCGGATCCGGTCGATGCACGAAGATGGAATCAGGACAACATGACGATGGCTGTTGAGAAATTTCTGGAAGAAAGGATTATAGGTGAATAAAATGCCAAAGAGAACCACTGTCACAACTAAGTACGGCAAGTATGTCGGCAAGGAGGATGAATGTGGGGTCATTGGATTCCTCGGGATTCCTTATGCCAGGGACCCTGAAAGATGGATACGCGCAGAGCTTCCGGAGCCATCGAATGAGACTTGTACCGCGACTGAATTCGGGCCTGCGTGCCCGCAGCCGATTTTCCCCGAGGAATACCCCTTTGGCGATCCGACGATGAGCGAAAAAAAGTGCCTGAATCTAAACATATGGACTGCGGATACCGAGGTAAAAAATAAACCGGTAATGGTCTGGATACACGGGGGGTCATATGTTTCAGGCAGCAACTGTGTGCCGTCATATACCAATGAAAAATTTGTGGCAGGATGTCCGGATATTCTGATCGTCAATATCAATTACAGGTTGAACGCATTCGGTTCAATGGACTTGTCAAGTTTCGACAGCAAGGGTGTGTATAAAGATTCACCCAGTATCCAAACGCTCGATCAGATGCTGGCACTACAGTGGGTATATGAGAATATCGAAGCTTTTGGCGGAGACCCGCAAAACATAACAGTATTCGGTCAGTCGGCGGGATCATTTTCGACATCTACGCTACTTTTAATTCCCGAGGCAAATATGTATATGAAAAAGGCGATATGTGAGAGTTCCGGATATTGCTACAACATGAAAACAGCGAGTTACAGTAAATGGCTTGGGGAAAGATTTGCCGAAACGGCGGGCGTCGATACATTGGACGGATTGCTATCTCTTTCTGCTGAGCAGTTGCTTGCCGCAGCTGAAAAACACTTCTTTGACCCGGAGTGCAGAAAGGCGTACGAGCCTTTAAGAGATGGCAAACTCATTCCGCTGGAACCGTATAAAGCGCTTCGCTCAGGCGTGGCAAAGCATGTGACGCTTATGTCAGGCAGCGTATCAGGGGAATACGACACCGCATATTTCGGGGCAGGCGACGAGGATATAAAGGTAAGTACTTTGGGGCTTTTCGGCGACCGGCTGAATGAAGAGGTATTTGATAAATATGTTGAAAATTACGAACGGCGGGATAAAAGGGAAGCGTATTTGGACCTTCGAAATGATTTAGCTATCCGTATGCCGGTTCTGTGCACAAATGAAGCGCAAAACGAAAGCGGAGCTGAAACCTATATGTATTATCTGGATTATCGACCGGATAACATTACCCTCCGCTCACAGCATTGCTTTGAAATACCTTTCTTTAACGATAAGCTCGAGATCCCGTTTTTTATGGATGAAAGAACTAAAGAGCCGGTACAGGGTTTTGACCCTGCCCCGAAACTTCAGAAGGAGATTCAAGGGATTTGGGCAAATTTTGCGCGAACCGGCAATCCGGGTGGAGGCGCAATCGGCATCCCGTGGCCAAAATATAATTTACAGGACAAGGCGACCATGGTCTTGACGAATGATGGCTGGGGAGTAGTGAATCATTTAAAAACAAAAGACACGGAACTGGTGCAGGGTTTGATGGATGAGACATTGGATAGGTAGACGTTCGTGAGTACAATAACCATGATTATAGGAGGCGATACAATCCTCGGAGAAAACTCTTCCAGGTATTTTAATGGCGTTGACGAAGTGTTGTTCAGCGCCGATATAAGATATACGCATCTTGAAGTGCCTTACAGTGACGATGCTGTTGAATTTGCCGACCTGAACAGGGAGCTTGAAAATCTTGAGCCGCTTGCAGGCAGATTTGAAATCGTTTCAATGGCAGGGAACCATATTTTTGACGCCGGGGAGAAACCGATAAAAGAAACCATCGATTGGTTGGATAAACAAGGCATTCTTCATGTTGGTTGTGGTATGAATATTCAGGACGCTATTAAACCTGCGGTCCTGGATAAAAACGGTGTAAGGTTTGGTTTTCTTAACTACAATTGCACAGGACCAATGCAGACGTATGCGGAAGAGAACAAAGCCGGATGCGCTTTCGTTAAGATAATAACAAAGTATGAACTTGGCGATGTGGCAAATCCGGGTGGCCCGCCAGCTATTATAAAAACATTTGCGGATGAGAAAAGCTTTGAGCAAATGAAAAACAACATCAGGGAGTTAAGAAAGCATTGCGATGTGCTGTCGGTGTACTTACACAAAGGTTTAGTACATAAGCCTGTCAAACTGGCAGATTATGAACAGCTCGTATCGTATGCTGCGATCGATGAAGGAGCCGATGTAGTATTCGGATGCCATTCACATATCCTTCATGGAATAGAGGTATATAAGGGAAAAACTATCTATCATGGGTTAAACAATTTCATCGCATGGGTCCCGTCTCTCTCCCCGGATTTTAAAGCAAAAAAGGGCAAAGCAAATGATCTGTTTGATCCGGAAGAATGGGCGAGAACAAGGGCTGAAAAATTTGGGTTCATTCCTGACCCGGAGTATCCGACGTATCCCTTCCATCCGGATTCGATTTATACGATCATTGCTAAATGCTATATCGAAGGAAAGAGAATTGTCAGGACCGGTTTTATCCCGGCAATTGTAAACAAAGAGGGAATACCTATCGTTGTTGGCAGAGAAAACGGGGGACAGGAGGTGCTTGACTATATGATAAGCATTACCGAAGGGGCAAACATAAATGGGGAATTCTGCTGGGACGGGGATGAAATAACAATACAACACCCCGGTCTATCAGAAGCATGATATTTGGAGGGAAATAAATTGAATAAGAACACATATAAGAGCATCTTTGAGAAATACCCGTACGATCCATGTCAAAAGCCGAGCGAAACGCAGGAGATAGCGGTTGTCGCGGGTTCATGGCGAGATATGGGAAGACAGTATATCCAACAATGCCGGGAAGGGTTTCTTGCGAGAAGCGCAGATTTGCTGGGAGCGTTTATAGATTTTCTGGGCTCTGCCGAAGCCGCATACGATATGGCGCGAAAATATACACGAGCAACAAAAAAAGAGTTTCCCGGTCTTGTGGAATTGCTTGAGGGTATGGCAGATGAAGCCAATCTTGATTATGAGGAAGCCGTTATAGTGCTTTATGGGAAAAGTATATTACGAACTGCGCAGGAATGTTCTCATGTAGCTGCCTGGGGCGATGCGACTCTCGACGGGCATTTGATAACTGCCTGCAATATCGACTTTGCTTATGATGCGAGAGAGTATCTGCCGGCGGTTCTTGCTTTTCCGAAAGACGGAAACGCGTTTATATGCAGTGACTTATTTCACCGAGATAGTATGAACGAAAAAGGACTTATCGTCCAAGGATCCGGCGGCCAGAACGCAGGGGAAGGTGACATGCAATTAGCAGATGACAGACATATGTGGAACGATGTGAATATATACGTAAACGCATACTGCAACACAGCTAAAGAAGCTGTTCAGGCTTATGAAAACTGGAAATACATTGTGGGATGCAATCAGTTTTTCGGAGACCCTGGCCATGACACCTATATTATGGAATTTACAGCTGTGAAGTGTGCTATAAGACGCGCCGGAGACCACGGGGAACAGGATTATTTAATTGAAAACAATGGATATGTTTCAGATGAAATGCAAGCCTCACTTATGACACATGAGCGTTATTGGACAGATTGTCTCCCGCGTTATTGGACTGTCGAAAAGATTCTGAAAGACAACCTCGGCAGTATAACCAAAGATATACTAAGGGAAGCGGAAGGCTGCAGAAAGTTCTTCATCCCGGAAGGGTGGTCGTTTGATTTCAGAGATGACTGGGGGGTCAATTACTGGTATGACGACGATAGAAACCCGTTCGATAGCGGATGGCATGAAGACTGGTCTTTAGAGCATGCCGCATGGCCACCGGAATGTAAAGAGCCGGCTTTCAAGGCAACCATGAGACATGTAATGGACGCGAATACACTCTCTTACTATTTGATGAAAGGAGAAGGAATAAAATACTTTTCTTGTAACCCCGGGGCTACAGGTACCTTCTGGAAAGTACAACTCGGCGGGGGCATTTCGGAGATTACAAACAAAGCAAGATGTGAGCTTGAAATGCAGCTTTGGTGTGCCGTAAGAGATATTGAGATGTCGAGAAGCGAAGACGCTGAAAGGATAAACCGTCTTGACAAGGGCAAGGTTAAAATGTATGAGGGAATCAATTATCAAAGTTTGGCAATCTGCGCGGGAGAGTATACAAATAAAGATGAGCAAATGAGATTATTTGGCAAAGCTCTTTCGGCCTTCTGCGCAGGGCAGTGCTATGCAAGGCAGGCGCAAGACAAACCGCAACAATTGGAAAACTATTAAGTAAATAGTCAATCCTTATGACGATGACTGTTAAGCAATCGCAGTTTACAAGAGGGTTTGTAAAAGCTATTTGCGCTTAGAGGATCGGCGCCGGTTGGCGCTTTCGCCGGCCCCGTCTTTCCTGCGGCGCATGGCGCTTTCGCCGGCCTTGAAGTTATATATAGGCACGATGCGCTTTTCGATGCGCGCGGTCGGCTCGATCCGGCTCACGATGTAGCCGAGGCTCTTGTAAGCCATCGGGCATTCGTCGAGTGTCTCGTCGGCTACCGTCGTCGTGAAGACCCCCTGCATCTCCTTCTTGAACGCCGAGACCGTGAACGTATTCTTCGCTTCTTTACGGCTCATGAGGCGTCCCGCGCCGTGCGGCGCGCTCTCGTTCCAGTCAGGGTTGCCGAGCCCGGTGCAGACGAGGCTGCCGTCCCGCATATTGATCGGGATCAGCAGGGTCTCCCCGGCGCGCGCCGACACCGCGCCTTTTCGAAGCATGCGCTGTTTCAGGTCAATATAGTTGTGCGTCGTCGTGAACCGCTCTTCCTCGGTCAGCTTCATGCCATTCATGATCTCACAGGTGATCGCGTGGCGGTTGAGCTCCGCGAACTCCTGCATGAGCTGCATGTCGTGCAGGTAGTCGTCGAGCAGCTGCCCGCTCACATAGGCGAGGTCGTACGGGATCTCGCAGAACTTCCTGCCGCCGAGCGCCTCGTAGCCTTCCCTCTGGTAGTGCTCGGCTACCTGTAGCCCGATATTGCGGCTGCCCGAATGGATGACGAGGTAGAGCGCCCCGTCTTCGTCCTTGTCGATCTCGATGAAGTGATTGCCGCCGCCGAGCGTCCCGAGGCTGAGCTCCGCGCGCTTGGTGTTGACGACGTCCGTGCACCTCAGCGTATCGAGATCTATCCTGCCCAGGTACTTGTGCGGGGCGCTTCTTATATCCATCCCTGCCGGTATGCGCTCCCGTATGAGGCTGTCGAGCTTCGGCAGGTCGATCCGTCTTTGCTCCAGCTTAACGGTCTCCATACCGCAGCCGATGTCCACGCCGACAAGGTTCGGCACCACCTTGTCCTTGATAGTCATCGTCGTGCCGATAGCGCACCCGGCGCCGGCGTGCACGTCCGGCATTATGCGAATTTTTCTACCCTCCGTGTACGGCTGGTCGCATAGCTTGCGGATCTGCCCCTCAGCGCTTTCCTCCAGCTCGTCCGTATATATCAACGCCTCCGCGTATTTGCCTCGTATTTTGATTACCATGCCAGATAATATACCACACTTCGATGCGGCTAAAACGACGCAT
>Ga0123353_10002383_pt1 | contig 23355 bp, 15 predicted proteins | sample TergutLab28metaG_3_FD_92763 | JGI IMG/M metagenome (GOLD analysis project Ga0123353, IMG submission 92763) | Labiotermes labralis P3 segment gut microbial communities from Petit-Saut dam, French Guiana - Lab288 P3 | ecosystem: Host-associated > Arthropoda: Insects > Digestive system > Gut ... | reverse complement strand
CGATGAACACATATAGTCAAAACAGGTAGGCGGATTAGTTGGGATCGGCTCAGTATTCGACCAACATCCTGAATACCATTTCCAACCTATACTATCCACCCGGTAAGTAGTATCTGTTCTCCAGGTAATTACGGGTACCCCATCGTAGAGGTTATCATAAGCAGACTGCGGGTAGTTAGCAGGGTTATAACCATAAACTCCCGGGTATGTTTGGGGCACTACCGTATAGGGTCTTCCTGTCCAATACAACCCGGCGTATAGAATTTTAGTACAGGCTGGGTTGGCATTATTCTCCATATTAAACACCACATTGGCGCCCGAAGAGTTCTTCAAGGTATTACCAAATATGGGGTCACTGTTCACAAATTGCATCCAGTTGTTGGCTGGATCGCTGTTTGTACCGTACCTGAAATGCCAAGTCATGTTGGTGTTTCCCACCATCACAAAATCTCCCTTAATATTATACACGGATTGGTATCCGGTATAGGGAGAGGTTCTTGGAGTAAAGGGGACTTGTTCTACTATTTGCCCGAAAATAGAAACCGGGAATAATAATACTGTCAAAAAAATTAGCAAAGCAATTTTCCTGTGCGCATTTTCAATAAAAGTGTAGAATTTTTTCATAAAAACTGTTATTAGTTTATAATGTAATTTATAATAATATTTTTTTTCTTTTACACAATAATATCTGTTTTTTTGTTCGCAAATTGCTATTTTGCTTCAAAATGAAACAAAATTCACTCGCATAACGCAAGAATAATATTTTTTTTAATATAAAAAGATTCCTCGTCAATAAAATATTAACATCATTTTGTTCACATTTTTCCATTCTCAAACGATTTAAGAAATTAGTTTTCAATTAGTAACGAGAAGGAGAGTATAGTTAGCTGAGTATTTTATAAAGAGTATCCTGTAAAGAGTTTTCGTCAAAAAGACACAAAAATTGGCACAAAGTACACATTTTTACACTTTCTCGGACACAGAACGTGGCAAAATGTGCGCTTTTAGTTTATTGAAACAATTATCAATAGTTAGAAGTTCAATGTATGATAACCTTTGTAAATATTATATGTTGATCGTAGGTAGTAATCCTTATTCCGTAAATTCCTTTAGCCACGTTCAGAGTTATTTCAGTCTTCACGTCAGTTGTCTGCCCTGACCACACTACCCTGCCATACATATCTATAATATCAACCTGCTTTATGGGGATATGGTTTTCATTTAAGAGCGTTACTATATTATTATAACTGTAAACCTGAATAGTGGTTTCATCTGTAATGGAGATTCCTTGTCCTAATGCAAATATTGCTTCTATCGTTGCATTCGATTTCACATTATAGAATGTATAAGTTTCCAACGCGCCAACCGATAATCCATTCACGATGAGGTTTGAAATAACATAGTTTTCATTTGGGGTAATCACGAAAGTCTTATCCTCGCCATGCGACACCATAAAAGTACCGGCAGGCGAAATAGTTCCACCCGTACTTGCTTTTGCCGTGAGCCTGTATTGGTTCAACTCAAGTCCGCTAATAGTAACATCCTGATTTGCTGTAATATTATTGATAGAATAAGTACCTAAGGAGGCGTTTAGCATAATATTGTTTACAAAAACGGCTAAGAAAGACTGTGTATAACCTTCTTGAATATCAATCTTGAACGTAAACTGTCCGCCATGTTCAACAGGAGTGGTTGAGCCGTTGGTAGGGGTAAAGAGTACACCTACTAATTCCGGGAAAGTTATATCATATTTTCTTTTTTCAAACTGCACCGCAATTGTATGGTCATCTGTCACATTAAAGAACACATAGTATCCATTTTGTACCGCATCGGGATTGTTTATTCCGTTAACGAGCACTCTTGCCACTTCATAACCGGTAGTTGGGGCGAAGGTAAAGATTCTGTTTTCGCCGTTAGGAACGTTCACTATTCCGGAGGGAGAAATAAAACCACCTTGTGCAGCTGTTGCAATAATCTTATTTATATTAGATTTAAAGACTACATGAATACTGTTGTTAGCCGTTACATCCATAAAGCGATACAATCCATCTTCGAGCGCTTGGGCATTATTTACGCCGTTCACGAGAACTGCTTGCAGTTGAAATCCTTCGTGTGCGGCAAATACATAGATGGGCGAGTTAGCGCCATGTTCAACTTGAACGATACCGGCAGGTGAAACCACTCCCCCATCGGTATGGGTGGAAGTAATGGTATATTTAATTTTTGTAAACGTTACGCTAATAGAGTGTTCCTTTATTACATTTATAAAAGTAAATATGCCTGCTTGGGCGGCGCTTGGATTTTCTACTCCGTCAACAATCACTTTATCCACCTTGAAGCCTGTTTGGGGAAGGAAGGTGAGAGTTTGATTGTTTCCATGCGGCACCATTGGGTTTTGGGGATTAATGGTTCCGTTTGCCCCTGCTGTAGTGGTTATAAGATAGGTTTTCCTTACAAAAGAAGCAGAGATTGTATGGTTTTCTTTTACATTAACAAAATTATAAACACCTGTTTGTGTTGCATTTGAATTTAATACGCCATCTACAATAACTGCGCTAATATTATATCCATTATTGGGTACAACATGAAACAGTTGGTTGGTTCCGTAGGCAACCTGCACAGCGCCTTCAGGTGAAATCGCTCCGTTAGGATTTGCTGTGGCAGTAATAGTGAACATAATTGGCTTGAAAGTAGCATAAATAGTATGGTTGGCTTTAAGGTTTGTAAATGTATAGCTACCGGTAAAAGCGGCATTCGGAATACTAACATTGTCCACATAAACCTTGTCAATGGCATATCCTTCTGTGGGAACAATCGAGAATGGGAAAACGAGTTCTCCAGAGTCAACGGCGATATAATTCACTGCATTCGGAATATAGGTTGGGAACACCGCACCGCCCTGTTGTTGTGCCGCGCTGGGTCCAAACTGTATAATATACTGGGGATACTCTTCAAATTCAACATGAATCGTATGGTTGGCACGGATATTATTGAAAGTATAGTTTCTTGAAACCGGCACTGGTACAGAAACGTTGTCCACGAAAAGGGCGCTCACTCTAAATCCTGTTTCGGTAATAAACTCATACGTCTTGTCGGTTCCGCAGTTTACAGTAGCAAGTCCTGAGGGTACAATCGCACCCAGCGGATCGCTAATCGGAGTTGCCATAATAGAAAATTGGTCCAAAACGGTATTGACCTCAATGAGCGGAAGTGATCCGGTTACATTGTTCATGGTAAAGGAGTATAAATAGCCCGAACTTACGCCCTGATCAACACCATTAACTAATATTTGAGAAATTTGGTAGCAATCGGCTTTAATATTAAAAGTAACATTTCCGCCATGTGGCACGCAATTTGCCGGCACCATGGTTACGGTTGTTCCCTCTCCTAAAATATTGTTCGGATTCATCGCGTAACAATTCATGGCAAAACCAACATGAATGGTATGAAAATCATTAATATTTTCAAAAGTATAGGTATATTCTTCTGTATCTTCGTTATTTCCGGTAAACATGGTCATACCATCCACCACTACTGTAGTTATATGGGCGCCGGCAATTGGAGTGCACGTGTATGTAACGGTTTGCCCTAAGGAATAATTAACCGTTCCAGATGGCGTGATGCTTCCTAATGCAGGATTTGAGTTTGTGGCAACAATCGGATAATCAAAAATAGCAATGGCAGTTTGGTCGGAGGTATATGTCCAAATGGTGTATGGGAAAAGTTGCGTAGTTCCAATAAACCATCCTTTAAAAATACAATTAGCCTGAGTTGCATTCGGAATGGAGCCAATAGCGGTATTATAGGTAACCGTTATTGATGGTGTAGAGACACTACCTGTGCTTGGATTCAAAGTAAGGGTATATTGTTTCAGTTTGAATGATGCCGAAATCGTGTGATTGGCAGTGATGTTGGTAAAGGTATAAGTTCCGCCGGTAACAGCGCTTTGAACATTCACACCGTTTACTAACACCTGGTCTATTTCATATCCAAGATTTGGGGTAATGGTATAGAGTTGGCTTGAGCCGTGATTGTAGGTATGGGTTCCAAGTGGTGCAATGGTGCCGTTAGCGCCTGCTGTGGAGGTAATTGTGTAAGTCTTGATTTGGTAGTTTGCTACAAACGTTCTATTTCCGGTAACTGTAAACGAAAAACTCGTATTGGTGGTAACCGGCGCACCGTTTTCAGTCCAGTTAATAAAATTGTAAGCGGCGCTGGGAACGGTATTAATCGTTGCCACATCGTCAATATAGTAGGAGCCTCCTCCGCTTACTGTTCCGCCTGCTACGGGAGAAGCGCTGACAGAAACGGTAAACGATTGCGTTTCTACAATATCATCTACATCTCTTGGGGCAAGTTGTCTGTCGGTGTTAAAAGGAACTGCAAATCCGGTAACGTCAAAGCGTTTCACGGGATCGGTAACATAACCGGTAATATTTCCGTAGTTATTGCGACAAATCATTTGACTGCTATTTTGATAGATATTAATATTTGCGGCGGTTCCTGTTCCAAAAGTGCCGGCAGCAAACTCAATCTTTTCAAGTTTCACCAATTGCGATTCGTAAGTATTGAAATTAGCGATCAGGTTTGCCATGGTGAGGGTAATAGGTTGCACCGGGGTTCCGGCAGTTCCGGGGGCTGTATTCGCAACAGGTATCAATTCACACAAACCGTTATACATGGTACATGTACCAACAACTCCGCCTGAAATAAGATCGCCATTGGTATAGGTATGGGTAATCATCGGGGTTGCATTATCATAGATTAACAAACCGCCGGTAGCATCTTTCACGTAAATATTTCTGCCGGTACGATACACGAAAGTAACATCTCCGGTAATTTTGTACCAAACAGAAGAGGTAACGGTATTGGCAGCTTTAAATGCTGCAATGGAAGGCACTTCTATTGGGAAAGTGTAAGTTGCGGATGCAATCGCGCTATTGTCCATACCTGCTTTGGTTGCCATTGCTTTAATGGTGGTTGTGGCAGTAACATTAATAGGAATTGTGTAAACGGGCGAGCTTGTTGTTGGATCGGTACCATTTGTAGTATAACGAATAACCGCGCCTTCGGTAGTACAGTTTATGGTAATATTTTGCGGAGTTGCAAAATTGCCCCCGGAAGGAGTAAAGGTGGGGGTGGATACTGTATTGGATTGCACATCGGTTATACAGATGTTATCAATATTCACCGAAGTAGAGCCGCTTTGAGAATTTTTTGTAATTCTTATACGAACATTTCCGGGAATATCTAAATCGAAAGAGGCTTCAAGCATTTGGCTTCCTCCGGCTATCCAAGAAGGTACGTTGGTAATTGTCTCGGCTGTAATCCATGTTTCTCCCTGATCGGTAGAATATTGAAGATTGATAATGCCTCCGCTATGACTGCTATAAGAAGCATAGTTAAACGAAACAGTTCCAATTCCGTTGGTTCTGTCGAAATTCATTTCAACTCTATTCTGATTGCTGAGCGTATCGGCAGTGGCATTCCCTCTAAGACGTATGCTTCTTGTGTCAAAAGCGTGGTCGTTTGCGTCGGTATTCGTAACAACACCAGCCACTCTCCATTCCCCCCATTGGTCTGTTACAAATCGGGGTGTATAACTCGTACCTGACCATGCAGGATCTTCAAAATCAACAAGTATATCACACTCTCCGGCTTCAAAGAGTTTTATTGCAAACAAGGCAGAAGCAATGGGACTATTGTCATAGTTCTCTTTTACCCCTATCGCTTTCACATGATAAGTTCCTGTTTCATTCAATTCAAAAGGAGAAGTATATAAAGTGGAAGCGGTGGTTGGATCTGAACCATTTGTAGTATAATAGATAGCAGCGCCTTCGGTATCACATTCAATAGTTACAGTTTTTGGCGAGGTGGAAAAACCTCCGTTCGGAGAGATCGTTGGGGTGGCAACAAGCGGATTCTGAACCCCATAAGATTCCCATTTAAAATTATCAATACAGGTTTGAGCATTCGTGGTGCCCTCTCCTTGTAGTTTAATTTTTACTGTAAAGACACCTTCTATGTTTAAATCTGATACCTCTAATGTTCTTAATTCTGTATCTCCTCCACAGTTAACACCTGAAGCCACTAAAATATCATTGATGTAAACCTGAACAACACGGTTAGCTGCAGAAGTATATGCTCTCTTATAATCTAAAGAAAGTTTTGAAATTCCGCCCGCAATAGTGGCTTGAATATACGATTCGGGATGTCTTAACACAGGAGTTACGCCCTCAATAGTATAGGGCGTACTTTGTTTATTTCCATCTTGGCAAGCCACCCAACTCCAATCATAACCGGTTGAACCTGTTTGGGTACCGTCATTATAAGCTGCGTTTCCTGCTAAGTTAGATAATGTGTTAAAAGTTTCGTGAAACTCTTCGCCGGGAAGTTCCTGACCCATTTTATAAAGTACAAGATGTTGTTGGGAGCCTGTGTAACAGGCAAAGCGTGGCGAACTTACATTATATTGTAAAAAACGTCCCGTAACATTTACACTTTGAACCTGAAAACGGTTTGAAACGTATGTAATTGCCCACATCTCTGCATTAGTTAAAGCTGCCGGATTGGTGGCATATACCGCATTGGCGCTTCCATTATAGGATACATACACTTCCGTAGCTTCATTGTAAATAGTTTTATTACCTCCCGTTGTTTCAACTTTCCAAACAATGGCTGCGGAGGGATCGGTAATATCATCGCCTACGGGAGTAATGGCGGTATTGGCAAAAAAAGTGCCGTTGTGAACATTGTTCATAGCTTGACTTGCGGCGGCATCGTAAGCAAAAACATAATATCCATCAGTAAGATCAGCAATTGAAGTAATTTTAGTGAATGTTCCACTTCCGGTATATTGACCGAATAATGGGTTGAAAATGCCCAAAAAAGTCATTATCATAGACAGGGCAAACAATTTAAAAGCATAGTTTTTTTTCATAAAGTTATAATTTATTGATTATTAATATTTTTCTTTTTAGGGCGACAAATATAATATTTTTTTATTACTGACTGACAAAAAAAAACTTAAGGTGCTATTATTTTTTTAATATATTAATTATTAGCTGAGTTTCTGATGTTTCAATACTTTTGCATCTAAATAGAAAATAATCTCTTCTGCAATATTATTACAGCGGTCGCCTATTCTTTCCAAACGACGAACCACTGCATGTAAAAACATCAGTTCTTCTGCTTTTTGAGGATTGGCAAGCATCTCATTGGAAAGCACTTTGACGGAATTGAAGTTTATTTCATCTACCAAGTTATCAATTCCGAAAACTTTTTCAGCTTTTTCAGTATTCTCTTCATTGAAAGCTTCTTTCGACAAGGTGTACATAGTTAATATCTCTTTATACATCTGCTCTATATGAAGCATCTCTTTGAACGGCTGCTGCAGCTCTTCGCTCATGTTTTTCACAACAAAAATGGCGATCCCTTCGGCGAAATCTCCGATGCGCTCTAAGTTGTTGTTAATTTTTAAGATAGATAGAGCCAAACGCAAATCTATTGCCACCGGATTGTATGTTGCAATGAATGCTTCACATTCTCCATCAATCTTTAGCTCTAACGCATTGACCATTTTTTCGCGACTCATCACTTCGCGTGCGGTCGCTTTATCAAAAGTAAGCAAAGCTTTCTCAGATTTTCTTAATTGCTTCTCTACAAGCACCCACATCTCTTGAAGTGAGGATTTTAATTTTTGAAGTTCTAATTCGATTTGTAACATAATTAATGATTAGATGATGTGATGATTTTAATTCTCTTAATTCTTAATTCCTAATTCTGAGTTCTGAATTCTTACTTTTTACCCGAATCTTCCGGTAATATAGTTTTGGGTTGCTTCTACTGTAGGACTTGTAAAGATGGTTTTAGTATTATCGTATTCAATGAGTTCGCCCAAATAGAAAAATGCAGTTCTGTCGCTTACACGGGCGGCTTGCTGCATATTGTGGGTAACAATCACAATGGTATAGTCTTTTTTGAGTTGATGTATAAGTTCTTCAATTTTTGAAGTAGAGATTGGGTCTAAAGCAGATGCCGGTTCATCCATCAGAATTACAGAAGGTTTTATGGCTAAACAGCGGGCAATGCACAAACGTTGTTGCTGTCCGCCCGAAAGCTCAAAAGCAGACTTTTTAAGCTTATCTTTTACTTCTTCCCACAATGCTGCTCCTTTCAAAGAGTCAATAACTCTTTCTTCTATAAAAGCTTTATCCTTCTCCCCATTTACACGCAATCCGTAGGCAATATTCTCAAAGATAGTTTTAGGAAAAGGATTTGGTTTTTGAAAAACCATACCTACTTTCTTGCGGAGTTCGTCAACCAAAACGTTTTTTGCATAGATATTTTCGCCGTCAATTAGAATATCACCTGTCATTTTTGTGTTCATAATCAAATCATTCATCCTATTAAACAAACGCAAATAGGTTGACTTCCCACAGCCGGATGGACCAATAAAGGCAGTAACCGCCTTTTCAGGAATATCCATACTTATATTTTTCAAAGCCTGAAAATCTCCGTAATAAAAGTCTAAATTTTTGGTTTCTATACAATTCATAGTTAGTGATTAGTGGTTAATTCTCAGTTCATTTTCACCTTCCGTCCAAAGTATCTTCGCAACATGTTAGCGGCTAAGTTCAATATTAATACAATGGTTATCAATACAAATGCGGTTCCATAGGCGATGGTTCTGCTGGCTTCAATGTCGGTACCTGAAGTGGATATTACATACAAGTGGTAGGGAAGTGCCATCACCTGATCGAAGATGGAGGTTGGGAGCTTGGGAAGGAAGTAAGCGACAGCAGTGAACATGATAGGCGCTGTTTCGCCAGAAACACGCCCGATAGATAGAATAAGTCCGGTAATGATATTGGGAAATGCCATAGGAAGAATCACTCTTACAATGGTTTGCAGTTTCGTTGCGCCTAATGCTAAACTACCATGCCGGAAGCAGTCGTCAATCTGTTTCAGGGCTTCCTCGGTAGTGCGAATTACAATAGGTAAAACCATCAATCCCAAAGTTAATGAACCGGCAATAATAGAATCTCCGAAACTTAGATAATTGACAAACAACGCCATTCCAAACAATCCGAAAACAATGGAGGGGATACCCGACAAGTTGTTGGTCATCATTCTAATAAAACGCACTAACCATGCTTTTCCCGCATATTCATGGAGATATATTCCTGATAAAATGCCAATAGGGAACGCAAAAAACATAGCGCCCACAGTTAGATAGAGCGTTCCTATAATTGCCGGAAAGATACCGCCTTTGGTCATGCCGTCTGTAGGATAACTGCTTAAAAACTCCCAACTAATTGCTCCTGCACCACGAACTAAAATAAATCCGAGTATCGCTCCTAAAATCCCTACCACCACAATGCTCAACATCCTAAACAAGATGAAAGCAGAACTTTGAAAAATCCGTTTTTTGGTATTGTATTTCATTGTTAATAATTATATGATGAGGTGATTAGATGATAAGATGATTTATTCTCATAATTTTTAATTGTTAATTCTTAATTCTCTTCCTACTAGTTATATATTCCACACTCAGATTAATGATCAGGGTCATTATAAATAAGATACAACCCAGCAAAAACAACGCTTGATAGTGCGCGCCCCCTTTTGGAGCTTCACCGAGTTCTGCGGCAATAGTAGCAGGAATCGTTCGGAGCGGTTCCAATAGTGTATGCGGAATAATTGCCGAGTTTCCGGTAACCATCAACACGGCCATAGTTTCGCCAATGGCACGCCCTATCCCCAACACAACTGCTGCCGTAATTCCCGAAATAGAATATGGTATAATCACTTTGTAAATGGTTTGCCAATGATTAGCACCCAAGGCTAACGAGGCTTCCCGCATAGCTCTCGGCACCGAACGCAATGCATCTTCAGATATTGTGATGATGGTAGGTAAAGCCATAATTCCCAATATGATACTTCCCGTTAGTCCAGTTTCTCCAACCGAAAGTCCGAAAAGTTTCTGCACCATGGGTACAATAACTACCAGTCCAAAAAAGCCATACACCACCGACGGGATGCCGGCTAAAAGTTCTACAGTAGGTTTCAGCATTTTATAGATTCTTCGGTTGGCTAATTCTGCTAAATATACAGCTACAGACAACCCAAAGGGTAGTGCCAAAAAGATTGCGCCCAGACTTACCCAAAGCGTTCCCAAAATGATGGGCAAAATTCCAAATTGCGGAGCGGGATGGGCGGTAGGATACCACTCTTTCCCTGCAAAAAACTCAGCAGGCCTTATCTCCCCCAAATTCAACACTTTCCCTTCAAACTCCTCATTTACATATTGTTGCGGGATAAAAGCCACTATACCCGGATTCGACTCAATAATCCTATATAGAGTATTAACAATATTGCCCGCTTCCAGCTCCTCTTCACTTTCCACATATTGCTCAATATCATTAAGTCGAAACACAAGAATATCATCTTCTTCATTGGCAATTCCCAGTGCGCTCCACAATTCAATTTCATAATCAAAAATCTCTTTTACTTCAAAAGGAGTAATCTTAATTACCGGATTTTGTGAATGAACAACCAATTCGTATCCCTCCTCAATCACTGGTTTTTTGAAAAGCCCTGCGCCTTGACTGAATAAAAAAAGGATGATAAGTAAAATGATGATTGAGGTAACACTTCCCGATAGTTTTAAAACTCCTTCCCAAAGCGCTTCCAAAAAATATTTGCGTTTTTGACCAGAATTTTTCACGGATTTTAAGATTTCTATCATTAATGTCTCTACAAATAAACAAGCGCAAAAAACGCCTTATCCTGTAAAAATTTAATTTCGATTTAAAGTAGTTTTGGTTAAAAAAATATTACAAAAAAGTTACTTCATTTTTCGTTCTCAATAAGCATACGCAAAGAACGGATACCTCGATTGTCTGCTTTATTAGAAAATTGATCTATTTCAAATGTATATATTCCTGTTTCTGAAAAAAATCTTTTTGGGTAAACAGTTAATCTGTAAATCTTTACATTAGGAGAATTACCTTTTACATAAGGTTCTTTGGGATTATCAAAATTAAAAAAAATAGATTTAATAGTATTTCCTCCTTTAGGAGTAGTCGTACTAAATGTTGCATAAAACGAATTCACATTTAGAGTCCCAATAATTTCAAGTTCAAGAATAATTGAGTAAGGTTTTTCAGAACTTATTAAAGATGCTTCAAAAGTAATTGCTTTATTTTCAAAAGACCAGTTGTTGTCTGGAAAGGTAACATTTTCGTCATAAATTACAGATTTATTACAATTTACAAAGAGAAAAACGACCGCAATAAGGGAAAATAAAAGAGTTATTTTTTTCATATTATTTTTTGGGTGCAAATTAACAAAAAAAAATAAGAGAATTTCAATCGTTATCTTACTTCATATTTATACATTTTTGAATTATGGCGCAAAGATTTAGAAGAAAAAATATAATTAATTCTGAAAAAAAGATGGCATAACCGCACTTAACCTTCATGTTATTTATTCAAAGAAAAATATACTTTTGGCGCGCAAAAAAAATTAAAAGAAATAACCCCAAAAAAATAAAATCTATGAAATGTAAAAAACTACGATTTGCATTTATTGTATGTCTCCTATTTTCAATTTTTCCAAAAATAGTTTCGGCTGCTGAAGGAGATGTTTTATGGAAAACCAATTTCGGCGGAAGCCGTAATGATTACTTAGCTGCTGTAACTGAAGTACCTAACGGTGTGGTGGCAGTTGGCTACTCCCAATTCGGCTCTTTTGGAAACGGTGATTGGGAAGATATTATTGGAAAAGGAGATATTGATGCCATTATCATAAAATTCGACAATGAGGGAAACGTGGTTTGGAAAAAGAATTTCGGTGGGATCGGAATAGACCGATTTGAATCGGTAGCCACTCTCTCAGACGGAATTGTTGCTGTGGGATATTCGGATTTTACCTCCTTTGAAAACGGAGATTGGTTTGAGTTTCAAAGAAAAGGGATTCAAGATGCTACGATTGTAAAATTCGACAACGATGGTAATGTGTTGTGGAAGAACAGCTTTGGTGGAAAAAATTCAGGATATAGCAGGTATCTTTCAGTAACTGCAAACTTCGATGAAATTGTGGCAGTGGGTTATTCAGATGCTTTCGGTGCAAATGATTTGGAAGATATTTCCGGAAACGGAAGCGAAGATGCTATTGTGGTTAAATATGATAACGCCGGTAATATTGTATGGAAATCTCATTTCGGCGGCAAAGATATAGATAGATTTTTTTCTGTAACCCTTGCAGCAGATTGTATTGTAGCAGTAGGCATTTCATATCCGGAATCTTTTGAAAATGGAGATTGGGAAATCGTCTCTTGTAGAGGTGGAAAAGATGCCATCATGGTAAAATTTGACCCAAACGGGAATGTGGTGTGGAAAAAGAATTTCGGTGGAAGTAGCGATGATTATTTTTACTCGGTAACAACACTATCCGATGGATTTGTTGCCGGAGGTCTCTCGTTTCCAAATTCTTTTGGTAATGGCGATTGGGAAATGGATACATGCCACGGTTGGGAAGACGCCATTATTGTAAAATTTGATGAAGAGGGAAATGTGAATTGGAAAAAAAGTTTTGGCGGAGCCGGCTGGGACTGTTTCTATGATGTAACAACAGTACCCGACGGAATTATCGCCGTTGGGGGCTCAGATATTTTTAACTCAGGCGATTGGAAAGAGATTACAGGAAAAGGAAGCAACGACGCTACTATTGTTAAATTTGACAATGCCGGAAATCTGTTGTGGAAAATGAACTTCGGCGGAAAAGATGTGGAAAACTATAATTCAGTAACTATTGTAGCAGATGGAATTATAGCAGTTGGTTATGCCAATTTTGACTCCTTCGATACCGGCGATTGGTCAACGATTAAAGGCAATGGATGGGAAGATGCCATCATCGTAAAATATGCAGCAAACTATGCAGGCATTGAAAATTACGAACAGGGACAGGCTAAAATTAAAGTTTTTCCAAACCCCACGACTGGAGAATTGACAATTAACAATGAACAATTAACAATTAACAGTGTTGAGGTTTTTGATATTTACGGTAGAAAGATATATCATCTCTCAAATCTCAAATCTCAAATCTCAAATCAAATTGATATTTCTCATTTGCCAACAGGAATTTATTTCTTAAAAATTGATAATCAAGTAATAAAAACGGTGAAACAGTAGCATAAAACAAAAAGTGAAACAATTCCTATCTTTTGTTAATAAAGAGTTTATGCACATCTGGCGCGATAAACGAACCATCCTTGTTCTGATCGGACTCCCTATTATACAAATGATTTTGTTTGGATTTGCAATCTCCACAGAGATCAGAAATGTGCGATTTGGAGTATTTATTCCACAAAAAGATGCAGTTACCTCTAAATTAGAAGAGCATTTTAAAAACAACAATTATTTTACATATATTGAAGAGATTACCGACCCAAATCATTATGCAGATTATTTTAAAAAGAATAAAGTAGATATGATTTTAGTGTTTGATAATCATTTTGAATACAAACTTATTCATCAAGGAGAAGCCTCTATTCAAATTCTTACAGATGGCATTGACCCAAATACTTCCATTGCAATTGCCAATTATGCCGATCAGATTATTCGTAAATACCAACAAGAAACAATGGTTCAGGTGCCCACCGGAAATATCGTTGTTCCACAAATTAAGTTATTGTATAATCCACAGATGAAATCGGCTTTTAATTTTGTGCCGGGCGTGATGGGTTTGGTTTTAACGATTATTTGTGCCATGATGACTGCTGTTTCTATTGTTCGAGAAAAGGAACGGGGCTCTTTGGAAGTACTTTTGGTTTCTCCGGTAAAACCTATTTATATCATGATTTCCAAAATGTTGCCCTATTTAGTAATCTCTGGAGTTATTATGATACTCATTATATTGCTCTCAATTTTTATGCTGGGAGTTCCTATGGCAGGAAGTTATGTAACTTTCTGCCTAATATCGCTTATTTTTGTGATAGCAATGCTTGCAATGGGTTTATTGATTTCTACATTAGTTGATAATCAAGTAATTGCTCTGCTTATTTCAGGAATGGGTTTGATGATGCCCACAGCACTATTATCCGGAATGATTTTTCCGATTGATAACATGCCATGGCTTTTAAGAGGAATTTCTTTCTTTTTGCCTGCACGCTGGTTTATCGCAGCCATCCGTAAAGTGATGATTGAAGGCTTAGAATTTGTGTATATCTACAAAGAGTTTATTATACTTTTTTTGATGACTTCAGTATTGTTGTTAGTAAGTTTGAAGAAATTCAAAATCAGATTAGAGTAATCATTATTCTCCCAACGTAGCCACCATTACTGCTTTGATAGTGTGCATCCTGTTTTCAGCTTCGTCGAAAACAATTGAGAGTGGGGATTCAAAAACATCTTCTGTAACTTCCATAGATTCAAGTCCGAATTTTTTATGAATATCTCTACCGATCTCTGTTTCCAAATTATGGAATGCCGGTAAACAGTGTAAGAATTTAACTTTTGGATTTCCGGTAGCTTTTACTACATTCAAGTTTACCTGATAAGGTTTCAACAAGTTAATACGCTCTTCCCATACTTCAGCGGGCTCTCCCATTGATACCCAAACATCTGTATATAAAAAGTCAACACCTTTCACACCATCTTCAACTTTTTCGGTAAGGGTTATTTTAGCGCCTGTTTCTTTTGCAATTTCAAGACATTTGGCAACCAATTCTTCTTCGGGCCAACATTTTTTAGGTGCTACAGCCCTGAAGTCCATCCCCATTTTAGCTGCACCCACCATGAGGCTGTTTCCCATATTGTTGCGTGCGTCTCCAAGATAAGCAAACGACACGTGATGCAACGGTTTGTCGCTATGTTCCTGCATCGTTAAAAAGTCTGCTAAAATTTGAGTAGGATGAAATTCTGTAGTTAATCCGTTCCAAACAGGAACCCCGGCGTATTTGCCCAGCGCTTCTACAATCTCCTGTGCGTAACCGCGATACTCAATACCGTCGTACATTCTGCCCAGTACGCGAGCCGTATCTTTCATAGACTCTTTTTTGCCCATTTGCGAACCGGCAGGCCCGAGATAGGTAACGTGAGCGCCTTGATCCAAAGCAGCTACTTCAAACGCACAACGTGTTCTTGTAGAGTCCTTTTCAAATAAAAGCACAATATTCTTTCCTTTTAGTCTGGGTTGTTCCGTACCGGCATATTTTGCGGTTTTCAGATCGGCTGACAACTTTAATAAATACTTAATTTCTTCAGGAGTAAAATCCAATAGTTTTAAAAAATTTCTGTTTCTGAGGTTAAATGCCATACAATTAATATTTTATAGGGTTAATATGTTTTTTTATTTAAGGGTGCAAAGATATTGAATTTTCCTCATAACGATTAATTATTTTAGTTACCAAATAATGGCGTAGTACATCCGATTGATCCATAAAGATAAAATCAATCCCTTTTATATCTTTTAAGATTTGAGAAGCTAACACTAATCCCGATTGTTGGTTGCGCGGTAAGTCAATTTGAGTTAAATCACCGGTAATAAAAAATTTTGCATTTTTCCCCATACGGGTTAAGAACATTTTCAATTGCGATTTTGTAGCGTTTTGTGCCTCATCTAAGATAACATAAGCGTTGTCTAAAGTTCTGCCGCGCATAAATGCCAACGGTGCAATTTCTATAGTCTTGTCCTCCATGTAAGAGAGCAGTTTTTGCATAGGCATCATATCCCAAAGGGCATCATAGAGTGGTTGCAGGTAGGGGTCGAGTTTGTCTTTGAGATCACCCGGCAGGAATCCAAGATTCTCTCCTGCTTCAACCGCCGGCCGTGTTAAAATAATGCGACGTACCTGTTTATTTTTGAGTGCTCTAACTGCCAAAGCAACGGCAGTATAGGTCTTGCCTGTTCCGGCAGGGCCAATAGCAAAAATCATATCATTGATCTCTGCACTTACAACCATTTTCTTTTGATTTGGAGTAATTGCTTTAATAATACGACCCTCCCGACCGTGTAACAAAATGTCATTGTTAATTTTATCGTTATCCAAACGATAAAAAGAATCGTCTTCGGCAGAGGTAATATTAAGCACATCGGTTTCTGTTACTTTACCAAAGCGCTCAAAATGAATTTGCAACAGTTGAAAGCGTTGTACAAAAAAATCAACTTCCGAATCTTCGCCCACCACTTTTACCTCGTTTCCCCGAGCCGTAATCTTTAATTTTGGATAGATATGAGTCAATAATTCAATATTGCCATTGTTTTTACCATAAACACCAATGGCATTATGGGTTTCTAAGGATATTATTTTTTCCATTAAACAGGATTGATATTTATGGCGCGAAAATAGTTTTTTTCCAACTTTCCAACTTAAAATGCAATTTTTATTTCTCACAATTTAAATTTTAAGAATTTCAAATGCTTTACCCTATCCATAATTGGAAAATAGATATACTTTTGCGGCTCTAATCTTTAAAATAATAAACAATGAAAAAATTAGCCCTAATGTTCATCGTTGCTGCATGTTTCTTTGCTTGCACCACGAAAAAATCAGTTGGCACAAAACCTGATGCCAACACCATTGACAATCTTATTACCGCCATTATTGGTGAAACTAATGCAAGCGCCAAGTATGCTTTGATTTCGGAAGAAGCTTTTATGCAAGGCCATAATGGTATTGCAACCATGTTTGCTGCCGCTTCTTATGCAGAAACTATTCACGTATGGAACCATACCTCGGTTCTTGAAGAGCTCGGAGAAGCTATTGAAGTTGATGCCGATCCTCAAATTGGTGAAGATTTGATAGAAAATATTCAGAAAGCTATTGAGGGCGAAACTGAAGAGTTTACCGAAATGTATCCTCCTATGATTGAGCAAGCTAAAAAAGAAAACCATTTGGCTGCAGTTAGATCTTTTACTTATGCTAAAAAAGCTGAAGAGCGCCATGCAATCTTGTATTCAGAAACGCTGGAGCTTTTAAAAGCAGGAAAAAGTACTAATATCGCTGCTATTTGGTATGTTTGCCCTGATTGCGGAAATTTGTTCAACTCATTGGATGGCTTTGAAATGTGCGCTATTTGCGGTGTTAATAAATTAGGTTTTATTCCATTTGAAAAATAGTTATGCACATTGCAGTAGCCGGAAATATTGGTTCAGGAAAAACAACTCTCACCGCGATGCTTGCCAAGCACTTCGGATGGGAGGCACTTTATGAAAGTGTTGAGAACAATCCTTATCTCGTAAGTTTCTACGAGGATATGCAACGATGGTCGTTCAACCTGCAAGTTTATTTTCTCAACAGCAGATTTCGCCAAGTGGTTGAACTTAGAAAAAGGAAAAAAAACGTAATTCAAGACAGAACTATTTACGAAGACGCTTATATCTTTGCTCCCAATCTGCATGCAATGGGATTAATGCCTACACGTGATTTTGAAAACTATGCCTCTCTTTTTGAGTTGATGATGCAATTTTTGCAACCCCCTGATTTATTAATCTACTTGCGTGCTGATGTCCCTACTTTAGTATCGCAAATTCAAAAAAGAGGCAGAGAATATGAAAACTCTATTCGCCTTGACTATTTGAAATCGCTTAACGACAGGTATGAAGAATGGATTTCAGGTTATGAAGCCGGAAAATTATTAATCGTGGATGTAAATACTATTAAATTTGAAGAGATTCCTGAAGATTTTGGAACTGTAATTGAAATGGTCAACGCTGAACTGTTCGGATTGTTTTTGTAAAAACTAAATAATTCACCACAACTTACAATTACCAAATTTGTGCACGTTTTTCCGGCGCTAACCACATTGGTTCACCCTCTTTCACGCTAAAAGCATCAATAAAAGTATCGCTATGTGGAAGAATTCCGTTTACGCGCCATTTTCCAAGCGAGTGAGGGTCTTCTTTTGTTCTGCGCTCAATTTCAGCATCGCGGATATTGCCCGCCCAAACATTGGCGTAAGCAATAAAAAAACGCTGCTCCGGCGTAAAACCATCCATAATACCATTAATAAGTCCTTCATTTTTTGCTTTTTGAAGCGCTAAATAAGAGATATTGACACCCCCGTTGTCGGCAATATTTTCCCCTAAAGTATATACCCCATTGGCAAACATATTCGGAAGCACCTCAATTTGGTTGAAATGCTCAACTAATATTTTTGATCGTTCATCAAAGTTAGCGGCATCTTCTTCTGTCCACCAATTACTTAAGTTTCCTGTTTTATCGTAATTTCTTCCCTGATCATCAAAACCGTGCGTCATTTCGTGGCCGATCACTACGCCAATAGCGCCATAGTTTACAGCATCATCAGCTTTCATGTCAAAAAAGGGAGGTTGCAAAATGCCGGCAGGGAAGCAAATCTCGTTAGTAGTAGGATTGTAATAAGCGTTTACTGTTTGTGGAGTCATCAGCCAAACCATCGGATCAACAGGCTTGCCTATTTTACTTAATTGGTACTCACTCTCAAAACGCTCAGCACGCATTGCATTGGTATAGTAACTTAACGAAGGATCAATTTCTAATGCAGAATAATCTCTCCATGTATCAGGATATCCAATTTTAACAATCATGGCTTCTAATTTTTCAATTGCTTTTTCTTTTGTTTCATCGGACATCCAAGTTAAATCGCTGATTCTCTCAGTCATAGCTAAGCGAAGATTTTTCACAAGGTGCAACATCCGCTCTTTAGCTTCTGCCGGGAAATATTGTTCCACATACATTTGACCAACTGCCTCACCAAGTGAGCCATCCACCACACTAACCACACGTTTCCATCGCGGTTGAATCTCCTCTTTTCCGGATAATGTTTTACCATAAAAGTCAAACCTTGTATTCACAAAATCTTCGCATAGAAAAGGTGCGGCGCTATTAATAATATTCCAAGCCAAATAGGCTTTAATTGTTTCTAAATTAGTTTTATTAAGAATATCGTTTAATCCTGCAAAATAATCAACCTGTCCCACATTAACTTTATCTAAACCATTTAATTGCAAAGGTGTTAGAAAATTTTCAATAGAAAAAACGGGGATTAGCGCTTGAAACTCTGCTAAAGTTTTTGGATTAGAGGTTTTATATGGATTTCGAAGATCCTCTTTAGACATAAATATTTTTGCCATTTCTGTTTCTAAATTCAGCACATCTTGAGCCAGCTGCTTTTCATTATCTTTCCCACCTACCATCTCAGCATATCCGGAAATGGCGAACATTTTTTCCAATAGCGTAAGATAGGCGTCACGAATAGGTTTTGTTGAAGCTTCCAAATAATAATCTCTATCTCCAATTCCCAAACCTGTTTGCCAACACCACGCCATATTTATACTGCTATTTTCGGGATCAGCTTCTCCGAAAATGCCGAAAAATGGATAACTTCCCGTAAGTTGCATTACTGCCATAATTTCTGGCAGTTGATTTTTTGAACGCATCTCAGCAATGGTTTTCAATTCTTCTTGAAGCGGAATTGCACCCTGTTCTTCAATAGCTTCGGTATTCATACCCATGTTATAGAGATCGCCGATTTTTTGTTTAATACTGTTTTTCTCATGCCTGCTTCCTGCAATAGTTGTAATTAAATCCTTTAATTGCTCTCTGTTATCTTCGGCTAATTTGTCGAAACTACCATATCGGGCATATTCTCCCGTTAATGGATTTCTATCAATCCAGCCTCCGCATGCGTAGCGGTAAAAATCAACCGTCGGACTTACAGTTGTGTCTAAATTGGCAAAATTAATGCCTGATGTTAACTCTGATTTTTTCATAGAACAAGAGATGGTGGTAAAAATAAGCGCTCCTAAAGCTAAAAATAAAACTTTTTTCATATACTAAGTGTTTTAAAATAAATTAATTACATGTTAAATATAGATTTTTTCATACGAAACGCGAAAATAGAAAAAGAGATTGATAAATAAACCTGAAAAAACCACTAATCTATCACCTCACATTTTCTCCCATTGCATAAATAAATGGGTTGCTCTTATAGGTTGAGATAACACATCTTAGCGGAATAATTTCATTCGTTTTGCTGATATTCCACAGGAATATTTTCAGATCGTAATGTGCAATTCTTTTTGAATTTTTAACCAAAAGTTCATATCGAAAAGGAAGAAAAATGCGGGATGTATCTCCATTTTGAATAGAAAAATCTCTGGATTTTACGCATCGCCAATCAGTGATATGCCCTTTGTAGGAGGTTTGCAACACAAGTGCATAATCTGCCGTAGGGTCATGGCAAATATAATCTAACGTCAGCAGTATTTTGGTAAAACGGGAATGACAAATCTCTGATAAATTACATTCTTTGAGCGGAATAAATTCATATTCAGCAGAAATAGGGGTGTCCCAAATATATTCTTCGGTGCTAATTTTCTCCATACCTTCAATCTCTGCTCCTGTTTTTGCAAACACATATATTTCAGAGGTAAAACAAGGAATATATTCTACTAAAACCGGATAAAACTGCTTTACTATTTCAAGTTGCAAATCGGTTAATCCGCTTACAATCAAATAGCTACCTTGAATAAGTTTTACTTTTTTCATAAACGAAAAATTATCATCACTTCTATTAAGTTTATTCTTAAAATCTATTTTATATTTATCTTGATAATATTCCATAAACTGTGGTGCCATGTTTAAGATGCAGTCAACCTGTTCTTTTCCATATTTCTCTCTCCATTCCATAGTTTTTGCTACACTTTTTCCATACCATTGAGCAGAAAGAAAGTTATAGTGTTTGCGCGAAACAACCAAACTAAAAGTCATAGTGGCTAAAATGAGAAACAGCGCGACTATTTTTTTAGTATTTAAAGTTGAATCAATGAAAGATGCTACAACTAAAAGTAGAAAAGGAAAGGAAAAAATTAACACAGAGAATTGTAATACAGGATTTACGTAGAGCGAGTAAAGATAACCTATAGTATATGGGATGATGAATAGAAGTAACGCGGTTACTATTTTAACTTTATTGTTATTCCATTGATTTTTATTTATTTTGCTCGAAATAATTAACCCAATCGCAACTGTTAAAGCAGCAATCCAAGAATAATGAAACAGATATTGGAAATAATAGAGTGTAAATCTGGGTTTTGGCGGATCAAGCCATCCATCTTCGCCTCCAATTCCACCAAGACCAATTTGATGTAATAAAACGGGAATGTGCGGCGCATATAAAACAACTGCCAACAAACAGGCTAACAGATATTTATAGAGCGTTTGTTTTTTTAAGAAAAAGAGACCGGCTACCGCTATTAAAAAAGCCGTAAGCACTGAAAATTGATGAATATACGCGCAAATTGCGGCAAAAAAGCCAAATAGAATAATGTTTTTCCAACGATAATCCTGCTCAAAAACCATTCTTGTCCATACAATAAGCAAGAGTAAAATAAAAAAGAGTCCAGCAATATATGGACGAGCAATTAAACTATAGAAAATTGTGTATTGAGCAACCGCAACAAATCCAGAAGTGAAGAGCGCGGCAGTGGCATTAAACCACTTTTTTGTCAACAGATACATTAACGGAATACAAGAGATACCCATTATGATAAAAGGCAATCGCAATGATATTTCAGATATTCCGAAAATCTTTATCCACAGCCACAAGAATACTTGAATGCCGGCAGGGTGTCCATCCACTTTGACACCTTTTTCTATTAACTCGGAAAAGGTGTCAAAGTGTAAGCGACCAATAAAGCTTAATTCATCATGCGTAAGAGAAAAATCCCAAATTCCAAACAAACGGAGGGAAATTCCTAATCCGATAATAAATAGCAGTATGATTTTATAATTTCGGTCCAAACTCTCTCAGTTTTTTTCCTTCTTCGGTATCTGTAAATTTCTCAAAGTTCTTAACAAAAAGATCAGCCACTTTGTTCACTGTTTCCTTAAAAGCATCTTTATCTTTCCAGCTATTTTCAGGATTTAAGATGGTATCGTCAATACCTTCAATACGTTTAGGAATATTTACCATGAATGGTTTTACCAATTCTTTTTCACAATTAATTAGTTCGCCGGTTAATATGGCTGTGATAATAGTACGGGTATCTTTAATCGAGATTCGTTTTCCGCCGGTATTGAAGCCGCCGCCAATCCATCCGGTATTTACCAAATAGCAGGTAGAGTTGTGTTCTTCAATTTTCTTTGAAAATACTTCGGCATATTTGGTGGGGTGCAACATCAAAAAGGCAGCTCCGAAACAGGAAGAAAATGTGGGAGTTGGCTCTTTGATACCACGCTCTGTGCCTGCCAATTTTGCTGTAAATCCGCTGAGAAAATAATACATTGCTTGCTCTTTTGATAAAATGGAAACGGGAGGTAAAACGCCAAACGCATCTGCCGTAAGGAAAATCACTTTGCTGGGGTGCGTACCTTTCGATTCGGGTTTTACAATATTATCTATGTGATAAATAGGATAAGAAACGCGGGTGTTTTCGGTTTTTGCCTGCGAATTGAAGTCAATATTTCCTTCTTCATCAATTACTAAGTTTTCGAGCAGTGCATCTCTTTTGATGGCGCTATAGATTTCGGGTTCGCTTTCTTCGCTAAGATTGATACATTTAGCATAGCAACCGCCTTCAAAGTTGAAGATACCGTTATTGTCCCAGCCATGCTCATCGTCGCCGATAAGTGCGCGGTTCGGGTCGGTAGAGAGGGTGGTCTTTCCGGTGCCCGACAAACCGAAGAAGATGGCAGTATCGCCGTCTTTTCCCTGATTTGCAGAGCAGTGCATAGAGGCAATACCTTTCAGCGGGAGAAAGTAGTTCATTACAGAGAAAATACCTTTCTTCATCTCACCACCATACCACGAGCCGCCGATGAGTGCCATTCTTTCGGTAAGATTAAAGGCGATAAACACTTCGCTGTTCAAGTTCCACTCTTGCCATTTCGGGTTGGTTACCTTACAACTGTTCATCACAATAAAATCGGGAACAAAATCTTTCAGTTCTTCCTCTGTGGGGCGCAAAAACATATTTTTTACAAAATGTGCCTGCCAAGCCACTTCTGTAACAAAGCGAACTTTCATTCTCGTATCGGGATTTACACCTGCAAATCCGTCCATTACATAAAGATTTTTATCACTTAACTGATTTTGGCTCAATTTCTTTAACTCTTTCCATTGATCCACGGTGAGCGGTTTGTTGTCCGGAGATTTCTTTACCGGATCGTGCCACCATACTTTCTCTTTTGTTTCCTCATCCACCACTACATATTTATCTTTTGGGGAGCGACCGGTGAAAATTCCTGTGTCCACCGACAGTGCGCCCGATTTGGTATGATACGCACGTTCAAAACCGGTTAATTCGGGATTTGTTTCGTGTTCATACAACTCCTGATAGGATAAATTGTGATAAATTTTTAATGGG
>Ga0123353_10002382_pt1 | contig 23358 bp, 22 predicted proteins | sample TergutLab28metaG_3_FD_92763 | JGI IMG/M metagenome (GOLD analysis project Ga0123353, IMG submission 92763) | Labiotermes labralis P3 segment gut microbial communities from Petit-Saut dam, French Guiana - Lab288 P3 | ecosystem: Host-associated > Arthropoda: Insects > Digestive system > Gut ... | reverse complement strand
TGCGGACAGCCTGAGATGGACAGGACTGACTTGATTCGCGACGGGTTTGCCGATTTGACGGATGACGAACTGCTCGAGTTTGACCCTGATGACCTGTCTTTTGAGCAGAGGGAGTTGTTCTTTAGTGTATTATACACGCGTCTAGCTGAACGAAATCGTGCTTTAACAGAAGAACAAAGAGCTGGGTTTTATTGCGCACTTGGCAAAATGACGCTCAGTGAGAGGATGAAGTTTGTCTTCAACGAGAGCGGGGATTATGGTGGAAATCAGGGAAACTTAGTTAATAGGTTCAATAGAAATAATGACTTTCGAGTATTTATGAGAGAACTTCTGGATGATCGTGGAATGACGGACGCTGACATTAGGCAGTATTTGCATGGGCTTCGAGACCATGTTGACGAATGCAACGGTCGACCTTGTATAAATGAACGGAAAAAGGAGCCTGTATGTGCAATTATACTTGGATACAATGACGTAGGTTGCGGGTATATGGCTACAGCTAACTTGATACTTGTCGAATTCGCAAACAAGCCTAATGAGTTTGAACGCATTTTCGGTTTTCCTCTGTACTCGGTTGAAAGGGATGGAAGCATAAGACCTAGTTTTGAAAAGCTCGCAATTTCAATTTACCACCATTCTGAACGAGATTGTAGAGATGAAAATATTCCTGTGGGACAGTTCCCTAAATATGCAATTGAAAACTATCTGATTGCGCACAACGTGGATATTACCGTAAATAGAAGAGCATCTTTCCCTGGTGTTGAAGAAATAAAGAGTGATTTACAGAACGGTCCAGTTCCCATTTCACTAAATCCGTGCTTTTTACCAGGTCCATCTGGACCTAAACATCCATATGGGGCTCACGCAGTCGTAATAACTGGAGTTACAGATGATGGTAATTTGACGGTGTCTTCTTGGGGAAATCAGTACATTGTTATTCCGAGCGATTATGATTCCATTAGCATTGGGAGCGGTGAGTATGTCAAGTACGAAGCAGTCATATTTGAATAAAATGAACAAATGCTACGTTACTTTTTTTCTTTTACTTATGCTTGTTCTTTTAGGAGGATGTACCATGAATGGTGTTGTATCGAACACAGTGAACACTCAATACCAACGCAAAGAACTCACAGAAACAATGGGCCAATCTGAATACTTTGTTGAAGGTTTGATTATTCCGTCGCTTGGAAATGCTAGGGAAATGACTGTGGGGCATCCTGACAATGCTCCGCGTGGGAATTCCCCATTCGCGAATCCTCCAAACTACAACCTACAATTGGCTATAGAGAAAGGCTTGACAACCAGTGATGCATTTGAAGAAAAGTATCTATATATGCAAGCGTTGTATAGAAAAACTTTTGAGAACTGGTTATTGGAGGTCACATCTTTAAGGGAGTTTAATGACCGTTTAGAAAATAGTGGACTTGATTTCATCCCAGTACCAGAAAGGCGACAGGATTTCCAACAAAGGCACACTTCAATGGATCTCAAGTATGTGTTCCTAGCCAATACAATACCAATTGAGAGATTGGGCGAAGATGATCTCGCTCTACTATACAGCATGATTCAAGATGGTAGGTCGGACATAACTTGTGAACTCACAGAGATGGTAGCCCGAACCTTTTCTGATGTGTTGATGGCATTTCCGCACTTGGGAGACGATGTGGGGTGCGGCTTTAGACCAAGTGGCGGTGGAGGCCCACCCTCGCCAAACCGTTCAATAGTGCTGGTGATTCAAGAGTGGGCTTTTAACGAAGAAGGTGCATTCCGGGACAGTATAGAAAATAATGGTAAAAGAATTGACTATATGGAGGAATTAGCGAAAGAAATGGAAAGTGTTTTATCTGAGCAGATAAGTCATAGGGTCATAGTCCATGTGGAACTCTAAGAGCATCAATATCTCTCGCGTCACGACCGCTTTTTTGAGTACATATTAAGCCATTCAAAGGGGTTGGCGTGCTTCGTTAGGACAGCACGCCAACCCCTTCGCTTTCCTTACGCCCTACACCCGAATCACCCGAATACAATTCAGCAGCGTCAAACACAGCTCTTGATACAAATCCTCATCAAAAACGCCGTTTACAATGGATTCCTTGACCAGTAGCGGCTTATACATGCTGAGGATTTCGCTTTTTGACCTAGTATCGCCGGATTTCGCACTGGTCAGCAAATCTTTGAAATTCATTTCCCGTCACCCCCCAGTCCGTCCTTTATCCGCTGTAACGTCCGATAGTAAGATGCCGCAACGGTGTTGTAGTTCAGACCGAGCTCTGCGGCGATTTCAGCGAGCGAGCGGTCTTCCAGCGCTTTTGAAAGCAGTATATACAGATCACGCTGCTTCGTTCTTGCCAGAGCCTGCTGCAGCCGGATGTTTTCAATCTGTTCGATCATAGGTAATCCAGCCATCATATCGGCGCTGGTAGCAATGTCCTTGTCATAATCCTGTAGCTCCAGTGATGTTTCATAATAATGCAGCCGTGCTTTATTCCGTAAGTACTGCGTCTTTCTCCTGCGAATCGCTGTCCCAAGGTAGGCTGTGAACTGGTTTTGCAGGATATTCGACTCACTAATGCCGTCGTTAAGCTCCCACATAGCGGGGTCCTCCATATCATCAGATTTTGAAATTTCAAAAATCTGAAAAAACGGTGGCGCCCGCGCTCTGTAGTTGTTTGTATTTTCAGCTATGCGAGATGGGTGTGATGAAACTGACGCCTTGGCGTCACATGCCCTCCTCTGATAAATGAGCGAGGAATAATGGCATGTTCTTATACAACTTATTCAAACCCTCAACTCCTAAACAATAAACCGCCCGGTTTTATCACCAGACGGTTCGTGTTCCCTATGCCTTTGTTTCAAAAAGTCAGTCTTTGAATCTGCCCATCTGCCGGACGCTTTCGGGCATTTTCGGTTGATGAAACCATATGAAGCATAGGTTAGTTGTGCTGACCATTGCTGTCAGTGAGGCAAGGGCAGCGGTTGCCAGAAGAACCTTTTGAACGGTGATATCGGCAATATGTTTACATGCGGCCATTATTAGTGTCCCCCTTCAGATTTTGTTTGTATACATCCAGCCAGCAGTGAGCCGGCCGCGATGACGATACCAAGCGCGAAGTAAATAAACAAGCACGGTGAGAAGAATAGCCCCACCGATCCAACAATGGCAAGTAATACTGCCAGTATGCGGGTTTTGACGCTGAAGGACTTCAACTCGCGCCCGGATACAGGACGGTTTTTATGAGGCAGCGGCCCTATAGCTAGGATGACAGCAGTGCCGATCATCAAGCTGCAGAGAGCCAAGGGCAACACGGTCCCGGGCGGAAGATGCTTGGCAGCAAATAAGAAGGAACTATACACAAAAACAAAGCCAAGCATACAGCCTGTATGGCTATCCGCGTGATAGCCCCCGCCATTAGAGCGTATCAATAGAAAAGGAAAGAGCATTAGCATGGATTGCCAAAATATGCCAAGAGATAGAGATATCGCGGCGGCCAAGATTCCGTTTACAACCGATGCGATCAGGATTTCCAGCCCAAAGGCATATATGTCAGATTTTTCCTCTCTTACGATTTCTCTGCGGACAAGGAAAAATGCCATTTTCGATGCCATAACATGAAGGCTCATGGGAATCCCCCCCTTCAAAGTGTCATAGCACGAAAATAGCATTTTATTAATCGTATGCAATAGAATTGTAATGCTTTGTGGTTATAATGTAATAGATTGCAGCCGAACGGCTCTTAAAGCAGGAACACTACGCTCAATATGAACATTCCGTTTTCATACCGTATAACAGAGATGCCTCCCTTTTTAGCCACGGCTTTATGAATGTTCGGCAGCCCGTAGCCATGTGACATTTTATTACTTTTCGTCGTTTCGTAGGTGTTGTTTCCTATTATAATAGGCTTGGATGTGTTGGCGATCCGTATTGTCAGTCGGTCGTTTGCATAATGAATATCGATTACAATAAGCTTCTTTTCTCCTTCTGGCAGTTGCAGACAGGCTTCAACAGCGTTTTCCAATGCGTTGCCCAGAACCAGGCACAGGGTAACTTCATCAATCGGCAAGTATGACTCCACTCCGTGGTTGCATATGAACTCTATTCCATTTTGCTTTGCTATATCCGCATTCCGTTGCAATAAATTGGTTACGGCCGCGTTTGGCGAGAGTGCGCTTATACGAGATTGCCCTAGACCAGAATCATCCAGAGATTCCATATAAGAGATTGCGGCGGCAGCATTTCCCGAAACAAGCAAGTCATAGACGGCGTTGCGGTGCTTCTGTGTATCGTGAAGCATCGCAGCAAACTCCCTGCTCTGCGAGATCATGGATTCATAGCGCCGCATATCAGCTTCCATCAAGTTCTTTGACCGCTCATGCTCAACCAGGGCCTTCGATTGCGCAGAGAACCTGTCATACATCATAAATGCCAGAACATTCATCACCAATACGCCTATCAGTATAATGAACGGGGCTGTTGGGTCTTGAATTATGTGCCCCCCGGAACTGTAGGCAAGCCCGACGCAGACCGCCACGCTAGTTACCGGCGACAGCATAATGACCAGCCAGTAGCTCATTGGGAGCGCGTTGTCGTCCATAACATGGATCCGGCACAAAAGCCTGATGAAAATGAAGAAAATCAGCTTCGCGGCAATCTTTCCGACGAGAAATTCCATGTTTCGCGGTTCGGCGGTAATTTCATCAATTGTCATGCTAAACAAACCGCTGAGCATGAAACCCGCAGCCATTTCCGCCACTATCGCCAGCGTAGTAATAACTAAAGGATAATAGAGGCGCTGTTTCCAGGACGCGTGAAATGTGAGAGTTATTGCATAGCATATCGCAACGGAAGATATGATGTAGAGAATAGCTGGCAGGTCAATTTGCCACAATGCTGAGTAGCCGACGGCGCAGAAAGCTGAGAATGAAACAACAAGTGACGTGGATAACCGCTTTTCCAGCCTTATGCAATAGAATGACGTGATGATATAAACATCAAACGCCGATATCGCCGCGTCCATAAGAGGCCACATAATAAACCCGCCCACTTTCCGCTTCAACGAAATAACGCCGGCTGGATTTCTTCCGACCGGCGGCACAATAACCAAATTGCCTTGAAGAATCACCAATATTCAGTTGACAAGCAGGGTAGACATGCTGATTATACCCTCGGGCCTCTAACATTATCAATACACATTTGCTAGACACTATTGGTAATATTATACATTTTACAGGTTTTTAAGCGTCCGGGCATATGCATCTTGTTTCGCACACTTTTTTCATCTGGCTCTTTCGCCAGCGCCAAAATTTTGATATACTTATAGCGATTAGCTTTCGAGTACCGAGCTTTCGGGATATTAATATCCTTTGCACGCAGATAAACCTTGAAGGGATTACGAAATGATGCAGATTAAATGGTGGTCATGGCCAACAAACAGCAAAGCACTCGTTTTCCACCTCCGTGGCAATGCAGGCAATGGCTGCGCTGCCGTTCCGGACATTGCCTGAACACTTCTGAAAATATGAGAGCCGTAATCGTCCTTTGACGGATGATTGCGGTTTTTGTTTACGATACTTAGCATTTTTTGCGCAAAGTGCCATATCATGGAAATCGGTCACTATGAGCACTTTCGCAATGCTGGATATGAGCGAATAGAGAGGATGCAGATGCAGACGCGATGAGTAAGCGTATATAGAAAAAAACATTGATTCTTTGCAGGATTAAGCACTGGCTGCGTTGAATTAAACATATGGTGTCCCCAAAATTACTACTACTTCTTGCGATTCTTCTCAAGGGGCAAAACAGATGACTTACCGGCGATTTCTTCTTTTTTTGCACACCAATGCTATGAGATCGGGAATTGCCGTCGGGTCGACGCTAAAAAAGTGCTTTTCCGTGATGATGCTGCTTGCCCTGATTGCTGCCATCGCCACGGCGCCTGTTGAAGCTGAAGGCCTGCCGGAAACGGCTATAGTCTGGGTAGCAGACGTCAGCGGCTCGGTGCTTGAGATTGACAGTCAGCGTTATTGGGCTGACGCCTTATCGCTCGGTGTGGATCTGGCTCCCGGAAACACAAGGGCCGCCTTTATTGCGGTCAACGTCGAAGTTGCTGCGCGAACGCCGCTATTAGACGTTTCTCAGGCAGGCAACCGCACTGAGATCATTATGGCAGCGCAAAATGTAGCCATTTCAGGGTATACCGACTTCGGCCTCGGGCTTGCTGCGGCTCTGGAACTGTTGGAGGCGTCTTCGGCAAAGAGTAGGCACATCTTCGTGGTTGGCGACTTTGTGGAGTCAGGATATATGTACCGGGACGGCAACTACAGCCACGTTCCCGACGACATGGCGGCACTCACAAAGAGGCTGGCGGATGCTGGCATTAAGGTACATCTTTTGTTTATGCGAGAACCCGTCCACAATTTGGAATTTGTGCCGCTTTGGGAGGAGTTGGCCGACAAAACTGGCGGTAATCTCATACCCATAGCCAATCCCGAAGCCCTGCCTGGCGTGGTGCAAACACTTTATTTCCAGATGTTTGGCAATAATTATACGGTTTCCACCGGAATCAACACTTCCGACATTGCGCAAGATATCCCCGTCAGGATTCCGGATTTAGGGCTAAGCCGAGCGCGGATTTATATACCATTTGGTACGCCGGTGCGCGGGATGCAGGCGCACTCTGACAGGGGAAGGCTGTCATTTTCTGAGACACGCTCATATTTCATGATTGATCTCATGCCGCCCATGCCTGATATGGTGATGCTGACCCTGCCGCCAAATGAGAATAACAATGTGCGAGTATACATGCTCGCGGAAGGCGGCATCACATCGTCAGCCGTGACAGAAAGCTCAGCCGAAATCGATCCTGCGACGAGGCTGTATCGGCAGATTACGCAGGTAAAAGTGACGCCACTGGTCAATAATGCTCCAATATATTCCGGATCGGCACAGCCCGATGTGAAATGGACGCTCACTGCGACCGATCCGGGCGGCCAATCCACGAACATCGACACAGCTACATTTGTAGGCGGCGCATTGGCCTATGAGTTTATTCCGGAAGCATTTGGCACATATTCGTTCTACCTTAATCTAGAATCCCAGGGCATCAGCTTATCTGCCGAAACCAGCGCAGAGTTATTTGAGATCGAGTTGCCTGTAACCTGGCGGCAACGGATTAATGAATATGCCATCTGGATCGCTTTAGCCATCGGTGCGCTATTGATTATAGCAGCAATCTTGTTCGCCCGGAGCCGGCGCAAACGGGCGGCAAGTGAGGCACAAACCCTCCATTATATTAAACCTGCGCCGCCTGCAGACCCTGCACCCATCGGTCATTTCGCCGGCAAACTGGACATTTATGGCGTTTTGGTTGATGGCGGCAAGGTCGAGATACCCGCCATGTCGGCTCGTTTGGAGGTGTTCTCAAAACACAAGAGTATCACGCTGGAAACTGTTCTGGAACAGGCTGGCGTTCCGTACAAGTATCCGGCAGCGTCCCAAATCACTTTACAGCCTGGCAAGGATAACGCATTGGAGGTCAAAAACAAATCAAACGCCGTCATTTACTGTGGCGGGCAACCCCGCAGTAGTGGTCAGCAGGCGGTTCTAGTATATGGGCAAAAAATGCGCGTCGTTTTTGACAGCGAAGTGAGCGAATACGACATCTTCTATCACAACGCTACAAAATTCGCTGTTTCCGGCGATCACATTCACGTGGAAACTACGCAATAATCAGATTTTATTGGAATGGAGGTATAGCATGGCGGAATTTATACAAACCAGCAGGACTTTAGCTTTGGATGAATTCAACCCACAAATGCCGGACATCATAACCGAAATAGGCGAGTCACGGTCTATCGACTCACTGGAAGACGAGGTCATCAAGACCATCAATGAAAAGCTTTTATGCTACAGCTTCACCGAGTTTATGGAAAAGATGATGCCCACAGTGTATAGCTTTTTCGACGCTAACAGCGGTGCGGTCCGGTATACCTTAAAGAAGCCGGAATCTATACAGGACGACCTGATAACGGAGATCCCGCTGACAGAGAAGAATGACGTGCTCAAGATGCTTATGACGATGGTGGACGCCAAGCGCAGCCAAGGCACCAAAAACATTGACTTCAGGTTTGAAACCCTGCTGGAGCTGATCTCACCCAAAAAAGTGCTTGACGACATCCGCCAGACCCGCAAGGAATTGCAGACTGCTTACGAGCAGTATCTGGCTTTGCCGGAAGGTTCGCCGAAGAGGGATGATCTGGGCGCCAGGATGAACAATCTGTTTGAGGATGCCAGAGCCAACTATTCAAATACCATGGCCCTGCTGCCCCTCGCCATTGAGGACAGCGAGCAACGTCTGCTTCTTGGCGCGGGCGAGGATGGCCAGATGGGGCAGAGGATTGCCGCCGGTATTGCCAAATTTGAGGAGGACGGCACTCTTAAAATCTTGGAGGCACCGAAGGTTGAGGTCACGGCCCTGGCATTGACCGAAGGCGATTCAAGCAAGAAGCTGGCAACATTGCTGGAGGAAGACTATATCGCAAGTTCCGGTGAAAATGAGCCAAGCAATTACGTCACATCCCTGGTGGTTCGCACATTCAGCCCTCTTGCCACCCAGATCAGCACAGAGGTCGATCTGCAAAAAGAGGTATCCAACCATAATGCGTATCTGCAAATGTATACAGACTCAAAGGCTGAGTTTATCAAGGTGGTCAAGCCTCTAATCGAGCGCATACTCGGCGTCCGTGAGTTTTTCAGCCAATATACTGTGCGCAGCAAGGCAGGCATGAGGCCGGCATTGCTTGTGGCAAACACTACCCCTGAAATGCTGGCAAAGGCAAACAACCTGTCGCGCTTGCGCGTCTATCTGAACACGGTCAACAACAAGAACGAGTATAACAATACCATATGGTTCGCGGTGTTCCCAAATCTGATCATTGACAGAGCTGACGACACCAAAGCCCAACGTAAAGTGTTTGAGGTCAAAGACGACAAAGCCCGCAAGGATGTAAATTCAATGGAGGTGCTGGGTTCGCTTCTGGGGGTGTTGAGCGAGTATCAGGTCAAAACCTTCTTCTCTTTTGAAACCGGTGAAAAAACCACTTTCGACCGCGTGTCCAAAGACGGTATCGGTCCTTTCCGCGACCGATGTGAAACGCTTGCTAACAAGGATTTCAGCGCATTTGCCGTATCCTGCCTGCCCAACGTGACAGTCATACCCAAAAACCGCTCTGGGGTGGTCACCGGCAAACTTCTGGAAACCGACGGCGATGGCGTCCGGATGTCGGAGGCAGAGGAAGACATCATGCGCTTTTGGATCGAGGGCGTCTATATCCCGGCTTGCTATATCGCGGCGGGCATAACGGCTGCGTGGCAGTGCCCGGAATACCTGAAAGAGAAGTTCCGCCGCAATGTAGCCCAGGGCTTGCCCGGCGTCCGTTATGACATCGAGGCGGGCAATAACTCACTGATAACGACCACCACGCTTGCCCGCGAGATCGCTGGATATACGGCAACCACCAAAGAGGAAATCAACAATCAAAATTTCGGGTTTATCTTCGCCAGCGAGAACGTCAAAGACAAGAAAGGCGTGTCGGTAAGCCATCTGACGGTCTACAAAGCGCGCAGCATGGCGATGGAAGGTCAGGATTTCGAACCCATTTACCGCACGCAGGTAACCACATATTTTCAGAGGATACTGCGGCAGGTCACCGGCGACAATAAGGCTGACAACATCAAATTCTTCTTTTCGGCAAATCCTGAGAGCCAGATGAGCCTTTGGGGCAATCAGAGGGAATTCATCAACGCGATAATCCAGCAAGGCGACACAGTTTCATACGAGATGGAACCCAGCGGCAGGAATGTCGACATCAACTTCAACTTCGGTGGCAACACCCGCAATATGCAAGTCACCCTGAACCGGGCATCGGCTACTGAGGCGTAGTTTATCAGTTTTTCCACAAATGTGGTCATTTGTATCAAGCAACTATAACAAAGAGGAGGTAACAGACATGATTCAGGCAGTAATCAGCGGCCCAGAAAACATCAATCTAAGCGAGAAAATCCTGACCAGCGTTGAGTTCTCCATGGTAACACCTGAAGATTCGAATGCCCGTTCGACCGACCAGTACACACAACTGATCCTCAAGGGTAAAATCATACCCTCCGTAGCCAGCGCGCTTGGCGAGCCTACTGTGGGGCTGGACAAATGGGCGGCGGTGACAGACGACAAACTTGACGCCTACCGTTCAGTGAGCGCAAAAGTCATTGCTTCGGGAGTCGTCTTGCGCGAGTACAAGCTGCCAAACGCTTTCGTGGTCGATTATAACGTCGATTACAGCGATATGGAGGGCAATGGCGAATTCACATTGCTTGTGCGGCAGAAAAAAGACAAGACTAAAGATGTTGCCATCGAAGGCGGCTACGGTATCTAAGAACCTTTGCCCATGGATAAGGGAACTGCTTGAAAGAATTATGACAAGGAGGGTACACAAATGGCATACACACTAAAAGCTGAAGGCGCCAACGCTTTTAATCTTTCCGATGAAACCGTTGAGACCCTAAAGTTCGAAAACAGATCCAGCGACAACTCCAATGCACGCGCGCGGGATACATACCAGACCATCGCCCTCACCGGCCGCATACGCTCAGACGCGGGGGATGCAGTGAGGGACGAAACCATCAAATCCGCCAAATGGGCGCTTATACCGGCTGTCCTGCCAGCCGCCTACCAAAAGATAACGGCAACGGCGGTCGCAGCCGGTCAGACCACGCGCAAGTACGAGTTTTCTCAGGGGTTTGTCGTTAGCTACTCTGAAAAATTCACCGATCAGTCCGGCGTAGGGTCGTTCACAATGCAAATCCGTCAAAAGAATGACCAACTGGATCAGGTCAAGGTAAGCGGCGGCTACGCGGCGGAATGAGTATTGTACGTGTTGGCGGCGGCGGTGAAGGCACGTGCCAAACCGCCGCTTCCTTCAACACTTCTGATTGCTGAGAGGGTTTCCGCAATGATTGATTATTACTCTGTGCTGGGCGTCCCGGCGGACGCAGATGGGGATACGATCAAAAGGGAATATCGCAGGCTTGCCAAGGAGTGCCACCCTGATCTGAATCCAGGAGACAAGTCGGCGGAAGCCCGTTTCAAAATGATTGGCGAGGCTTGGGACGTTCTCAGCGACCCGGACAAGCGTTCCAAGTATGATGCTGAAAGGGTGCAAAAGAAAACCGGCGCCAAAAGAAAGCCGGGCGCTCCAGTAGGTGAAGTGGAGCTTTCCAATGTTATGAGCCAGTTTGATTCATTTTTTGGAAAGGCAGTCACACCGCCGCCCGATGGAAAAAAGCGGAAGAACCCGCTGGATGCTGCTGACTTATTCGAGAAGTATATGGGTATGAGGAAAAAATGAGCGAAAAGAACGGCAAACCCGCAGTAGCGCTTGTCCTGGGCATTCTGATCGTAGCGACAGCAGCAACTTTCGCAATCTTGCTGCAGAGGTATGCAGCGGAGGCTTGGCGACTATACGCACTGTGGGGTTTGGCGGCAGTGATTGCGATTTGGCTTTGCATTGAGATCCGGGGCGTCGCATACTATAGGTCGGCGCTCAAAGCCGAGGGGTCATACAGGCCGATGCAGAACGTGGTGTCCACTTTAGTCCTAATGAACGAGGAATCAAACGGGATTCAATCATGGGATCTACGCGACAAGACAGGTCTGGTCATCGGGCGCAGTGATGATGACTCCGATGTAGACATCGACCTGTCAGATACCGAGTATTTTTCCCTGATCAGCAATCAGCACGCCGTACTCAATTACACGGATAATGGCTGGGTGCTCACGGATGCAGGGTCTCAAAACGGCACCGCCCTGCTGAAAAAAGAATCAAAGCAAAAACTGCTGCTGGCTCCTGGTGAGCCGGTTCCCGTCCGCTTGGGCGATACCATATTCATAGCTGGAGAAACCGTGATAAAAGTAAGGTAGTTAAAGGGGTGACGTGGGATGAAGGATACAGGGATCATGTTCAGGTGCAAAAATGGCCATGTATACCCTAAACGGCTAGGGCGCTCCTGCCCGTATTGCGGCATGATGGCAGACAGCGACGATGGCAGTTCCAACGTGCCGCGTAGCGCGGGAGAGGTTGAAGCCCTGCTTCTGTATGAAAAGATTTCACCTGTTTGCGGTTGGCTGGCCTGTATCGACGGGCCGAGGCAAGGCATGAGCTTCACACTGCACAGCGGCAAGAACTTTATTGGAAGGTCTGATGACATGGACGTCCGCCTGCCGGGAGATGACGCCGTAGCCAGAAGCAATCACGCCGTAATCGCCTATGACCCGAAAAACCGGACATTTATGCTTCTGCCCGGCAGTTCGGAAGGGTTGGTCTACCTAAATGGGGAGGCTGTGTACGAAGCTCGAAGGCTGACAGACATGGGCCTGATAAAACTTGGGCGAACCAGCCTGCTGTTCCGCCCACTGTGCGGCGACAACTTCAACTGGCAATTGGACGAGGAATGAGCGATGCCATTTTTAATTGTGTGCGGCTGTGCGCTAATAGCGCTGTTTATATTGCGTTTTGCCGTGGTTGGGCGGATCGAGCCGCTGCCCGGGGTAGAAGTCGCCCATGCCCAAATCATAGGCAAGCGTGAAATCAACGCTGACATTTTTGAATGGGCGGTCAGGCAGGGCAATACGCTATTGATCGTCGCCGACGGAATTGGCACAGGCACTCGGGGCCGGACTGCAGCGCTGTCCGCCACTGACAGCATTGTCAGAACATTTGAATTGCAGGGACTTCATGCGAATCCGGCGTACTTTTTCAGGCAGGCGTTCCACAATGCCAACGGGGCAGTCCTGCGATATGTTCCTGATGGGACGGCTGGGGCAAATGTCTTGTGCGCATTGATATCAGACGGAAAACTATACTACGCACTTGCCGGCAACTGCAAGGCGGCGGTATTCCGAAAAAACGCGATTCTCCCGCTCAGCGAGGGGCAAACACTAGATGTCTTGGCGCGCAAGGCTTTCAAGCGACAGGAGATAAAACGTGAAGATGCGCGGAAAGTATATCATGAGCGGCAGGTATATAACTATGTGGGCAAAGATGACTTCAAAGAACTAGAGATGTTCGACGTCCCGGTGGCGCTCAAGCAGGGGGATATCCTGGTTTTAATGACTGATGGCGTTTATGATTTTTGTCCAATGCTGGATCTGGAAAAAATACTGCGTTCTAAGCGGCCCTGCAATCAAAAAGCCCAGACTATCATGGATATGCTGTCGCAACAAAATAACCCGCATCAGGATAATGCGACGATCGTGCTTACGAAAATCAATAGATTGTTCTAATACGATTTATTAATATGGCGAGATGTTGAAAATGATATATTCGGGAAATAATTGGAAATAGGAGGGGGATTAAGTGCGCAGGGAAAACTCAAAGTTTAACGCTGCATTTGTCTCCTACGAAGGCAGCAAGCTCTTCAACAATGACTATTACGGCTCCGCCGAGTTGGATCGGTTCGCCTGCTATGTGATTGCCGACGGGCTGGAGTCTGGCGATATTGAGTCCAGTAGCGCGCGGCTTGCGGTTCAAGCCGCGATTTCCGCTTTTCACGAAAGCCCATCAATGTCAGTACGCGCCCTGAAGCGGTACGTCAATGCCGCTGATAAGGTCTTGAAAGAGAATAGGGGCCACCAGAACCTCCGGGCGTCCATTACGGTCGTGGTGACTGATTATCAAAAGATTCGGTACGCATGGGCGGGAAATACAAGGTTCTATCTTTACCGTGCCGGGAGGGTTTTCAACGAAAGCGCCGACCATTCCCTATCCCGGCAAATGGCAAGCAGGGGCGAACTCCCCTTGGACAAGATAGCCCGTCATGAGGAGCGGGACAACCTCACCATATACGTCGGCCACCCAGAAGGGTTGACGCCACAAGTATCCGATAAAATCAAACTTCAGGACGGCGACATCTATATGCTGCTTACGCGCGGCATTTGGGAACAGTGCGATGCAGGGGACATACGTGCGGCGTTGGACAGCGCAGAAAACTACCCTAATCTGGCGCTGGATTATTTGGAACGGCTGCTGCTTGACCCGCACCCTGACGATATAGACAACTACTCCGCAGCAGTCGTCTTTGTTGACAAGGTGTTCATCGATCCAAACCGGGGCAAGAAAATCAAACGTATCCTGATGATTGCAATTCCGGTGCTTGTGGTGCTGATCGCCGTTGTCATTCTGCTTATAGTCCTTAACAACAGGAAAAATGCCAAAATCGAGAATATGAACACGGCTTTTATTAGCGCCGTCGAATATATTGGCGATAATAATTATCCGCGCGCAAGCGGCGACCTGACTACTGCCCTGAGATTGGCTGAAGAGGTCAGGGACAGGGAATTCCGGGCGATGGCGGATTCCTACCAGAAGCTTGTAGACGCCATAATCAACGCGGACGATTTGTTCTCCGCCGGCGATTACGAGGGTGCGCAGGCTGCCTATCTGACCGCCTTGGACCGTTCAAGGTTTACAGACAACTTTGGGCAGGCTTATATCCAGCGCAGGTTGACACAGACAGGCGGGTTTCTCAGCGTCCGCGACCTCATAGCCCAAGGTGACGCGCTGGCGGCAAATGACAATCATATACTTGCCGAGGGTAGATTTTTGGACGCCAGGCGGTTGGCTACCGGAATCAATGACGCGGACGGCAGGCGGCTGGCCATGGAAGCCCTGCAAAAACTGTATGAATCGATGGAGCGGAACGAAGCTACAGCACAAGGCTCCGCATCGCAACAGTCACAGGCTCTGCAGGACGCCGCTGAAATGGAGATCGCCGGGGACAGGGCTGTCGCAGATAGGGACCTTATCAGCGCCAGGCTGTTTTATGATATTGCCCGCGAACGGTTTTTGCATATGGAAGATATGGGGTCTGTAGCCCGAATAGACAGCAAGCTTCAATCACTGGTCAACATGCAGGCGCAAGATGAGCAACAGGCGGCAGCCGCAGCCACGTTGGTCACGGAGGGCGACGCCGCGTTCGACGATGGAAACTTTGTGGAAGCTAGGATTAGGTATATACAGGCCCGCAACATTTACGCAAGGCTGAATGACACAGGCAACCTGGCGATAGTGCTGGCGAAAATCGACATGTGCGACATAATAATCAGCGGTATTGCGGCGAGCGTGCCGCAGGCATCGCCTACAGATCCCGCTCCGCCCGGGCAGGAGCTATCATACAACGTGGAAATAACGGAATAGGAGGCTCCCTGAATGAAATACACTTTTGAGCCTCAGAACAAGCGCCCCAAATATGGCAGCTACCGCGAGGAATACCTGCGTGGAATGACGATATTGCAGTTGCAGGATGTATGCGAGCGCGAGGGGATCATTCACGCATCACTGGATCGGTTGGACCGGGAGGAACTTATCCATCTGGTCATGACCTATAGGGGTACTCGGGAGCGCCTCCTGCTGGATTATTATGATGAAGAAAAAATGGCGCGGCTGCAGAAGGCGATATCAATGATCCATATAGTGGAACTGCCGCACAGCAATCTGCGCCTACCTTCCAAAATTTCTCTGTTTGAAGGTTTGGATACAGGCTTTTTCGACGATTACAGGGTCAGCTATTTAGCTGATCTTGACGGTGTCAACGCTTTTATCCTCGACAAAGAAGACGTAATATGCGCAGTTATGAGGCTCGTCAGTTTCCCTGGGCATGATGGGGCATTATTCCTGACCCGGCGCGCAGGGTTCCCCTGTCGGGAGGCAAAGGTGCGGGATTACCGTCTTATGCTGTGCCCGCAGAGGTTTTCCGATGCATTAACCAATTTATACAACGGAGTCGGCAGTCAGCTAAGCGAGGCGCAGGCTTACGTGATACCCCTCCTTGCCTATGAAGTGTGCGTCCCCGAAGACGCCCCAATGCCGCTCGCCATAGATTTCGGCACATCCAATACGGCAGCGGGCGTTTACCTGAGCCGATCATATCTCTCCGGGATCGAGCGCCATATCAAACCCGGGCTGCTCAAGCCGGATAACGTGAACTATCTGCAATTTCTTTCGGCGGAAGGTGAGCCCATGCCAGTGCTGCCCACCGTGATCGGCGTTGAGCGCATTAGCGGCGAGAATATTGAATGGCTTTATGGCTTCGCTGCCGACGGTCTGATGGCTCAAGGCTATCTGGGCCAGGGCGTATGCGTGTTTTACGACATTAAGCGGTGGGCTGCATCATATGACGAAACCGAAACGCTCATCGACAGCGAAGGCAGACAGATCATCTTGACCCGCAAGGGCATTATCAAAGCCTACCTAGATTACATAATACGGTGCGCAGAGCATTTATTCAAGTGCAGATTCAAGAAACTGTTCCTTTCCTATCCGGTAAAGCAGCGGGAAAGGTTTATTTCGTTATATCGTGAATTGTTCACGGGTTATGATCTCATGGAAAACGAACTGTTCGATGAGGGCATCGCTGTTTTGTACAACGTGATCGGGACGTTGATAGATGGAAAAAAATACAGCGAAAACACTGAGACCCACGCACTGATCCTGGATTGCGGCGGCGGCACCACCGATCAGTCGTCCGCGTCATTTCGAGTCCGCACAGGCCGTGCCGCATATGAGATAGATATCACAACCGCCTATGAGAACGGCGACACTGATTTCGGTGGCAACAATCTCACATTTCGTATAATGCAGCTACTTAAAATTGATGCTGCCAGACAGCTTGGCGGTGGTGGCAAAAGCCTTGCAGAACTGACAAAGTCCTTCTCCTTCGACCAGTACCGTGCGGTGGACGACGCAAATCGGGAGACGGTTTACCGCGAATTGGAAGATGCGTACCGTCAGGCGGAGGCAGTCATTCCGACACGATACCGAGACCATGAATACAGTGGCAGGGACGATTACTATAAAGTATACAACAATTTCCATTATCTGTTCACTCTGGCCGAGCGCGTAAAAAAAGCATTCTTCGGAAACGACCAGATTCTGCGCATAGTGGTGTCCTCCAATGAACTGGCGCCGCAGCCGGACACGGTGCATATCAAGGCGCAGCGGTGGAAGCTGGCGGTTCATAGCAACGGCTCGCTGAACATAAAGAAGCACCTTCCCGAAATCGGCATAAATACCTATCAAGCGCGGGCAGTATTCGAAGCCGACATCTATGATATCTTTCGGAGGTTCGTCGGGCGGCTGTATGCCGGGAAACAGCTTGAACAATACAAAATCGTTAAGCTGACGGGGCAGAGCTGCAAAATCGGCCTGTTTCGAGATTCCCTGAAGGAGTACATTCCGGGGGCACTCATCAGGCAGGGGCAAAGTCCGCAGGCTGACAACTATCAGCTCAAACTGACCTGCCTGGAAGGCGCCATCCGCTTTCTTCGCGACAAAACTCTGGGGCTGGCAAAGGTGACCATCCGTTACGAACGCCCTGCGCTTCCTTATGTGCTGACCGCCCTAACGCACAATGGGGAGCCGGTCATCCTCATACAATCGCTTGACCGGGAGCGGCTATCAGGCATGGTGTCACGACATTTTGCCGCCAGCGAGGTGGAGCTGATACTAAGCGACACACGGGGCAATGAAAAGCACAAGTTCCTGTTGTCCTGTGATCCGGAGAGCTTCCAAAAAGTGACATATGAGCAGATTGAGGCAAAGTATGGCGAACACATTCTGCAGGAAGATGTGGACGTCGTAGAAAACGGAGAGGTGCGCTACTTCGTCTGGGCTGACGCCGGACAGTGGGGGTTCTCACTGGTCCCGGTCGCACGACGGGATGAAGACCTGCATATTGGCCCACAGCAGTTGCGCTCTTTCGAGAACGAGAGCTGGATAGTAAACTATTTCGACGGCTTGCACTGAGGTAATACAACATGTTCGAGTGTAAAATCCCCCTGTTCAACCCTGCGCCGCTGCGAAAAGAGATTCTGGAGTCTATGCGCGACTTGGCAGTAAAGGAGCAATCAGCGCGCTATGACGCCTATAGCGACGGCATTATCGCTGGATGCGACTTATTTGAACAAGGCATGAAAATCGGAGTGAGCAGCGGTCTGGTCAAATATGCCGGACGCATATACATATTGCCCCACCAAGACAGTGTTCCATATCGTGCCACCGAGGTATGGACTGTTCTGAAAATCCAATTCGGCGGCGAAAAGCTGACCAGAGATTTCCGAACTTTCGAAGGGCTTTTGGCTCTGGATGAGAACACCAGCATCCTGCCCAATGAAATCGAACTGGGAAGGTTCAAACTAAAACAGGGTTCGCGGCTGCGGACAAAGTATGTGGATTTTCAAGACATGGAGACTGAATTCGACACGGTGAACCCTGTCAACGTCCCGTTTGCAAGTGCTGGCGAGCACACGCTCAGCCCGGTGATCCTGACTCATTTTGCCAGAGAGGCCTACCCCTATGCAGCCGAGCCGATTGACGCCGCGTTTTGTACAGCTTGCCTTGCAAACAGCGGAGTTATGAGCCGCGAGAGCATCCGCCTATTCCTGTGGCGGCGCCTGAAAATGGAGGGCACAATGTTTGACAACAGGGAAATGCACTCCCATCTCGCCGATGTGCTGGCTGAGATTAAGGGCATGGCGCGGCAGGTCGGAAAAGAGCAGGCTGAAGGGGTTTTGTTGCTGTAAGGAGGACAATATATGCCACTGGGCGAATGCGCGAACCGACATATGTACAATAAGGACAAATACGGGGATACATGCCCCGTCTGCGGGCTTGTGTCCCGGAAGTCCAAGGAAGAAGGCAAGACCAAGGAGGAAATCCTGGCTATGCTTAAAATTCCGGAAAGCAAATATGTCTGTGCGTGGCTGGTCTGCATTGAGGGGATCAACAAAGGGCGATCTTATCCGATACATCCTGGAAAAAACTTTCTCGGCAGCGGGGATGACATGGACATACAGGTTTTGGGCGATGACAGAGTGGACCGCTATAGGCATGCCGTGTTTGCTTTCGACGATAAAAGCTTGAAAACAACACTACTGCCCGGCGAGTCCGTGGGGCTGGTCTATCTGGAGAACGCTGCTGTCTACGTGCCAAAGGTACTTGACGCTCAAGCGAAAATCGAGGTCGGGGAATCACGCTTTGTTTTTGTGCCGTTTTGCAGCGATAGCTTTCAATGGGGAGAATAGCGAGGGGGATAAGCCGTGAGGGCCTTTATTGCGCAGCGATTGGGGAATATGAAAAACACTGAGGAACGGGTCTTGTTGAAAGAGATCCTTTCTGACGTCTTTTTGCCGTTATATGACGAAATAGAAATCAAATACGCGGCGCTGGAACAGCGGGTGCGGGACGAATTGCCGATGGTTTATGACGCATATACCGTGTACAGCACTGTCTTGCAGAGGGCGCGCCTGGACATAAAGCACGAATATTTGAGCGCGATGATCCCGTCTGAGGCGGAAGAACCTGTCCTCGATGCAAGAAAACTGACGGAAGACTTGAGGGACGGAAGCCAGCCGGCGATCGAAACTGTGTTTTGTGAGTCAGATTACCTGAAATGCCTGCAATTAATGAGGGGCGAGCAGAAGTTCGGCGGGGCGTTTGTCGTCAAATCAGAACGGTTTCCCATCAAATGCCGTTTGCTCCCTGTCGATAGGTACCGCAGTAAAGCGGAGGCGCTCCATAATGCGTTCCAGCGCAACGAGGTTCCCTGGACAACTGTAAACGGCGCGTATTTAAACAAGTTCTTCGATGTTTGCCTGACCGAAATCGCGCAAACAATACCGCCGGGGATGAAAATCCGTCCGAGCCAGATAGAGATTGATTTCGGGTCTTACAAAGAAACGATAAAGCGCGGATTTATTCCGGTTTGGAACGTAGATATGTACCGCCACAAAGGCGAGGACTTCCCGATGCCGGTCATTGATTCCGTGAATTACGAATACCGCTTTGACACCGGCGCCTTGGGCGAGGAATGCGGGTTTTTAGTCAATTATGACAATGCCTATATCCTGTATACCCGCCGCGAGGGCGGAGCGTTGGTGGTCGTATCTAACAAGCAGAAGGAGCTTGTGTGGGATATGTACCGCTTCCGCCGCAGGCATGATACTCCGGTAGATACGTATCCGTATCCAATCCTTTCCAACGCGAGGAAAGATTCTTTTTCGACCCGTTTGCTGAACAAATATGGCGCGCATATCGCCACCAAAGCTGAAATGCGCAAGCTGCTGGACTCCTTTGAAGCCTCAGAGCATGTAGAATTGACCGGATTCCATTTCGCAGGTGAACAACTTTACGGCGACACCTATGACATGAACCCGTTTATTCGCGATGAAGTGCGAGATCCAGGATTTCAAAGAACATTGGCGTTATCTTTTAAGGCGAAAAACAAGGATTCTTTTCTAAACCGCGACGTCGCGAGCTTTCTGGTATCAGAATTCCAGTCTGCATTTCCGGAGTATCGCTGTGTGGGGATATTGACATGAATTACATGTGGGAGGTGCTCTTAAAGGGGGCGGAACAGGGGCTGGAGAAAGAAGCTGTGCGATTTGCCCCTTCGCGGGCTGCCAACCCGTACAGGGAAATCTTTTTCAAAGATTTCAACAAGCCAGTCTTAACTGCTGAGCCTATTGACGTCAATGTGTACTACCGATATGGACCCGTGTTTGATTCCCTGCTATGCGAGGATATGGGCGAGTATCCTGAGTTTCAATCAGCGCTGTTTGACGTATTGGCACACTATCTTTCTGACTTGGATTTGCTGTCAGGGCTTTGCCAGGCGGAATATTATGCAAGATTTCTGTTGGAGGATATCGCGGTGGGTATTTTGGGAAAAGAGAATGCCGAGCGTCTGAAGTATTTCAGTGGGAAAGAAAAGAGGCTTATGGCTGCGGGGCTACTGCGTATGTATAAGACTGGGACATCTATGAGGATGTTTGCGCAACTATTGCGGGAGCTCTACCCGAACTCGATTGCTTACCTCGATGTACGCAGGATGCGGGATCTGCTTATATATATCGGAAAGAAGAAAACAGTAAAGCTACAACGTCAAGTGGAACTGCTATGTGATATGTTCATACCGGCGGATTATGAAGTGAAGCTGTTCTGGGATAAGCATTTTGGGTTGATCGGCGCCGACGAAACGATGGAAATCGGTCAAATAATGATGTTTTGAAAATAATCATACCGGAGGAGGAACCATATGGAATTCACAGATAATGAAACAGCAGGCGTCCGCGCTCAGAAAGAGGAAGCCAAGTATAAGGACATATATGCCGGCGAAGTGCGTTGCGGCAATGAAATCCTCTTTTTTGAACGGGTGAATCTGTATGAAAATCGATTTTCCGTCATGCTCCCTAAGAGCTATGTGGATTTGCCCTTGGCGCTTGCGAAAATCAAGTACCCGATGGAAAACCGTCCGGCAATTATAAAAACCAATGATGAAACATCGGTGAATTTTGCCTTTGCGTATTACAAGCAGGACTTTTCCGAAGCACAGGTAGAGTCGGCGGCGAAGGGGCTAAAAGCTGGGCTGGGGCGCATGTCGTCCGGTTCCAGATTCTTTGAAACACAGATACTGCAGACCGAGGAAGGCGTCAAGTTCAGTTGCTTCGACTTTTTATCAACTGCACTGGATACACAGCTTTATCAATTGTTCGGGTTTGTGCCGGTACAAAACCAGTTCCTCCACTTCATATTCAATGCTCCGTCAAAAATGATGCGGACATGGCAGCCTGTCGCCATACAGGTGCTGCGGTCTATACGTGACATTGAGCCAAAAGCTGAATAACTAACGATTGAAAGGGGTGACGATACATGAATGAAGATAACGAAATTCGCGTTGGTCGCGGGCTATGGGTGTCGCCTTTTGCTATGTTGGATATGCTGAGCATGGATATCCTGATAGCCCCAAATGAACATGCCAGAGCAAGCATTCGGGGAACTATCGACGAGGAAATGGAAAACGAATACATGACACTTGCCCAAGCTGATGTGGCGGTTAGCGTCACCCAGACTGACCTGGACGGAATTCCTATAGTGCTGTTTAAAGGCATTGTTGAGGACATGGAAATCAGCAGCGTCAACGGTCTGAAAGTGCTAGATTTGAAACTGGTTTCTGGAACTAGGCAGATGGATGCTGTGGAGCACACCCGCACCTATCAGGACTCTGCTCTGACTTACCGCGATTTACTGGCTTCTCTGGGCTATTATCAGGAATACTCCTTTTCGATGAGGGCGGGGGACGGCATTCCCATAGGCGATATGATCGTCCAGTTCAAGGAATCGGATTGGGAATTCGTGAGAAGATTGGTAAGTCATTTCAACAGCGTAATAGTGCCGGACTATACTTCTGATGGAGTAGGATACTACTTCGGCATCCCGGAATTGTCGTCAACTATTGCCATTGACCCAAATCATTATCGGGTGCTAAAAGGTATCGGCGAATATGTTAGCAAGGCACGCAATAAGGTCAGCGGGATCACAGAGGGCGACGCGCTTTATTACGTAGTCCGCGACAGGGCGGTTTACCGTATGGGGCAGAGGGTCAGGTTCAAAGACCGGGATTTAAGGGTATTTGGGATACATTCTGTCTTAGAAGGGCAGGTACTCCAGAATTACTATACGCTCAAGACTGAAGCGGGCTTTAAGACAAAAAAGAAGTTCAATTTCAAGCTGATTGGCGCGTCTTTAGGATGCCACGTGACCGCGGTGCGAAGAGACGTAGTACAGGTACACGTCTATGAGGACAACGACGATTACGGAACGGGGTCAAAATGGTTCCCGTACTCTACAGTGTACTCGGCCCCGGATGGCACAGGCTGGTATGCGATGCCGGAAATTGGTGATGAGTTGCGATTATATTTCCCGTCTGAGCATGAGTCGCAAGCCTATACAATCAGCGCGGTCAACGTGGACACGCCAAATATGGGCGCTGGTGCGCCGCCGCCCCAACAGGGCATCCTGCCAATGGTGTCGCCGCGCACCGACCCGAATGTGAAAACCATGATAAACAAGGACTTTAAAGAAGTTTCCCTATATCCGGATAAGATCGTCATGACCAACAATCGGGACATGATGATCGTTATAGATGACGCGGAGGGCATCATCATCCAGAGTTCGAAAAAAGTCACGTTTAAGTCGGGCGAGGCCATCACGATTGCCAGTTCAACGGATGTTTTGAGCTTGTTAGGCAGCGAGAAGGTGCTTATCTCGGTGGGCGGCACAAAAGTTGAGTTAACCAAGGATATCAAATTTGAGGGTGGATCTGTGTTCATGCAGTAACAGAGTTTCCGACGGGAGTGTATTGGGATGTCACACTCGGTTCAATCCCGGGTCAGGGTCGAAGCGCCCTTTCCTATCCTGGAACTGACTAGCCTCGATGTCTGCCAGCGCGAGAACGAGCACGCGAAAGCCGTC
>Ga0123353_10002378_pt1 | contig 23371 bp, 22 predicted proteins | sample TergutLab28metaG_3_FD_92763 | JGI IMG/M metagenome (GOLD analysis project Ga0123353, IMG submission 92763) | Labiotermes labralis P3 segment gut microbial communities from Petit-Saut dam, French Guiana - Lab288 P3 | ecosystem: Host-associated > Arthropoda: Insects > Digestive system > Gut ... | reverse complement strand
CGCCATGAAGGTGAGGGCATTGGCGAGTTTCATGTCGCGCTTGCCGCGCACATGAAGCACTTTCATGCCGGAACTGTAGCGGCCCGAACAGATGCGGAAGAAGGCGATGCGGTCGCGGTGGCGGGGATCCATGTTGGCCTGGATTTTGAAGACGAAGCCGGAAAAGGCGGGTTCCGCCGGCTGCACCATGCGCGTTTCAGCGCCACCGGCGGAGGCGGTTCTTGCCTGAGGCGGCGGAGCCCAGTCGATCAGGGCCTGGAGGATTTCCTGTACGCCAAAATTGTTGATGCCGGAGCCAAAAAAGACGGGGCTTTGTTGGCCTGCAAGGAATTCCGCAAGGTCAAAGGGAGGAGAAGCGTCATGGAGCAATGCAACGTCATCCCGTACCTGTCCGATTTCGAGTGGATAGCGGCAGTCGAGTTCCGGATTGCCGAGGCCAGCGACGACTTCCGCTTCGCTCCTGTGTTCTTGTCCTGGGGCAAAAACCAGCGTGCGGTCGGCCAGTAGGTGATAGACGCCGCGAAATGCCTTGCCCATGCCGATCGGCCAGGTGATAGGGGCGCAGGAGATTTTGAGCACGCTCTCGATTTCGGCCAGCAGGTCGAAGGACTCGCGCACTTCGCGGTCAAGCTTGTTGATGAAGGTGATGATCGGGGTGTCCCGCAGGCGGCAGACCTTGAGCAGTTTGATCGTCTGCGCTTCCACGCCCTTGGCGGCATCGATCACCATCACCGCCGCATCTACGGCGGTGAGTACGCGGTAGGTGTCTTCGGAAAAGTCTTCGTGTCCCGGCGTGTCGAGCAGGTTGATGGTGTGCCCCTGATACTCGAACTGCATTACGGAACTGGTCACGGAAATGCCGCGCTGCTTTTCGACTTCCATCCAGTCGGAAGTGGCGTGCCGCGCAGATTTGCGCGCCCGCACCGTCCCTGCAAGCTGAATGGCGCCGCCGAACAGCAGCAGCTTTTCGGTCAGCGTGGTCTTGCCCGCATCCGGGTGGGAAATGATGGCGAAAGTGCGGCGACGCTCAACGTCGCGTTGGAGTTCGGGGGGGGAGGGAGACGTCAAGGGGAGCCTTTCAGGTTGGCGGCATAATCCGACACATGAACTCGTCGAACAATGGAACGGTAAATGCGATCATGCCGTGTTCAGGAGCATACAGCATGCCCTTCTTGATCAGGGCATCGCGCACGGGAGCGACGCTCTGGGGCTTGCGATTGAGCAGGGCCGCTATATCAGCAGTACGTTGCGTCCATGCAATATTTTTTTATAGCGAAATATCACTATATTTCACTATTTTTCGCTTTGCTTCTTCGCAGGGGCACGCCGGGAGGTAGTTTTCGTTTCAGCAGTTTTCCCTTTCGATGTGCCCGTTTTTGCGGCTTTTACATCTGTTTTCGCGGCTTTTGCATCCGTTTTCGCAGCTTTTGGTGCGCGTACCTCAAATTCGAAGCCTACTTTACCGTCCGATCCGCGCACGAGGAAAGCGGAGAATTTGCGGTGGGTACGGGCGGAGACAAAGTTGCGCAAAAGCTCGGTTTTGCCCTCTACAAGGAGTTTTTGCATCTGCTCGCGTTCGATGGGTTGCTGGAGGATGATCTTGCCGGAGCGGAAATCGCAGCTTTTTTCCGGCCCTGTCGATTTTTCGCAGATGTAGGCCATGCTGTTATCGAAAACGCGGGCATGGCACTTGGGGCAGGTTCCAATGGGTTCCTGGCCGGAGAAATCCACCGCTTCAGCTGCCTCGCCTTCCTTGGGCTGGCCGAAATCGAACACGGGCTGCTTGTCGTCGTTCAACGTGATGTCCGCGTTGAAGAGACGGCCCATCCTGTTGCGGAAGCCCAAAAGGGGGCCGATGCGGCCTTCGCGCAGCAGGGTCTCGATTTCTTCAATCTCGAACTGGCGACCTGCGACGATCTTCCAGGTGGCCCAGCCGCAGGACTGGCAGGCGAATTTCTTGTAGTTTTCCTTTACGGTGCCGCCGCATTTCGGGCAGAACACGGAAAGGGTGGCGAAGTCGCCGGGCACGGTGTCGGACTCAAAGCGGCGGGCACGCTCCACGACATCGCGCGTTATTTCCGCGATTTCGTTCATAAAGGTTTCGCGCGAGAGTTCGCCGCGTTCCATGCGCGCGAGTTTATATTCCCATCCGCCGGTGAGTTCGGGCGAGGCCAGGGCGTTGATGCCCAGTCCTTTGATGAGGGTAATGAGAGAGAACGCCTTGCCGCTGGGGATCAGTTCGCGCCCATCGCGGTGCAGGTACTGTTCGATGATCAAGCCTTCGATGATCTGCGCCCGCGTAGCCGGGGTGCCGAGGCCGCGTTCGGCCATTGCCGCACGGAGTTCTTCGTCATCGATCATTTTGCCCGCGCCTTCCATCGCGGAAAGCAACGTGGCTTCGTTGAAGCGGGCGGGTGGTTTGGTCTGGAGGGCGCGAAGAAGAATTTCTTCGGTGCGCACCGTTTCATTGGGCTGCGTCGGAACCAGCCGTGCATCGTCCCCGTCATTCGACCCTTTGCCGTAAACGGTGAGCCATCCGGGGGAAAGCAGTACTTTGCCTTCGGTTTTGAAGGCTTCGTCCTTGACGCGGGTGATGCGGGTCGTGACCCGGTATTCCGCTGCTGGATAGAAAACGGCGAGGAAGCGCCGGACGACGAGGTCGTAGATTTTCTGCTCGGTCTCCGAAAGGATCTTTGGCTGCGCGCCGGTGGGGATGATGGCGAAGTGGTCGGAAATCTTTTCGTTGTTGAAGATGCGCTTGTTGGGTTTCACCCATCCCCGGCGGGCGATTTCTTCGGCAAATGGCGCATAAGTTTCCGGCATGTTTTTCAGGATGTCGCCTACCGCACCCAGATAGTCTTCCGGCAGCGCACGGGAATCGGTACGCGGGTAGGTGAGTACCTTATGTTTTTCGTACAGGGCTTGCGCCAGTTGCAGGGTGACGCGCGCCGAAAGGCCGAAGCGGGCATTGGCTTCGCGTTGCAGGCTGGTGAGGTCGTAAAGCGGCGGCGAGAGTTGGGTCGTGGGCTTGGATTCTTCCGTGACCGTGCCCGGTTGGCCGTTGCACTTCTCCAGGATGGTTTCGGCCTGGGATTTATCCCACAGCCGGTGGGCGTTGGCGTGTTCGTCGCCTTCAGGCTTCTTGAACCGTTCATTGAACCAACGCCCGGTGTATACGCCTGCAGCACAGGCGAAACGGGCTTCCAGTTCCCAATAGTCGCGCGGCTTGAATTTGCGGATTCTGGCTTCGCGTTCGACGACGATAGCCAGCGTCGGTGTTTGCACCCGGCCTACGGTGGTAAGGTGAAAACCCCCTGTTTTGGAGTTGAAGGCGGTCATCGCCCGTGTGCCGTTGATGCCGATCAGCCAGTCGGATTCTGCCCGGCAGACAGCGGCATTGCGCAGCCCTTCCACTTCACTGGCGGCGCGCAGCTGGAGAAAGCCATCACGGATGGCCGAAGGCGTCATGGATTGCAGCCAGAGACGTTCTACCGGTTTGCCTGCGCCTGCATGCTGGTTGATGAAGTTGAAGATGAGTTCGCCTTCGCGCCCTGCGTCACAGGCGTTTATCAGGCCGGTAACGTCCTTGCGTTTCATCAAACGGACGAGGAGCTTGAGGCGGTCACTGCTTTTTTCGATCGGTTTCAGGGCAAAGTGCGGCGGGATGACAGGCAGGTGGGCAAACGTCCACTTGCCGCGCTTGACCTCGAATTCTTCGGGGGCGCTCAGTTCGAGCAAGTGGCCTACGGCAGAGGACAGCACGTAAGCGTCCGACTCGAAGTAGTCCTTTTCCTTGGTGAACCCGCCCAGGGCGCGGGCGATGTCCTGCGCAACCGAAGGTTTTTCCGCAATGATAAGTTGTTTGCTCATACTGACCAGGCCCATGTCGGGCAACCAGGGGCTACTTTTATGTGATAGAAGCGGCGGATGATAAAGATGCCTTTGCGAAACGCGCAAGCAGCTTATGAAAAAAAGCAGATAAAAACCGTGTCAGGTAACACGTACAGTGTGCAGGCGCAGAAAACTGCCGCCAATTTGGCGCACTGCGAGCCCTTCTAGTTCCAGTGTCAACAAATGGGTGTGCAGCATCTCAACGGCAAGCCCGGTAGCCAGTGCCAGCGTGTCGATGTCACACGCTTCACTGCTCAGTGCTTCTAGCACGTGAATGGCTTCAGGCGCAAGATGCGCGGGCATGGTAGCAGGCAATGATGGTGCGGGCGGCGGCTGGCGCGAACGAGGGGATGCGTGTCGGGGCGCCACAGCATGCCGGGGCAGGTCGCCGTCGATGCGTCCGCGCAACTCTTCAAACACGTCCTCGGCGGTTTCGACCAGTTTTGCGCCTTCGCGGATCAGGCGGTGGCATCCACGCGCCTGTGGCGTGTGGATGGAGCCGGGAATAGCAAAAACTTCGCGCCCCATGTCTGCAGCAAGACGCGCGGTAATCAGCGAACCGCTTTCTCGTGTGGCTTCGACCACCAGCACGCCAAGGGATAAGCCTGCTATCAGGCGGTTGCGGCGTGGGAAATTCCAGCGCATGGGTGGCGTCCCAAGAGGGAATTCGCTGAGAATTGCTCCCCTGGAGGCAATTTCACGCGCCAAGGCGGCATTGCGTGCCGGATAGATGCGGTCGATCCCCGTGCCGATGACTGCGATGGTGTTGCCGCCTTCCACGGCGAGCGCGCCCCGGTGTGCGGCAGTATCAACGCCTTGCGCCAGCCCGCTGGTAATGACCAGTCCCGCTGCACCCAAACTTTCAGCAAAGGCTTTTGCATTGGCTTCACCCTGTGCAGTAGGCGCACGCGACCCCACTATTGCCAGGACAGGACACGTAAACAATGCAAGATCGCCTTTGACGTAGAGCACGGGTGGTGGATCGGCGATTTCCAACAAGGGCCTTGGATAAGCGGCATCGGCCAGCGTGAGGAGATGGTTGCCATCCTCGCCCGCCCAAGCGAGCGCGGCTTCCAGCGCCGCCAGGTCGGGCCCCTTGAGCAGGGCATCGGCAGCTTCATGCCCGACGACGCTGACGAGATGGCTACGCGATTGGGCAAAAACATTCCCTGGCAATCCGAACGCGGCAAGCAGGCTACGTTGCCGTGCCGGACTAACCGGGGTAAGCGAAAACCGGAGCCAGTCGGCAAGCGTCACGACCTGGCATTCCGTTGCCGGGACGCAGGATTTGCGTCAGGGATTGCGAATAGCGTCTCCAATGGTTGCCTGCCCCTCAGTATCCATGATTATTGCATATGATACACGATCGAACACACGAAAAACCATCGCCGAACCGTAGCGTTTTTCGGGTAAGGCAAAAGTTCTCCTTCCATGGGTCGCTTTGCCGCGGTTACGGAACATGGCCACGACGTGACCCGGTTCCAGCCCATTTTGCTTGCCGGCGCCGATAGCGATTACGCTGAGTTTGCCAGTTTCGGAAACGCCACGCTGGATCGAAATCAACCGGGTGTCGATGGTTTCCCTGGGCGCATGCGGCGCGTAAGAAAAAATCAATTCGTTTTCGATGGGCAGCATCTTGTCGTTGACGCCGATTTCCTCGACAGCCTCGATAATTTCGAGTGTGACTGGGTTCGTGAACTCCTTGACCCTGGCGGAACCCAGATACTGGGCTTCATGGCCGAGCACTTGGCGGTTGCCAGGGTCGATGAGCGGTTTGGTCGAACGGAAAATTGCCCACGTATTGACATCTTCGTTCACATCTTTGGCAAAGATGGTATCGCCCTGAGCCAGATAGACACGACCGGTTTCGGTAGCGACGATGGTGGCCGCGCCTTGAAACGACTTCCCGTCAAGAACCAGTGGCCGGGTCAGGAAAGGCGCGATGGCTGCCAGCGGAATGGTCGATATGGCTTCGTTGATGGGGGTCTGGTAAACCCTGGGCTGTAGCTTGCCGTCGCCGACGGGCATGTTGCCCTCGCCGATGGGTTTGCCGAGCCGCAGGAACGGCCCGTTACGGTCAAGCACAATGATCTGTCCGGGATAGATGAAGTGCGGGTTCTTGATCTCATCTTCGTTCATTTGCCAGACTTCGGGCCACCGCCAGGGCTCCTGTAAAAAGCGGGCGGAAATACCCCATAAGGTATCGCCCCTGCTGACGGTGTAAGAATCGGGCGCATCGGTGGTAATTGCGGGAGGCGCGGCCTGTAAGCTGGCACTGGCAAGAAACGCGATGCCGATAGCGATGGAAGATATAATCCGGGACATTATTAAGTTTCCTGTTCTGTTTTATGGCGTCACGATTCGGGTGCGGTACGCGGGTGCTCATGTTAGGTTGCGCGCGAGATTCTGTTCGTGACGCTTTTCTCTTCATTTAGCAAGGTTTCATCAAAAACAAACCACGGTTAGAAACCTCCTCCTTTAGGGGGATAATCTCGCTTGGGAGAGGCGTAACCTCTTTCAAGCGCTTTTGTCGCCCGGGCACGGGCGTGGATTGAAACATGGCTGTTCTACCGATCTTACACTTCCCTGATCCCAGATTGCATATCAAGGCCGCCCCGGTCGCGGTGATAGACGGCACAGTTCGGCAATTGATCCGCGATATGGCTGAGACCATGTACGCGGCTCCGGGGATTGGGCTGGCCGCCACGCAGGTCGATGTCCACAAGCGGATTGCGGTTATCGATGTCAGCGATGACCATAACGGGCTATTGGTTTTTATCAACGCTGAAATTCTTGAAAAATCAGGCGAGTGCAATAGCGAAGAAGGTTGCCTTTCCGTACCCGGCGTGCACGAGACGGTGAAAAGGGCCGAATGGGTTAAAGTGCGGGCGCTGAACGAAAAGGGCGAACCTTTCGAACTCGTGGCAGATGGGCTGCTCGCGTTGTGCATCCAACATGAACTGGATCACCTCGATGGCAAGGTGTTCGTCGAATACCTGTCCCGGCTCAAACAGTCCCGGATCAAGTCAAAACTGCTCAAACAGGCACAGAACGATTGAGCTTTCATCCTTGCCCGGTTGTATCGGATGTTTTTCCGGAGGACTTTTCATCAAAAACAAACCACGGTCAGAAACCTCCCCCTTTAGGGGGATAATCTCGCTTGGGAGAGGCGTAACCTCTTTCAAGCGCTTTTGTTGCCCAGGCACGGGCGTGGATTGAAACAAACATGGCGTCTACCCTACGTGTAGCTTTTGCTGGCACACCGGAATTCGCCGCCTGTGCGCTGGAGGCGGTTCTTGCTGCGGGCTATACGATCCCGGTGGTGTTGACGCAGCCGGATCGCCCTGCCGGGCGTGGCATGAAACTCATGGCCAGCGCAGTGAAACAGCTCGCCCTGGCGCGCGGGCTTGCCATCGGCCAGCCGGAGCGCTTGCGCACGGATGAACAGCGTGCGCGCCTGAAGGAAAGCTGCCCTGATGTGCTGGTCGTCGCCGCGTATGGCCTGATTTTGCCCCCGGAAGCATTGGCCCTGCCCCGGCTTGGCTGCCTGAACATCCATGCTTCGCTTCTGCCGCGCTGGCGCGGCGCGGCCCCGATCCAACGCGCCATTGAAGCAGGCGATACGCAGACGGGCATCACCATCATGCAAATGGATGCCGGACTGGACACCGGCCCGATGCTCTTGCGCCGGAAGGTCGCAATTGCGCCTGACGACACGGCAGCCAGCCTGCATGACAAGCTGGCGCACCTTGGCGCAGAGGCCATTGTCGAGGCGCTGGCACGGCTGGCAACTGGAGAGTTGCCCCCAGAAGCACAACCTTCGGCAGGCGTGACCATCGCTCGGAAGATTTCCCGCGCCGAAGCTGGGATCGACTGGCGCAGGTCGGCGACCGAACTGGCGCGGCAGGTACGCGCTTTCAATCCGTTTCCAGTCGCTTTCGGTCAGATACGCGAAACCACGATCAAACTCTGGACAGCGCACACGGCGCCCGGATGTGGCGCGCCGGGCAACATCCTTCGCGCCGATGCATCCGGAATCGTGGTAGCCTGTGGCGAAGATGCCCTGTGCGTCACGGAACTGCAACGGCCAGGCAGCCGCCGGATGACGGCGGCGGAATTCCTGCACGGCTTTATGCTTGCCGCTGAGGAGCGTTTCACGCAGCCAGCGGCAGAAGGGGATTGAATCTGGGTTGAACTGCCTTTATTTACTGCATAGTATCCCCAGCCGGGTTAAATAAAGGAATAAAGGAAAGACACATGTTTGGTAACTGGCTGAAAACCTCCATCCTGATGGCCGGCATCGTTGCCCTGTTCGGCGCTGTCGGCGGCGCGCTCGGCGGCCAGCAGGGCATGCTGATCGCCCTCGTCCTGGGGGGCGCGATGAATCTGTGGGCTTACTGGTTCTCGGACAAGATGGTGCTGAAAATGTACCGGGCGCGCCAGGTAGATGCCGCTACCTCACCCTATCTCTACAACATGGTGAAAGAACTCGCGCAGCGCGCAGACCTGCCTATGCCCAAGGTCTACGTCATCGACGAAAAACAGCCCAATGCCTTTGCCACGGGGCGCAACCCGGAACACGCCGCAGTGGCTGCCACTTCCGGCATCATGCAGCTGCTCTCCGAACGGGAATTGCGCGGCGTCATGGCGCACGAACTTGCCCATGTCAAACACAGGGACATCCTGATTTCTACCATCACCGCTACCATCGCAGGTGCAATTGCTACGCTGGCACAATTCGGCATGCTCGTCGGCGGGCGCGATAACCAACGCTCCCATCCGGCGGCCCAGATACTGGTCATGCTGATTGCGCCGCTGGCGGCCATGTTGATCCAGATGGCCATCAGCCGCACGCGCGAATTCGGCGCGGATCGTGGCGGTGCGGAAATCTCCAACGACCCCGGCGCACTGGCCGATGCCCTGCTCAAGATCGAGTCTTACGCCAAGGGGATCCCGCTCCGGGTTGCCGAGGAACATCCGGCTACGGCCCAGATGATGATCATCAACCCCCTCCTGGGCGGTGGCCTGCGCAGCCTGTTCTCAACCCATCCCGCCACGCAGGATCGCGTTGCGCGCCTGCGTAATATGAAATGACGTGATCCGCCTGATTCTGCTTGCGGCAGCGATTTTCCTCGCGCCGCTTCAAACGGCATTTGCCACTCCCCCACTGCCCGTCACGTCATGGCGCGGCGCAGCCTTTTCCGGTGACCGTGCCGCACTGGAAAAACTCGCCGCTACCGGGGCAAACGCGGTGCGCGTCTATCATGAGTGGGATGCCTGGGTGCTCGACGAAGCCCGCAAACTCGGGATCGGCGTACTCATGGGGCTGGATGTCGGGTTGCCGCGCTACGGTTTCCGCCTCGACGACCCCAAGGCCATCGCCGTACAGGAAAACCGCATCCGTGCGTTCGTGCAACGCTATCGGAATCATCCAGCGCTATTGGCCTGGGTCATCGGTAATGAAGTCGAACACGGCATAGATGACCCCTTGCCTGCGTGGCGCGAAATCAACCGTCTGGCAGGCGTGGTCAAGAAGCTCGACCCTGCCCATCCTACCGTGATGTCGGTCAACGACGGCAGTACCCAATACATGAAACAACTCGCCGGATGTTGCACGCACATCGATATGATTGGCCTCAACCTTTACGCAGGCGCGGCATTTGGCCTGGAGGGACGCATCCGCGCCGCAGGTATTGGCAAGCCATTGCTGATTACCGAACTTGGCCCGCTCGGGCAATGGCAAGCAGGCCGCAAACCCTGGGGCGCGCCGGTTGAACTCACCAGCCGCGAAAAAGCGGCCTATTTCCGCCGCGTGCTGGCCGAAATGGGCAAGAACCCACAAGTCCGTGGTGTTTTCGCCTTTCTGTGGGGCGTAAAGCAGGAACAGACCGCAACCTGGCACAGCCTATTGCTTTCGGATAACACCCTCACCGAGATAACCGATGCGCTGGCCGAAGCCTGGGGCCGTCCAAGCGCCAAGCCCGCGCCAACCATCCTTGGCATCGGCATTTCCGCCGACGAATTCGCACCGGGCGCGGTTGTTTCGTCCACCATCGAAGTGCGTGGCGAAGCCCCCGTCACCGGGTGGTTGGTGCGCAAGGAAGCAACCGAACTGCGCGGAGGGGGCGAAGCCGAACCTCTACCGGAGGCAGTCGGCGTGGAAGTGCTTTTTGCTGAAACCTCCAGCATCCGTTTCCGCGCCCCTTCGGTTCCTGGCGCATATCGCTTGTTTATTACCGTGCGGGACGAGAATGGCAAGGCGGCTACGGGGAATTTGCCGTTTCTTGTGAGGTAGGAAGGAGGGCTGAGGTTCCCGGTAAGGCAACGATGCCCATTTCACAGCCAACAACTATATTCCCATGACAATTCTGGGTTGGCGGCATGTACGCAATGCCAGGTTCACGAAGATGATTGAAAATCGTCGAAAATGTGCAAAACCCAAAGAGAGTATGACACAGCGAGGGGATGCAACATGGGTAACATTGGCGTCGTCGCTGCCTTTGACGAAGATTGCGCAGCCAAGTTGAGCGGCCTGTCAAAACAACAGCTTTCTTACTGGTGGACACCTCGAAAAACATCGGGTTTGGCTAAAAGAGCAAAAATTTTTCCAATGAAATCAAAGGGAAATTTTTCTGACTCCATAAAACAAGGGAGTTTTTCGAGGTGTCCTGGTGTAGAAGCCAGGGCGATTACACCTGTTTGTCATGACACCATGAAGCGGCAGCACGAAATATTGCACCCACATCTGAATAGAACCTGGTCATCATCCTGCGGCGGGTGGCCGCCATTCTTGGCATGCAGATCGAATGATGATGCAGGTCGGACAAGCTGCGGAGCAGCGTCCTCCGACGGTCGTATCGCCCGATGCGCAGCATCGCAAATTAAGTACCTCCCTCTCGAGGGAGGTGGCGCGCCGCAGGCGTGACGGAGGGAGTTGGCAATGCTTGGATGTGCTCAATAGCTACAGTCTGATACCCGAACCGTCGCTACTCCTTCCGTCACCCGCCTGCGGCGGGCGACACCTTCCTCAAGAGGGAGGCTATAGTTCAGGCGAACACGCGGTACAGCATCTTGAGCGCGAGCAGGATCAGTATGGCCGCGAAGATTTTTCTCAGTGTGACCACCGGCATGCGGTGGGCGCAGGCCGCGCCGAGGGGGGCCGTGAGTACGCTGACCCCGCCGACCAGAACCAGGGCAGGCAGATGAATGTACCCAAAAGTATGGGGCGGCATGTTCGCACCCACCTTGCCGTTGATGAGATAGCCCACCGTACCCGCGAGCGCAATGGGAAACCCGATGGCCGCCGAGGTGCCCATGGCACGCCGTGCCTCGACGTTGCACCAGACCATGAAGGGCACGGAAAGCGAGCCGCCGCCAATGGCTACCAGCGCCGAGATGAGGCCGATAAAAAGCCCTACGGCGCTCATGCCAATCCGGCCCGGCAATTCGCGCGAAGGTTTCGGTCTGGCGTTGCGCCACATCTTGGTGGCGACGAACCCCATGAAGCAGGTAAAGAACACCGTCAGCGGCACAGCATTGAGGCGCGAGGCGATGAATGTGCCAAAAAAGGTGCCCACAAGAATGCCCGGCGTGACCTGCCGTACGATTTCCCAATTCACCGCGCCGCGTGCATGGTGCGCGCGCATGCTGGAGGCCGAAGTGAACAGAATGGCCGCCATCGAGGTGCCGAGCGCCATATGAACCACTTGTTCGCGCGCGAACCCCTGGGCGAGGAAAAGGGTGGTCAACATGGGAACCATGATGCCGCCACCGCCTATCCCAAGCAGCCCCGCAAGAAAACCCACCACGATACCGAGCAGGGGATAGGCAAGCCACCAGAAATCGAATGCCATTGAAAACAGACCTTGGTTTGACGTGCGCATTTCACAGGAACTGCCAGCCCCATCGTGCGCTTCCTGTCCGTATTGTGCGGCAATTCCGGCAAGGTTGGCCACGAAATGATTGCACGGGCAGCGGCCTGGCGCCTGTACGGTGTGTGGAGGCAAAAAAAAAAGTGCGGCATTGCCGCACCTCCTTTTTGGCCCCCCGCAGATGCCGTACTTGCCGATTTATCCTGAACCAGAGGCTCAGGGGGTCACTTTCTTACCGCTTCAGGTTCACCCGCATGGGGCGCACACACCAGCGTTTTGTAGTCAGCAACCGTTCTTTTCAATTGGTTCACGGAACTCACAGCTTTCTCGAACACCGCAGGGGATTGCTACTTATGCAAACTCCCCCGCACGAACCCAGTCAGAAAAGCTTTTCCTGTTGAGCCAGCACGGCTTCAATACGCGTCTGCATGTGTGCGATTCTACGCTTCAGGGTGGGCAAGTCAAACCCGCGACCGTGTAGAAGTTGCAAAAACTCGTGCGTAATGTTGAGCGCCGTCATTACCGCCAGGGTCTCGTTGCTTGCATGCGTTTTTACATGCGTTTTTTTGCCCGCCTCATCGAATTTCTGCCCAAGATAGGCCACCGCTTCAAGCAGGCTCTCACGTTCGCGTGGCGTGCATGCGACGTGGTATTCCTTGCCCAGGAGGCTGATGTCGAGCGTTTCGGACTCTTTCACTGTGGCCTCCTTATTGCGGCAATCTGGTAAGCACAGCTTCGAGCTTTTCGGTAGCAAGGCCGATTTTGCTTGTGAGCTGGCGGTTTTCGGCTTCGAGCCGGGACTGGTGCGCGCGCAGTTCGCGGTTTTCATCACGAAGCGCCGCATACATACTGATCAGTTGTTCAAGCTGTGCTTCGAGGCGGTTGAGTTCGGCATCCATGTTCAGCTTCCTTGACTTTGCGCCTGAGTGACATCGCGCACTGCACCGGTGTCCGCCGAGGTGGTGAGCGCTGCGTAAGCCTGGAGCGCCGCCGATACAGTACGCTTGCGTGCGGCAGGTTTCCACGCCATGTTGCCCCGCGCCTGCATCGCTGCCTTGCGCCGGGCGAGTTCTTCGTCGGAAACCGCCAGACGGATGCTGCGCCCGGGAATGTCGATTTCGATTGTGTCGCCGTTTTCGATCAGGGCAATCGCACCGCCGCAGGCGGCTTCTGGCGAGGCGTGCCCGATGGATAGCCCCGAAGTGCCGCCGGAGAAACGCCCGTCGGTGAGTAGCGCGCATTGTTTGCCGAGGCCGCGCGATTTGAGATAGCTCGTCGGATAGAGCATTTCCTGCATACCGGGACCGCCTTTGGGGCCTTCGTAACGGATGACGACTACGTCGCCTGCCTGTACCACGTTGTTGAGGATACCGTCGACGGCACCTTCCTGACTCTCAAAAACCTTTGCCGTGCCGGAAAATTTCCAGATCGATTCATCGACCCCGGCTGTTTTGACGATACAGCCCTTTTCGGCAATGTTGCCAAACAGCACCGCCAACCCGCCGTCCTGGCTGAAAGCATGGGCGCGGTCACGGATGACCCCCTGGGCGCGGTCGAGATCGGGTTCAGGCCAGCGTTTGTCCTGGCTGAAGGCTTGCAGGCTCGGCACGCCACCGGGTGCGGCGCGGTAGAAATGGGTCACGGCGACGTCAAACGCGCGCATCACGTCCCAGCGCGCAAGCGCATCACCCATCGTGCGGCTGTGTACGGTGGGCACAGAGCAGTGAAGAAGCCCGGCCCGGTCGAGTTCACCGAGAATGCCCATTACACCCCCGGCGCGGTGGACGTCCTCGACATGCACATCGCCAACCGCCGGGGCGACCTTGCACAGGCAGGGCACACGGCGCGAGAGGCGGTCGATGTCTTTCATAGTGAAGTCCACCCCGGCTTCGCGCGCGGCGGCGAGCAGGTGAAGGACGGTATTGGTTGAACCGCCCATTGCCACATCGAGGCTCATTGCGTTCTCGAATGCCTCGAAGCGGGCAATCGCGCGCGGCAGCACGGAATGGTCGTCCTGTTCGTAGTAGCGTTTTGCCATGCTAACGATGCGTCGTCCGGCATCGATGAAAAGCCCTTTACGGTCGGCATGGGTTGCCACGAGCGTGCCATTTCCCGGCAGGGACAGGCCCAACGCTTCGGTGAGGCAGTTCATCGAGTTGGCGGTGAACATGCCCGAGCATGAGCCGCAGGTCGGGCAGGCCGCGCGCTCGACTGCGGCAATTTCGTCATCCGGGCAGTTTTTGTCCGCCGCCTTGATCATCGCGTCGATGAGGTCGAGCGACATGGTGCGCGCGTCCCATTTGAGCTTGCCCGCTTCCATCGGGCCACCGGAGACGAAAATCGCCGGGATGTTCAACCTCAGTGCCGCCATCAGCATGCCCGGCGTGATCTTGTCGCAGTTCGAGATGCAAACCAGCGCGTCGGCCGTGTGGGCGTTGACCATGTATTCGACCGAATCGGCAATCAAGTCGCGCGAGGGTAGCGAATAGAGCATGCCGTCGTGCCCCATCGCAATGCCGTCATCGATGGCAATGGTGTTGAATTCCCGCGCCACCCCGCCAGCGGCCTCGATTTCGCGTGCAACTAACTGGCCGAGCTCCTTCAGGTGTACATGCCCCGGCACGAACTGGGTAAAGCTGTTGGCAACGGCGATGATCGGTTTGCCGAAATCATCGTCCTGCATGCCCGTGGCACGCCACAGCGCACGCGCGCCCGCCATGTTGCGGCCGGAAGTGGAGAGACTGGAACGGTACTGGGGCATGAGGCGCTCCAAAACACGGAAAGGTTGTGGATTTTAATCCTATTTTCTGCCTGCTTATGCGAACAGTGCGCCGACGCTCGCCCCGCTGTGGATGCGTTCGATGGCAGCGGCGAAAAGCGGGGCAACGGTCAGTACGGTGAGTTTGTCGATTTGCTTCTCCGGCGCAACCCGCACGGTGTTGGCGACAACGACGGAATCAATGGGCGCTTCGCGCAGGCGTTCGATGGCCGGGCCGCAGAGCACCCCGTGCACCGCACCGGCATGGACGCTTTTCGCCCCGGCGGCATGCAGGGTTTCGATGCTTGAGACCAGCGTACCGCCTGTGGAAATCTCATCTTCAAAAATCACTACATCGCGCCCGCTCACCTCGCCGACCACATGGCCCTGTTTGACATGCGTATCGGTGATGCGGCGCTTGTCGATGATCGCCATCGGGATGCCGAGTCGTTCGGAAAAGCGCCCGACCCGCTTGGCTCCGCCTGCGTCGGTTGCCACTGCAACCATATTCGAGAGGTCGAAGTAACTGTGGAAGTGCTCAGCAATAACCGGGATCGCGGTGAGATGGTCAACCGGCACGCTGAAAAACCCATGCACCTGATCGGCATGCAAGTCCATCGTCAGCACGCGGTTCGCCCCGGCGGCAACGAGCATGTCGGCCATCAGCCGCCCGGTAATTGAAATCCTTGGTTTGTCCTTTTTATCCGAACGCGCGTAGGAGTAGTAGGGAATCACCGCCGTGATGCGCTGTGCCGAGGCACTGCGCAGCGCGTCCAGCGTAATCAGCAGTTCCATGATGTGATGGCTCACCGGTTCGGTGAAGGACTGCACGACGAACACATCGCGCTCGCGCACGTTTTCCAGGATTTGAACATGCAGGTTGTCGTTGGAAAAACGCGAGACTTCGATCTGGGACACGGGCATGCCGAGGCGGTTGCAAATTTCGTGGGCAAGCGGCTCGTTGGAGTTGCAGGCAAATATCTTGAGGGCGGTTGTCTTCATCGAAAACTAACTCCGGTTTGAAACCTCCCCCCTTAGGGGGATAGTCTCGCTTGGGAGAGGCGTAACCTCTTTCAAGCGCTTTTGTCGCCCGGTCACGGGCGTGGATTGAAACAAACAAACGAACAAACAAACAAACATATTGGCGCCCCTGGAAAGGCTTCCGCAGGCATCATGGTCAAGGGTAAAGCAGGAACGGGCGGCGGGCATCGCGCCAGGCTGTTTCATCCGCCGCCGCCAGGGCATCGAGGTCGGCAGGAGACGCTGCGGGGTCATCTACCCATTCGCGCAGCAGCGGGCTGCCGTTGATGAGGTCTATCGCCAACCGGTCGTGTTCGTATTCGTATGGGAAATCGCGCCATAGTGGATATCCGGCCCGGCGCAACGCCTTGAAGGCAAGCGCCATCAACCGCCACGGGCGAAAGGCATCGTGATCGTAATGGCCGTTTTCGACATGGATTTGTACGCCTGCGCACAGCTTTCCGGCATGCTTGTGAAAGGTCGGCTCGAACCAGCACTCGCGTAACCGGCAGCCTTCCATCCAGTGCGGTGCAAGCGCACACATCGCATCAAGCAGGGCGGGAATGTCCAGCCCCGGTGCGCCGAAGAGTTCAAGCGGGCGGGTCGTGCCGCGCCCTTCGGAAATTGTCGTGCCTTCGAGCATCACGGTTCCGGCATAGGCGCGGGCCATTGAAAGGTTGGGCGCGTTGGGGCTGGGATTGACCCATGTGCGCCCAACCGGCCAGCCGTAACCCGGCGCATCGTCGGGACGCCAGCCTTCCATTTTGATGACGTGGTAGTCGACATCGAGTCCCAGGGCGGCGATGAACCAGTGCCCCAATTCGCCCAGGGTCAGCCCGTGGCGCATTGGCAGCGCGCCTGCGCCAACGAAGCTCTCCCAACCGGGGCGCAGCAACAGCCCTTCCACCGGGCGGCCTGCCGGGTTGGGGCGGTCGAGCACCCAGACCGATTTGCCGTAGCGGGCCGATTCTTCAAGGACGTAGCGCAGGGTAGTGATGAAGGTGTAAATCCGGCATCCCAGGTCTTGCAGGTCAACGAGCAGGACATCGAAACTTTCCATCATCGCCGCGCCTGGGCGGCGTACTTCGCCGTAGAGGCTGAACACGGGGATGCCGTGTATGGGGTCGATGTAGTCGGGCGACTCAACCATGTTGTCCTGCTTGTCGCCGCGTAATCCGTGTTGTGGCCCGAACGCGGCGGAGAGTTTCACGTCGGGCAGTCCCGCCAGCGCATCGAGCGCGTGGGTGAGGTTTTCCGTAACTGAGGCAGGATGGGCAAGGAGGGCTACGCGGCGGCCTGCGAGTGGGCGGGCCAGTTCCGGTTCAGCGATCAGGCGTTCAAGACCGCTTGAAAATCGAGGGTTCATTGATTTACCAGTTGGGTGTCGAGCAGCAACGTCCAGCCATCGGCATGGTGGAAATCGGGGTATTCGGCCGGATGATGGACGGCCCAGTATTCGAGGTTCCCGTCTTCGCGCTCGACCACCGTTGAAAGCCCCAAACGCAGGACGGCAGAGTAGGGCAACAGCATGGACGGCACGTCGGCCACGAGGGTGAGCCGGTTTTCGTGCAGGGAACTCGTGACAGGCAGTAGCGCAGGGGGTTCCTCTCCCAGCGGGTGCCCCATTTCACGATAGTGCAGGAATTCGTACGCTGCCCATTGTCCGGCGGTCGAAAAGTTGTATTCGCGATAGTTTTCCGCATCCGGCGTAGAGATAAACGCCTCAAAGCAGGTGTGCTGCCATAGCGGGCCGGACGGAGGCGCGTCGGCTACCGGCAAGCGCAATGCTTCGAGGCGGCCTTCGAGCGCGAATTTGAAGCGGATGTCGCCGCCGGGCAGGGCGCAAACCGTAGCCAGCAGAGCCGATACTGCCGGCGGATAACTGCTGAAAGGACGCAGGCCGACGGTAATGGCCGGAAGTTTGGGGGCGGACGCTGAGGGCGAAGTCACATCAAGTATCCACGCAAGCGGGACGGATAGGGCGCAATGTTACCTGTTCTGGCCGCTATATTCACGCGCGCAACAACCTTTCCCGGCCACCGAGCCAGCGCGTGAGCAGTTTTTCGACGGCTCCCGGGTCGTTGGCAAGCAGTTCTCCGGCAACTTCGCGGGCCGGTTCGATCAGGGCAGCGTCCCGTTCAAGGTCGGCGTAACGCAGCATCGGCAACCCGCTTTGGCGCGCGCCGATGAATTCACCGGGGCCGCGGATGCGCAGGTCTTCGCGGGCAATGGCAAAGCCATCGCTGTGCTCGAAGACCACCTTGAGCCGTGCGCGTGCGGTTCTCGACAGCGGCGGTTCATATAACAGCACGCACGAAGATTGCGTCGTGCCGCGCCCGACCCGGCCCCGTAACTGATGCAATTGGGCAAGGCCGAAACGCTCCGCATGTTCGATCACCATCAAGCTGGCGCGTGGCACGTCCACGCCGACTTCGATGACCGTGGTTGCCACCAGCACATGCAGTTCGCCCGTAGCGAAGGCCGCCATCGTCGCCGTTTTTTCTTCCGCCTTGAGACGGCCATGAATGAGGCCGACCCGCAATTCCGGCAGGGCTTCCTTCAGGGTTTCCCAGGTTTCCAGCGCGGTTTTCAGTTGCAGGGCTTCCGATTCTTCGATCAGGGGGCACACCCAGTACGCCTGCTGCCCTGCGAGACAGGCCGCCTTCAGGCGATGGATGATTTCCGTGCGCCGCGCCGTCGAAGCCAGCCGCGTATGGACGGGCGTGCGGTCCGGCGGCAGTTCGTCGAGCGTGGAAACATCGAGGTCGGCATAGTGGGTCATCGCCAATGTCCGCGGGATCGGCGTCGCGGACATCATCAGCATGTGGGGGCGCGCCCCGGCGGCCCCCTTGTCGCGCAGGGCCAGCCGCTGGCGCACGCCGAAACGGTGCTGTTCGTCGACCACCGCCAGCGCCAGCCGGGGCAGGTCGACCGAGGTTTCGATCAGGGCATGGGTTCCGACGGCGAGCAGGCATTCGCCGCTGTGCAGGCGCGCGAGTTCGGCTTCCCTTTCCCGCTTCCTGCGCCCGCCCGACAGCCAGGCGATGCCGATCCCAAGCGGGTCGAGCCAGGTGGCGAGTTTGCGGTAATGCTGTTCGGCAAGTATTTCGGTGGGAGCCATCAATGCGGCCTGCCAGCCATTTTCCGCCGCCTGCAACATGGCAAATGCGGCAACGATGGTCTTACCGCTGCCCACGTCACCCTGCAATAGCCGCTGCATCGGATGGGGCGCGGCAAGATCAGAGGCAATTTCGTTCATCACCCGCTGCTGCGCCAAGGTCAGAGCGAACGGCAAGCGTTCAGAGAGGGCGCGGGTCAGTGTCCGGCAAGGCGGCAGGCGCACGGCTTCATGGGCGCGGCGGGCGTTGTAGGCACGGCGCAACGACAATTGCTGCACGAGCAGTTCTTCAAACTTGACCCGCCACCAGGCCGGATGTTCGTGCTCATCCAGCATCTGCACATCGTCGGGCGCGGCACGGTGGAGCGCATGGATTGCCTCGGAAAAGCCGGGCAGTTCCAGCCGTTTCCGAATCGTGGTGGGTAATGGCTCGTCAAGCGGCACGGTTTCCAGCGCAAAATCCAGCAGGCGGCGCAGGGTTGGTTGCCCAAGTCCGGCAGTCGTCGGATAGATGGGTGTCAGCGTCCGGGGCAACGGTTCGTCCTTGCCCACAAAACGCAGGCGCGGATGCACCATTTCCACCCCGAAAAACCCGCCGCGCATTTCGCCGAACAGCCTGACCCAGCGGCCAGATGTGAGTTGCTTCTGCAATGATGGATAAAAGTTGATCCAGCGCGCGACGATTTCAGAACCGGCTTCATCGCGCAGCCGGGCGAGCAACTGACGGTGTGGCCGGGTGACTTCGGTTGAGAGCACCTCGGCCTCGATCTGTGCGCTCGTGCCGACCTGTGCCAACCCGATAGGGGTGATGCGTGTTTCGTCCTCGTACCGCAAGGGCAGGTGAAGGATGATCTCTTCTGGCCGATGGATGTCGAGCCGGGCCAGCAGGGTCGCCTGCCGGCTTCCTTTGAGCGGCCATTGAGCGGTTCCGGGCATGCCGGGATCAGCCGAGGAAGAGAATGGCGTCTGCCTCGATCAGCGCACCCCGCGGCAATTCCTTTACGCCCACGGCGGCGCGGGCTGGATAAGGCTCGGTGAAATAGCGCGCCATGATTTCATTGATCTTGTCGAATTGGCTGAGGTCGGTCAGGTAGAGGGTTACCCGCACTACCTGCGCAAGCGTGCCGTTTGCGGCTTCAGCAACCGCCTTCAGGTTTTCGAACACACGGACGGCCTGTGCCTCGAACCCTTCAGCCAGCAGCCCCGATTCCGGCACGAGGCCGATCTGGCCGGAACAATATACGGTGTCATTGACCCTCACCGCCTGCGAATAAACACCAATGGCAGCGGGGGCATTGATAGTGGAAATGATCTTGCGGCTCATGCCCGGACTCCGGAGAAAAAATGGGATAAAAAATGAAAAAAGGGCGCGGGTTTTTTTCCGCGCCCCTTGGAATGATGGATGATAGCCGCCCGCGCTTCAACCACGCACACGCAAAATGATGTCGCAACTGCCTTTGTCGATCACCTTTTGCATGCCGCGCTGCTGCCGGATGTTGATGATGACCGGCGCCATGAAATTGGCGCGCAGGCCAGCGCTGGTTGGCGCCTCATCGCCCTTGCGAACAATGACGGCTACCACGGCATCCTCCGGACGGGACAAGAGCAACGCTTTCTCTTCTTCATCCGTGAGCAGAAACTCATAGGTAATACCGAGTTGTTCAGGTCCGGCGAGCGAGAACAACACACTGGGATCGTCAAGGCTCTGGAGCAGGAAAACCTTGCCGTCACTGCCTTCTTCGTGCAGAAGGGCAAACCGGCGCAGATCCCCGAATCCCGGCAGCCCCGCCGGAAATCCAATGACCTTGTCGTCGGAGATTTCGATGGTGCCCAATACCGGATTTTCAATCTTCATAAAGAATCCCCCAACAGATTGAACGATCCGTACGGAGACGGATCATTTCGCGCGCTGCCGCGATTTTGGCTTTGCCTTGGGTTTCCCGGATGGTTTCGTGGTTTTTTTTTGCGGCGGCAACACGATTCCTTCCGCAATATCCTTCAGACGCTCACGCGCCGCGTCGGCTTCGCGCTTGTCACGAAAAGGTCCGACCACGACACGCGACTGGACATGGGCGGGCATGCCAAGTGCAGTAACAGTCTCGAACATCTTGGCGACATTTTCCGTGTCATTGAACACGCCCAATTGAACAAAATACCCCTCTGGCAAAGAAATCGACTTCACGGACGCATCGGCTGGGGGTGCCGCAGGCATATTGGTTGCCGTTTGAAGTGCTTTGGGTGTATCGGCATCCTTCGGGGGTTCTGGTGGCGTGGTTGTTTTTTCAGTTTCTACATCTGTGTCTACATCTGTGGAAAGGGGAGGTTCAACGGGTTCGTTGTCTGCTGTCATGCCGGAATCCGGCAACACAGGCGTATCGCCTTTTAGCGCGGACGTAACAGACTGAAGTGGGAGTTGCAGCAAACGATTTTCATCCCCGAACCACAGCACGGCAAACAGCAGTACCAGCGCTACCGTAATGGCTATTCCTGCCCGCTTTAGTGCTGTCTGGCGCAAGTCGGAAGAAAACGCAATCTTCCGCCTCTTCATAATACCCCTCCTATTGCTTGCTGCTGCCGTCCCTGCGCTGCCAGTGAAGCGACCAGGTCGGCTTCTGCGCGGGTAATGCCGCAACGCGAGGCAATTATATCGGCAACAATTCCACGACGTGCCAGCGCTAATGCTTCATCATACTCCGGAGACATGTCCGGTTCTTGCGTTATGGGCGAGATCGTGGGTTCAATTCGAGCTGTTGACGGATATTGCGCATCCGCACGCAAGGATTCAATTTTCTTTTGCTGCGCCTCGATCGTTTCCCGCAGGGTGCTGATTTCAAGCCGCAACCGTTGTAATTCCAGTTCTATGGCAAAAGGATCGAGCGGAATTTCATTCGCATTTTCTGGCACGGCGATATCCGGCCGTTTATGCGAATAGACAGCGACGGTTACACCGGGATCCGACTCTTTCGTCGATGTGAGCGTGTAATTGAAAAGATCGTCATCCAGATTCACTGCCTTTGTTTTTTTCGCGGACGGTGAATCTGCCTGCTGGCGAAACCCAGCATGCAGAGCACGAAAAAACTGCCAGCCGCCATAGATCAACAGCAGCGCGATTAACCAAAAGATCAATTGCCGCATGATCCGTACTCCTGACGAGAGATGGATAGCCAATGGTGAGAATACATCTCACCTTCCCCAAGCACTTACTTGTCGAAGACTTTAATAATACTGCTGTTTTTCTCTAAAAAAACAGCGTGACGGTTTACTTTTTCTTCTTTTTTGTTATCTGAGACTGTGAGGAAAAGTCGCTTTATATAAAAAACGCTACTTTACGTGACGGTGGCATACCGCCTTACGTTGAGGTTATCCGATGGATTTGTATCACTCAAAAAAAAACAGAATTTCGGTGCACTTACACTTGTTGTCGATAAGTTTTAAAGAAGCCAACTTAGTGATGGAGCAGAAAACAGAAAACAATTCCCATCATAACGTGTTGATTGTAAATAACTTCCAAGAATCAAAGCCAGTGAAATGAACCAAATTCCGGACTGCACGGATCGCGTAGCCCTTGCTTGAACGGACAGAGGAAAGCGGGGCGCAGGCTTCTCTTATGAAAAATAGGATGGGGTGAGCAAAGCGAACCCCAGCGTAAAGGGGCAAAGGGATAGCGGTAACGTTGGGGTTTGCAAGCTCACCCCAACCTATACGGAATATGACAAACGGGCGCAATCGCCCTGCTTTTCCGGGAGTCGGCATTCCTGCAGCGTGAGGTTTGATATTTCGATGCGGTTCAAATCCTCACGCAGGCGCATCAGGGCAGCGGCATCGAAATCAGGCGGTACGGTGCAGCGAATCTCATGGGGGACGCCGGAAGCAAGCAGTGTTTCAAGCGATGTCCGGGCCAGTGCGCCTGCGTCGCAGCCGACGACCGAAGCATATTCCCTGAACGGTGCCTTGATATCGAAGCCGACCCAGTCGAGCAGCGGCAGCACCGCAGCCAGCCTCGCCGGATAAATGCCAGCGGTGTGCAGGCCGGTCGCGAAGCCCAGGCTGCGAACCTCGGCGAGCGCGGCGGCGAGTCCGCGCTGCAACAGCGGCTCACCACCGCTGAAGACAACGCCGTCGAGTAAACCTCGCCGCGTTTTCAGCCACGCCAGGATTTCCGGCCACCGCAACGTACCGCCGCCTGCCGGCAGCAAGTGCGGGTTGTGGCAATAGGTACAGCGCCAGGGCGCGCCCGGAGGGGGAGGTGATGTCGTCGGCGCCGTGCGTGAAGTTGCGGATCATTTCGTTGAGGCCATTCACGCCGATGGTCGAGAAATGGTTGCGCAGGATACCGAGATAGCGTTTTGTGTAAGGGAAAAGGCCGTCGTCCATCAAACGTTGCACGATCTTGCGCTTGATCTCCAGGCTGTCGCGCGCCATGTCGAACTGAAGGCCTGCGCCCCGGCCCATTCGTTCTGCATGGTGCCGAGGAAGTTGACCATCTGTCCGAGTGCGCTTGAAAGATGTTTGGGAGGGTTGGCCTCGGCCTTTCCGGGTACGCCGTTGAAGCCTTCCAGAAGCAGTTGGCGCAGCGACCAGCCGACACAGTAACCGGAAAGCATATCCAGGTCGTGAATGTGAAAATCGGCATCGCGGTGCGCTTGCCCGATTTCCGGCGGATAGACGTGGGACAGCCAGTAGTTGGCAATCATTTTGCCGGAGACGTTGAGG
>Ga0123353_10002377_pt1 | contig 23373 bp, 9 predicted proteins | sample TergutLab28metaG_3_FD_92763 | JGI IMG/M metagenome (GOLD analysis project Ga0123353, IMG submission 92763) | Labiotermes labralis P3 segment gut microbial communities from Petit-Saut dam, French Guiana - Lab288 P3 | ecosystem: Host-associated > Arthropoda: Insects > Digestive system > Gut ... | reverse complement strand
CAGCCACACCAGGTTGCCCAGGCGCACGTCCGGGGGCACCGGCTCGGCGCGGACGATGTTCATCTGGATGGCGGGGGCGATAAAGCTGCCGCCCTGGTAGCGGAAGGTGAAGGCCGCGTTGTTGTTGGCCAGGGTGTAGTAGCGGTCGCCGGCCTGGACCCTGGTCCAGTACCGGGCCGGGTCGGCGGCGCTCCTGGCGTCGTCTACCGCAGGCATCTTGGTGCCCACCGACACCATCAGCTCGCTGGGCATGGTGATCAGGGTGGTGGGGGTTTTGTACTCAAGGGAGAACGCGGTGGCCACCCAGCCCTGCTGCGCAAAGTACGCGTCGATGCCCGTCCAGGTGTTGGGCGCGCTGGGCGGAAGGGTGATGGTGGAGCCGCCGATGGAGCCGGCCGAGCCGCTGAGGAAGGCGTTGGCTCCGGAGGCCACGTCCGAGTAGTCGTTGGCGGCGGTCACCGGGCGGTACCGTATCACCAACTCCATCTCGGGCGCCTGTACGCCGTCGGGCAGGTAGGAATAGTCCACCTTTACGCTGTCCAGCAGCGGCGTCCAGCTGGACGCCTGGTTGAAGAGCGTGCCGGGGCGGCTGCCGTCGCCGACCTGCGGGAGGGTATCCACGATGCGCAGGTCGCTGTAATCGCGGGAGCCCTCGTTGCTGGCGTCCATAAAGCTCAGCGTCAGGTTGTAGTCCAGCGCGCCGCCCAGGTACGAGCGGGCGACCAGCAAGGAGGAGAAGCCGCTGTCGTCGGCGTCGCCCCTGGCATACTTGGCCGCTTCGAGCCTGTTGATGGGCAGGATGCTGTAGCGCGAGAAGTCGCGGATCACGCCGGTCACCTGGTTGCCGGCCACCGCGCGCGCGGCGTCGATCCAGCGCCCGCTGGTTTCCGGCGGGTTGTGGGCGTTGCCGTAGTCGAGGAAGGTGTAGCCCTGGGGCTGGCCCACATAGATCAGGCCCGGGGTCTTGGTGCCCAGGATGGCGTCGTTGATCTCGATGACCTCGGTGGGGGGCCTCAGGTCATAGGGCACGGTGCCCTCGATTTCGATCAGCAGCGTTTCGCCGTCCAGCAGGTTGCCGGTAAAGGGTATTACGACGTAGTCGTCGTCCAAAGCGTCCGCGTTGGGCTTGGTGCCGTCGCCCACGTGCATGTCGGGGCCCTTGGTTACGGTGATGTCGCCCATCACCAGCACCGAGTCTCCGGGCAGGCCGCTCGCGAAGGTATACACGTCGTTCTCGCCGGTCTTGACCACCTTGGCGGCGATGGTGGACTGGATGAGCTCAAAGTCCTCGGGCAGGCGGTCGATCACCAGCGGATCGGGCATAAAGGAGCCGCTGTTGGAACGGTTCGAAACCGCGATGGTGTACTTGAGCAGCGTGCCCCGGATCACGGGCACGGGCACGCGGGTCAGGTTGTCGACGCCCACGCCCTCTACCCAGGGCTCGCCGTCCCTGCCGGTGGTGCGCTTGGCCACCTCCACCAGCGCGGGCGGCATGGGGGCCGGCACGTTGACGTCGGCCACGGCGTTCATGGTGAGGGTGGTGAGCACGGTGCTCTGGTGCGCGCCGTCCTCGCCCACGCCGTGGAAGGAGGCGTCGACGGCCGCCTCGTTGCGGAAGGCGCGGATCGGGCGGACCGGCTGCCCGCCGATCATGCCGTCGGGCTGCACAAAGAGCTGCGCGCTTACGGTGATCGCGCCGGGGCGGAAGTTGACGCCCGGCTTGTCGTACACCACGCGGAACGCGCGGGCGCCGGCGGGCAGGAGCACGGTGCGGGCGCTGTCGAGGGTATGCGCGCCCGGCAGCTGCACCCAGCCGGCAGCAGGCAGCGTCTCGCTGTCGCCGGGGGCAAAGAGCTGGTACTCCACCCGCGCGGTTGCCGGCGTATCGACGCCCTCGCCGAACACCGACCTGCCGATCACGATTTGCGTAAACTGGTACTTCGAGCGCGCGTAATCGGCGTAGGGCAGCTGGTTCACGGCGTTGATAAAGTCGTTTTCCACCGCGCTGAAGCGCAGGCCCTTGTCGGTTACCACAAAGCTTTCGTAGGGGTAGGGCACCGGTTCGCTGGTGTATTCCCCGGTGGCGGGATTGTACTTGGAAACGAAGTTGTCCAGCGTGTAGATCACCGTATCCGCCACGGGCAGCGGGCTGGACGGATCGTGCCGGAGCATGGTCGCGCCCAGGCGGGCCTTGTCGGCCAGCTTGCGGATGGCGGCGGTGTTGGCGGCGTACGCCTCGTTGACGAACCGCACGGTGTGGTGCAGGCCCGACTCGTCCCGCGGGTCGGCGAGGTTGATCACCACCGACACGGCCTTGGCATCGGTGTTGAGCATGTAGCCGGAGGGCGCCTTGGTCTCTTCGATCACATAGTATCCGGTGTTGACGTTGTGGATGGTCAACTTGCCGGTTACCCTGGCCACGCCGTTTACCACGGTGTCGCCGCTATACTCGAAGGTGGCCGGGATGGGCTGGTTGTTGCCGCCCAGCCTCTTTACGATGGAGCCGTCCTTGAGTTCGCCTTCCCAGATGGTGAACTCCGCGGGAATGGCGGCCGGGTTGGGGATCGCCTCCAGATGCTTCTCGATGGTGATGCTGCCCTTTTGCTTGTGGTACACCTTGTAGTACAGGGTGTGCTCATCGCCGTCTTGCAGCGTGTTGGGCGTGATGATGTACAGGGTGCGGCGCACGCCGTCGCCGGTGAAGTCCTGCTCGGTGCTGGGGATCAGGTTGGCGGCGCCCCCGCTAAAGTCGCCCACGTTCTGGGCCGAGCGGAAGGTGTCGAACACATAGTCGGGCGCCGTTTGCATGTGCACCGCGTACTGATAGTGCATGGGCAGATTGGTCCAGCTTACGCGCCCGTTCGCGTCGGTGGTTTGGGTGGCCGCGCTGGTGGGCGCGCCCAGGCCAAAGTCCGCCACCCGCCGGAAGTCCTCCTCTTGCGACGCGCGGTAGTACAGGGTGAACGCCACGTTGGCCAGGGGGAAGTCGCCGTCGTACTGGGCGGGGGTGTCGGTTCCGCTCAGGAACCTGGTAACGATGTAGTCGTGGAGGATGATGGTGCCGGCCGTATCGTTGGCGATCTCGATCTTGTCCAGCCGCACCGATTCGTTGGCGGGCATGGCCACGGCGGAGGAACCGGCAAAGAGGACGACCTCGGTGTACCGGCGGGTCGGGTCGATCAGGTAGCCGGGGGGCGGCGCGAGCTCCTCGATGACCGCCAGCAACCTGCCGCCGCTGTTGCTGGGCAGGGCAACGGTGGCGGTGACCTCGCCGTTGGCGCCGGTGGTGTAGGAGGCCGCCGCGCCCTCCAGGGTCTGCTGATTGGCGGCGGCGTAGCGCGCGGCGCCGGTGAGGGTGGTGTTGCGCAGGGTGTAGAGCTTAAACTGCGCGCCGGGCAGGGCAACGGGCGTCCCGGTGGTCTTGTTCACCTTGCGGATGGTGACGCTGGACGACAGCTCGGCGTTGCCCAGCAAAAGCGGGGTGAGTATGTCGCCCTGGCCTTCTTGGTACACCTGCGCCTTCCAAAGATAGGAGCTGTAGGGCGCGGCGTACGGCGGATGGGGATCGACGATCAGCGCCGCGCCGGTTAGGGTTTGCCTGGTCATTTCCTCGACCAAGTAGTGGCCGGGGAGCAGCGGGACGATGTCGGTCCGGTACTTGCCGGCACTGATGCGGACGGCTTCCACGGTGGCGGCCAAGTCGCCCTTGTTGTGGTTGTCGCTGCCGGTGGCGTGGTAGATATCAAACACGATCTTGGGGAGCGCAAAGTCGCCGTTGTGCATCGGCTCCTCGCCCACCCAGGCCACGTCTTTAAAGATCTGCAGGCCGCTGCCCTTATAGTTGGCAATCTTGCCGCCGACGCCCACCTGCTTGGCGGTTCCGGCGTCGGTTCTGGCGCTGGTAACGGTGTAGACCTGGGCGCTCTTTTCGTAGCCGTCCGGCGGGACTTCCTCGCGCAGGTAGTAGGTTTTGCCGGGAAGCAGCCCGCCGATGGTGAGCACGCCGGTGCCGCCGGTGCCGTAGAGGCCGTCGCTGTCGGCGGAGCGCACCATGCTCTCCAAGGTGCACGCGCTGCTGGTATACAATCCGAAGCGCGCGCCGGGCAGGTCGATCCCCAGGCCGTCCACCTTTTGCGCGGTGATGGAGAAGGGCTTGGGGTTGGTAACGTTGGCCGTAAACACGTTCCAGCCCGACGACGGCTCCAACAGGGTGCTGCCAACGCGGCTGACGTAGCCGAAGGTGCTCCAGTCGCCCGCAAAGGCGATGGTGGGGGCGCCCGTTCCGCTGAAGGTAACGGTGATCGTTCCGGGCACCGCGATGTAGCCGGCGGGGCCGGCGGTCTCTTCGAGCACGTAGGTGCCGAACGCGGTCATCTCCAGGGAGGCGACGCCCAGGGCATCGGTGGTGATGGTGCCGTAATCGGCGCCGTTTCTCCTTACCGAGAACACCACGCCCGCCCCGGCCGGGCTGGAGGTGGAGCCGTTTTCGGTCACGAGCTTGCGGATGTCCAGGCGCGTCTTGCGGTCGTTGACCACGCCGTTGCGGCGCACCACATCGACGCGGCCGCCGATGGTCTCGGTGGGGTTGGTGCCGCTGCTAAACAGGCCCGCGGCGCTCACCGTAAAGGAGGCGACCACGGTGGTGTTGGCGGGCAGCATCAGGTGGGAGGGGAGGCCCGTTGCGGACTCCACGATGGTGTAGGTGGCCGGGGTGAGCGGGGTGGCAAACAGCACCTGGCCGTTGGCGTCGGTGGTGAGCGTCTCAATCACCGCGCCGGCGCGCAGCAGCTGCAGCGTCACGCCCGGGAGCCTGGCGCCGTCGACCCGGGCCGTCTTGTTCACGCCCACAAAGGGCAGCGGCGGATACAGGGCCTGCACGCGCATATCGGCGCTGGTGCTGGTGAGGTTGGAGGTGCCCCCCGGCACGTAGATGAGCATGAGGCCCTGAGAGCGGTAGTTCACCGTGCCGCCGGGGACGTTGGGGTCGCCTTGCGTGGCGGTAAAGTTCACGTACCGGGCGGCATCCCAGCCGCTATTGGCCCTGAGCAGGTAGTAGCCCACATCCAGGCCGCCGAACTGCACCTGGCCGTCGGCGCCGGCCGTGCCGGTGCCCACCGCCGTGCCCTGGGCGCCGCTGGCGTTGGAGTGGTACAGGGTGTACGATACGCCGGGGATCGCCACCGAGGTGTTGTATCTATCTACGCCCTCGATCACCAGGTCGATCTTGCGCGGGTTGGACACATACACGGTGCGGCCGTAGTTGGCGTTGGTCATCAGGCCGACCTTGATCAGCCTGGCGGCGTCGGTCACGGCGTTGCCGGAGCCGGCGTTGTGGTTGTTGATGTAGTCGGGATGGCCGGTGATCTCCGAGAGGTAGTACTCCACCCCGGCTTCCAGCACCGGCGAGGAGGTGAGGCCGAACATGCTGGTGGTGATGATCACGTTGTTGCCGGCGCTGTCCTTGACGGGCAGGTAGTTGTTCCCTTCCTTTTTGAACACCTGGAACTGAACGCCGGTCAGCGTTCCGCTCGGATACGCGCCGGAGATGGCGGGCAGATTGGGCACCGTGGCGTTGGTAAGGTGGCCGGCCAGCCACTCGCCAAACGCGTTGTAGCGATCGTAGGGGTCGGTGTAGTGCCTGGCGATGGCGTCCCAGGCGGCGGCCGACACCGAGGTGGGCTGGTAGCCGTACTTCACGACGCGGAAGTAGGTGTTCTTGAGGGGATCGCCGTTGACGATGGGGTTCTGCACGTAGTACACGTGGCTCACGATGGTCAGCTCGTCGGTGGAGTCCGCGTTGCAGATCACGAAGGCGTCCTGCACGTCGGTCAGAACCGTGAGGCCGTCGGCGCCGCCGACCTCGCTGATGCGCACGCGGGCCAGGCACCCGGCGCACTGGGCGTTGGGGCGCTGCGGGTGGTGCGGCATCGCGTAGGCCAGCTCCACCACGGCATTGCTGCCCACGGCGGCGGCGTTGGCCTGGGCATAGGCCTGGGCGGCGGCCTGGGTGGTGAACAGCCGGGCCTTCTCGGCGGCGGTAAAGTTGTGGGGAACGCCGGCGCCGATGCGCAGGGCGTTGATCTCCTCGCCGTCCTGGCCAAAGAACATGCCGCCGCTGCGTATGAACCAGTAGTAGTTTTCCTGATTTTCCGGCCCCAGCGGGTACACCCGCCAGTCGTGGAGGAAGAAGGAGCCGGAGTCGGCGATGCCGTGGGTGAGCACCCCTTCATGCAGGCGGGGCGAGGTAGTGGAGAGGCCGAGGGCCGGCTGCACGTCCTCGGCGCCGTCGGGGCGGTGGCGCACCGTGCCGTCCTCGTTGGTGTTCACGAGGGAGAAGGCGAAGGTCACGCCGTTTCTGGGCCGGGTGACGCCAAAGTCGTCGATGTACATCTTTTGCAGGATGATGCGGCCGATGTGCCATCTGAACGTGCCGGTGCCGCGCGGGTTATCGGCGAAGGTGGGCACCAGCTTGCTCTCGTTGATGTATCCGGCGTCGTAGGGGGTGATGTAGATCTCGTCAAAGCCCGCATAGCCGGCCTTGCCCTTCACGGCGTCGATCACCGCCGCCGCGAACGGATGGGTAAGGTTGGTGACCCGCTTGCGCCAGGGGGCAAGGCGCAGGTCGTTGTCGTGGGTGATGTTGGGCAGCGCTTCCGGGGCGCCGGTGGTGAGGCCGGCGGCCAGGAGCTGATCGTACGCCGACTGCTCCATCACCAGGTGGATGGCGCGGGGCGAGGAGGCGGGCTTCTCCACCAGCGCGTACATCTTGCCGTACTCCACCGGATCGGTGATGATCTTGCCGTGCTGGCCGTAGATCACGCTGGTCACGTATTCGCTCATCTGCTCGGAACAGGCGGCGGCGCCGTTGGCGCTGTTGTAGGTTACCTCAAACAGCCCGAAGTGCTGCATGTTGTACCGGCCGGCGCTGTTGACATGGTGCCAGTTCTTGGTGAGCTCGATGCGCATGTAGGGCTTGTGGTTTTCCAGCCTGGCCACGTTGGCCACAAAGAACTGGGGCGCGGTGTCGCTGATTTGGAAGGCCGCGCAGCGCACGGCGGCGGCGTTCAGGGTGGTGTCGGCGCCGCTCAATATGGCGGCCACCTCGCCGGCGCTCAGCTGGCCCAGGTTGGCCGGCAAGCCCCGCGGCGATTCGCAGGAGCCTACGATGTAATCGCCGTGCTTGCTCAGCTGCACCACGATGTAATCGGCCTCGGCCGAGAGGTAGAAGTCGTCCGAGGCGGCAAAGGTGGCGATGCCGCCGGCGCCGGTTACGGTGGTGGCGATCCGCGCGCCGTCGCGGTCGTACAGGCCTACGGTGACGCCCTCCAGCCCGGTGCTCCGCTCGTGGGCCAAGCAGTCGACGCCCGCCACCGGCACGATGATTTGAGCCCTGCGCTCATTCTGGATGGACAGGTGCGGGCGCGTGTTGTTGCCGCCCTCGGTGATCCGCATGATGTCGTAGAGGTTGAAGGTGCTATAGGAATACTTGGGCCCGCTCAGCTGCTGCCGCGCCCTGCCCTCGTAGTCGGTTGCGGCGGGGACGGCAGGGGTGAACGCGGAGGCGCCCGAGGCCGGCAGCACGCGGCCGTCGGCATCGGTGAGGGCCACTTGGCGAACCGCCGAGCCCAGCGAATTCAGCCGGAAGTACCTCGCGTGGGGAGTCGCCACTTCCACCCGGTATTCGATGGGGGCGCCGATGTTGTCGCCCGAGGTCGCAAAGACGGGCACGCCGAGGGTGCCGTTGGTAAAGAGATGCGCGCCCCTTCCGCCGACGGTTCGGGTGGTGGAGTTGTAGAACGTGGCGGGGGCGGCCACGTTGACCAGGCGGTACACGCCGCCGTTGAGCCAATCGATTTCGCTGGCGCTGCCCGAGGCAAAGAAGTTTGCGAAGGCAAACAGGTCCACGCCGCTCACCGTGTCGTAGTAATTGCGCACCGTGTGCGTGAGGGTGGTGGCCGCGGTGGGGGTGGTGACGGTGTAGGGGCCCAGCAGCCAGCCGGTGCGGTTGGTGCCGCCGATGTTGAAGGTGCGGCGCTCCCGCACGGTGATGGCCGGGCTGTGCGCGTCGCCGAGGCCCGGATAGTAGCGGTTGGCGGGCTCCTCAAAGATGTAGTAGGTGCCGGCCGGCAGCCGCCAGTTGATGAGGCCGGTGCTGCCGGTGCCGGCGCGCGGCGTAACCTCGACGCCGTTGCCATACTGGTTGGGCGTAAAATCGAAGGGCACGTAGGTATCGCCCGACGCCACCATGATGGTGGCATAGGTGTTGTTGGCGCCCGCGTTGCTCTCCACGCCGTTGAGCACGTTGCGCTTGTGCATTTGGAAGGTGGTGAAGCGGGTGTTGGGCGCCCGCAGGCGCGCGAAGTTCACGGTGTCGCTAAAGCAGGCAACGCCGGCGGGCACCGTGTAGTTCCCGCCCACCATGGCGGGAGCGGGCACCGTTACGAGAATCCGGTCCTTGCTGCCGTAGTAGCCGGTGGGGGCGGTGGTCTCGATCAGGGAATACGCGCCGGGCGCGATGTTGGTAAACACGGCCTGGCCCAGGGTGGCCGCGGCGGTGCTGGTGGTCACGGCGCCCTGGCTCGCGGCGCCCGAATCGCCCAAATACCGGGTGAACACGGCGCCGCCCAGCCCCGCGCCGGTGGCGCTGTCCACCTTGTGCAGGCAGATGGTGCCGTTGGGGTTCTCCAGCATGGAGGTTCGCGCTTCGCTCTTGGCGCTGTCCACCGTCACCACGATTTCGTTGGCGGTCCTCCAATCGTTGGCCGGGTCGTCCATGCGGCGGTAGCCGGTGGGCAGGGTGGAGTTGATCGCTATGGTGTAGGTGCCGGCAGGCATGTTGAATACGGTTTGGCCCGAGGCGTTCACGGCGCCGCTGACGGGGGTAAAGGTGGAGCCGTTGGCCGGCGTGCCGGTGATCCGATAGGTAAGGGCCGGGGTCAGGCCGGAGCCGGGCCACGGCGCGCCGTCGATGGCCGTGGTCGCGTGGGTGGTGGTGTTGTGGGTAAGGGCGTATTGCTTGGTGCTGATGGTGAGCCTGGTCAGCTCCTTGTTGACCACGGCAACCGGCGTGGGCACGAGGGATCCCTTGGTGAGCGTCACCAGCTGCGGGGGCGCGATCTCGTAGCTCGCGTGCTGTTCCTGGATCAACACATACTCCACGGTGGGCCCCGCTACCGAGGAGGGAATGTTGACGGGCAGCTCGATGAGGTGGGCGTTGGTATTGTTGTAGGTAAAGGTGGTTTCGGGCAAGAGGATGTAGTGCACCGTGACGCCGCCTATCGTTACGCTGCCGGTGTTGCTGCCCGGGGTGGGCACGATGCGGTACAGGTTGTACACAAAGGCGCCGCCCTCGCCGGTGGCGCGGTTCACGGCGGCCGCCGCGTCCCGCTTGAGTATCTGCATGGTGAGGGCCATGATGGCCTGGGAGCGGATGTTGTAGAACTTGCCCGCGGCAAACTGCGACGCCTGCGGCGGGGAGGCGGGCAGGGACACGGTGATCGTGTTGTTGTCGCTCAGCCAGTTCGCGGGCGCGTTGTGGCCGTTCACCGGCGCGTAGCCGGGCATGCCCGCGGTGTTCTCTTGAATGGTAGCCGTCTGCCCCAGCGGAATGTGCGGGAACACGGCCACGATGCGGCTGCCCGCGTCCAAGTGCTGCAGGATCTGGTCGGTATGGCCGGCCGCCGGGGCGGCGGAGCCGATCGCGGTGAGCGTAAAGGACGGGTTGAAGTTGGCGGGCAGGGTGGCCAGCCGCTGGAAGTTGGCGTTTTCCAGCGTGGTTCCGCCTTCGCTCACAAACTTTTCGATCACCACCGCGCCGTATTTGCGGGGCTGGTTGGTGATGTAGCCGCTCACGATGCGCTGGGCGGGGTTGCCGATGGAAAGGGTCACCGAGGCGCTTGCCGGCTCGGCGCCGATCTGGGGCCAGAAGTCGGCGCTGTTTACCGTCTCGTAAAAGGTATAGGTGGCGGGCGCCGGGTTGTTGGGCACGCCGATGATGGCCCGCATCTCGCCGTTGTTCATGGGGCGAACGTTCACCCTGCTGGTGCCGGTGGGAATCGCGCCGGCGCTGAAGTCCAGCGCGTAGCGCACGTTGGAGCCGCTGCCGATCTTGTCCAACGCGTGGATGTCGGCAAAGTTGACGCCGCCCAGCTGCAGGCCCATGGAGATGGCCGGGTTGCCGATCAGCGCCGCCGCGGTCGCGTTGTAGGGCGCCTGGATGAACTTGCCCGCGTCGTAGGGGTAGTGCAGCATCTTGCTCAGCTCCACCACGCCCATGTAGAAGCGGGCATCGGTGGTCTTGGGCAGGGCGCCGTCCTGCTTGGTGGTGGTTTGCACGGCTTCCCTGCCGAAGCCGCGCACCGTGCCGTTTACCCGGATCTCGTACGATCCGTTCGCTTGCGCGTTTACCGCGGCAAACTCGCTTTCCGGTATGCGGAAGATCAGCTCGCCCTCGTCGTTTACAAAGGGGTTGCCGGTGGCGCTCACCTGCACCGGCCGGTAGGTTTTGCCGCCGATCACCAGGTTGATGGCGTCCGCCTGGCTGGCGACGCCCTGGAAGTTGGCGTAGCCGGATTGCCCCTGCAACGTCGAATCGAAGGTATAGATGGAGTTGGCGTTGCCGATCTCCAGCTGGGTCCGCACCGTGATTTCGGCTATCTTGTTGACGTAGTTGATGGCGGTTAGCTCGCCCCTTCTTACGGTTACCTGCATGTAGGGCTCGCGGTCGAACCACTTGTTGGCGTCGGTGGGCACGGTCTCGGCCACGTAGAAGGTGGCCTGATTCGAGGCGCCGAAATCCAAGGAGAACATAACCGTGGCGTTGGTGGCGGTGGTGGAGAGCCTCGCCGGCACGGGAGCGCCGTTGAGGATCATGGTGGCGACCTGGGTGAGGGCCGGATCCGTGTACACGGTGAATTCCACCGCGTCGGGCATGGGCGCGGTCTTTTGCACGCCGTTGATTTCCCACACCTTGGTGACCGACAGGCCGCCGTTGGAGTTGATGCCGGTGACGTCGATGGCGGGGCCGGTCTGGTTTCTGGGCAGGTTGGTCACCCCGGAATCCCGCAGGGTAAAGCCGATGATCTCGCCGTTTTCAAACAGCCTGTACTGCCCGGGCGCCAGGTAGAAGGTCTCGGTGTTCTTGCCGTTGGGGGTGTAGACGTTCACGGCGGTGCCGTGGTACACGTAGTTGCCGCCGCTGCGGGTGTACAGCTTTGCGGGCGTGCCGGTGCCGTTGATGTTGAGGCCCAGCGACAGGGCGCCCGCCGGGTTGGTGGGATACTGGCTCTGCGCCGGGCCGCCGTACTGCACCGGCGTGGCGCCGTTGACCTGGATCAGCTTTTCGAAGTTGACATAGGCCGGCCGCAGCTCGATGGCATCGACCGAAAGCGGGTTGGTGTTCTTCACTTCCCGCACCGAGCCGCCTTTAATCTGCCATAGGAGGGCGGAGGTGATTGCCCCGACATATCTTTGGTTGCTGTTGTACTCGTAGAACGCCACCTCCAAATCGGTGGCCAGGTAGTCGATCTCGATCACGTGGCGGGTGTAAACGGGCACATTTCGCCCGTTGAGCATCTCCATGGTTACCGGCATGATGTACGCGCCGGGTATGATTTGGTCTTGGGCGTTGCGGGCCGGGGTCAGCACAGCGTTGCTGTTGGTGATGCGCACCCTGTCGGGGTACACGCCGGTCTTGGCGTCGGGGGCCGCCGCGCCGGTGAGGTTGAGCGGGTCGATCTGGATCAGCATGTACATCTGCTCCAGGTCGGCGCGGGCGCTCAGGTGGCGGTACTGCTCCGTCACGGTCATGGGCAGGCCGGTGTCCTTGTCGCGCAGGAAGGCCTGCATGGTGTGGGTAAAGGTACGGTACACCGAGGCGGGCGCGGGATTGGAGGTGGCGGCGCTCATGTCCCAATCGGCGTCTACGTAGGTACGCTCGCCCACGGTGATGGTAAAGTCTCTGTTGAGGGATACGGCGCGGGGGTCGGCTTCGTTCACGCGCTCGCCGCCGGAAAGGTACCCCATAAAGGCGCTGCCTTGCACCTGCACGCTCATCGGGTATTGGGTGCCCACCTGGGCCGGCGGGTTGGTATAATCGTAGGTGATCGATATGCGCATGATGACACTGCGTCCCGGCTCCAGCGTGCCGGCGCCGGTGCTGGTGTCGATGCCGAAGGTGATCCTCTTGCTGTTGGAGGTAAGATCGATGTCATAGTTGCCGGGGTCGGGCAAGAACTTCAGCGGGCTGTCTTGCGGCAGGGTTACGGCAACGTTCACCGCATTGCCTACATAGTTAAAGTAGGGCAGGCTCTGCGTATTGCCGGGGATCACCGGCTGCGGGCGGTTGACCGTGATGGTGAGCAACATGTTCTCTTTGTCGTTGTCCCACGTCAAATTGCCGGCGACGCCCGCGGCGAAAGCGGTTTCGTTCAGGTTGGCGATCGCCGCCAGGAACGCCTGGTAATCGGGATCGCCGGGATCAAAGGGAGCAAACAAGGGCATCAGGAGCTCTCCGTCCAGGGGCGCGAAGCCGGCGCCCAGCGCGGACATGATGTCCATCTGCTCGTCGATCTCCTCGGGGGTGGCGGTGGGTTCCGGGGTGGGCTCGGGCGTGGCGCCGGGCTCGCTACCGTCGCCATCGTCATCTTCCTCGCCTTCTTCCTCGCCGGGGACGGGGGTCGCGGAGGGGCCGCCTTCGCTTCCCGGGTCCTTGTGCTCGATGGCCGCGGCCGATACCTGGGGCACGCCGTTGCCATCCAATACAATATAGTCCGCTATATCGCCGCGGTTCTCCTCGTCGGTGCGGCGGAGGAGCTCCTCGCCGCTCAGCGCAATGATGGCGGTCCCCAGCACCCAGCCGGTTACGGCCTTGTCGTTTTTATCCTTTACCGACACTTGGAACCATGCGACGCCTTCGACGTCCTTGCGGGCCGAAGCCAGCAGCGCCTCGCCGGCGCCGATCCGGATCAGCGCGTCGGCGGAGGCCCGCCGGGCATTCCGATAGACCGTGGCCGACTCCAGCGCTACCGCATAACCGCTGTAAAAGGAAGGATCTTCCGCGGCATTCCGGGGTGCCGGGGGCTGCTCGCCGCCGCCGGGCTGCTCGCCCTCGCCGGGCCGCTCGTCAGCGCCGGGCTCCTCGCCCTCGCCGGGCTCCGCCGCGCCGGCGCCGCCCGCAAGCTCGGGAGGCACGACGATGGGATCGCCGGGGGACGCAAGGTTTTGCGTGCCGTCGGGCCCTTCCTCCGGCCCCTGGTTTGCGGGGGCCTGAATATCGCTGAGGGCCGGTTCCTGCTCACCGGCAAACAGCGTGGACATGTTTTCTACCACATTGTTGGATACCAGGACCGCCACCATCAAGATGGCCATCAGGCGTCGGAAAGTCCTCGTTTGGTAAAACTTGGTCGGTTTGAGTTCCATGCGAGCTTCACGATCCTTTCGGTGCGTTTGAAACGAGTGTTGGCAAAAAGCCCCTTATTAATGCCTTGCCGTCGTCTTTTTTGCTTTGCTGCGGGGGGAAAAACCTAGTCGTTAACGATCAAAAACCCGTGTTTTGCGCGTGCGTAACGCGCGATTTAGGTAGACTTTCCCTGCTTCACAACATCATGCATGCTATCATTTTGCATGCATGCAAGTCAATAAAATTGCCTTCATTAATCCCAATTTAGTAATCCCTTTCCCGTTGAATTGCTTAAAATAAGTCCCTCATTTTGTTATATATTATAGTTATTTATAATCTTCATAATTTCGTCAAATATACAGTTTATTCAAGAATTTTGCATCGTTTTATACATGAAACTCCCTTCTTTCGTCCGTTTCCAAATATCACTTATGCGCTTTTTCCTCTTTTTGGGCGTGCCATGCAGATTGGGTAGCGGCCGGGTTTTGTGTGCGGAGATATATCGCATTACACAATTGCATACAGGGAGTGGATTATCTATGTTACCATTGCTTCATATTTGAACAGACTTTGGTCTGTATCTTGCGGGCTCTCCGTCGAAACAAAATGTAAAAGCGCATAAAAAAATCCGCAAAAAATCGTTGATTTTATTCTTCTTTTCATATATAAACCGTCCCCGGTCTGTATCAAAAATGATAATTCTCTATATGTTGTATGGTCTCAAAATAAAGATGCTATATATTGTGTAGGTTATGATTTTATTTTAACAGGCTCTAATTTCATATTTAGATTCAAATTTATTAAATCTTAGGGTTTTCCTTCCAACAAAATTCTCCAAAAAGTGCCTAAGAAGTCGTTTTCGGTTACACGGGTTTCGCCGGCTGCCCCCGCATGCCGGCTCGTTTTTTGCCTCCAAACCGACCGTTCCGCTGCCAAAACCGACCCATTTGGGGCGCAGACCGGGGGCCGGTCGCTTCCGCAACGCCGGAAGGGCGCACGCAAAAAAACCGCGCGGTTTTTCACAAACCGTGCGGTGCGAAGTGTTGTGCAAAGGGCCGGCCACCGAAAGCCGCTTTTTGATCAGGAGGCGGCCTACTCCCCCCTCGGCAGCCAGGACGCCCCGAAACCCGTGATGCACCAATTGTCTTTGTGGAGTTTGTATTGCGCGTCGTCGCGAATTTGCAATTCGGCAGGAATGGGCACAAAGTTCCTGTGCGGCCGCTCGGGATTCAGGATGTAATAAAAAGAATAGCGCTTGCACGTGTTGGATACATTCCCCTCCAGGGTGGTGAGCTCATACACCCCGTTGCCCAAGTCCTTCACGCTCTCCACCAGCCCCACGTGGGTGTAGGGTGTGCTGCCGATTACGCCGTACACGATGTGGTACCCGGGCCGGGGTATATCGGTGATGCGCCCGGCCGCCTCGTAGGCCGTGTACGTATTGAACACCGAGGCCTCGTTGGTTACAAACACCGCATCGCCGGGCATGGGCTCGGCGTCCGCCTTCTTGAGCAGGGGAAGCCCGGCCTCGTTGGCGCACCAGCTAATAAAGCAGGAACACCAGCCGATCCTGCGCTGATCGTTATAATACCATATTGAATACTTGTTGCTGCGGGGCAGCGCCCTTTTATCCAGGGCCACCACCTCGGCCTGGGCAACGCGGATCATCTGCGCAATCTGTTCGGGAACCTCCTCCCCCGCCTCAAGGGGGGTCATGGTGGGCTGGGGGAGTTCCCCGGCCCGCGCGCACACAGGCAGCAAAACGCACAGCAGCAAGCCCAGGGCCGCAGCCCGGACGCCGGCACGATTCATACAAAGCTTTCCCAACTGCAAAACGCCCCTTTCGCCTTCGCCGCCATGTGATACGATTATAGCACACCGGGCGCAAGAGGGACAGCGGCAAATTGACAACAGGAACAGCGGCATGATACAGTATAGGCATCAAAAACCGCCCAAATCGCACAATCGCGCGTTTGCGCAGAACGTTTGGAGGCTCACCCATGTTTGAAACCAAGCTGGAAGCGCGTTGGTTCGATGCGGTCCAAACGCGCCAATCGGTACGCAAATACACCGCGCCGCCCACCGACGAGGAGCTCAGCCGCCTCGGCTCCATGGCGCGCCAGTTGAGCTGGCAGGGCGTGCGCATCGTGCTGCTCAAGGGGCCGGGGCTCAAGGGCGCCATCAAGGGAACCGACGTGTACGCCACCATCATCGCCACCAAGGACGCGCCCAAGGAGCTCGAGGGATACGCCGGCGAGGCGCTGACCCTGGAATGCGCATCCCTGGGGCTGGGCAGCTGCTGGCTGGGCGGCGGCTTTTACAAAAGCGTGGTAAAGATCGCCGCAAAGCCCAAGGACAACGAGCACATCACCTGCGTGCTGGCCATCGGCCGGTGCGGGAAGCTTTCCCCGCCGCGGCACAAGCGCAAGCCGCTGGCGTCCACCTGCGGCATGAGCGACGCGCAGCGCGCCGAACTCCCCGCCTGGCAGCGCTCGGCGCTGGAGTGCGCGGCATTGGCCCCCTCGGCCATGAACCGCCAGCCCTGGCGCTTGGCGGTGACGCCGGGCAGCCTTCAGGTGCTGGATGGGGGCGGCAACTTTGGCTACGGGCCGGTGGACCGGGGCATCGCGATGCTGCACGTGGCGGTAGGCGCGATGCACGCGGGCGCCCAGGGGATATGGCGGCCCGTGGACAAGGGCTGGGAGTTTAAAGCAAAATAGTGAATAGTAAATAGCAAATAGAGGAACGGCGTTTTGCGCCGGATCGCACGTTGTTCCCTCCTCTTGTAACTAGTAACTCAAAACTTGTAACTCGTAACCAACCGCAGGAGGTATATAGGATGCGGCAGCAGCAGCCCGGAGACGGGCAGCCGGCCGGCGCGGGCGCGCCGCAAGTGGCCATCATCGTGCCGTTTTACAACGTGGTCACCTACCTTTCGCGCTGCGTCGATTCCCTGGTGGCGCAAACCATCCCCGTGGAAATCATACTGGTGGACGACGGCTCCACCGACGCTTCCGGCGCCATCGCCGATTGGTACGCCGCCAAGCACGGCTTTGTGCGCGCCATGCATCAGCCAAACCGGGGCCCGGGCTCGGCGCGCAACGCCGGGCTGGCGGTGAGCCGCGCCCCCTTCGTGGCCTTTGTGGACAGCGACGATTTCGTAACCCCCGATTACGCCGAAAGACTGTTGGCCGCCATACGGCGCATCCGGGCCGACATCGCCGTGTGCGCCTACACCACCGTTTCCCGAAACGGCTTTCGCTGGCGCGCGCTGACGCCCAGGCTGCTGCCCTCGGCCCTCACCGGCGCCAAGGCGCTGCGCCTGTCGATACGCGACATCGCCATCAAGAGCTACTCTTGGAACAAGCTGTTCCGGCGCACGCTGTTTACCGACCGCGGCATCGCCTTCCCCGACATCATGTTTGAGGACATGGCCACCATGCCCCGCCTGTTTTCCCGCGCCCGGCGGGTGGCCACGGTCAAGCGCCCGCTGTACACCTATTGCCGTCGCTCCGGCAGCCTGATGCGCACCTTCACGCCCAAGCGCATCGCCGACAACATCACGGCGCTGGCGATGGTGCGCGATTACCTGATCGACACCGGTCAGTTCCGCGCCCACCGCGGCTCCTACACCTTTTTGGTGGGCAAGTTCGCGCTGTCCATGGCCATGGACACGCTGCACATGCACGTGAGGCATCGGGCGCCGAAAGCCCTCCCCGCGGCGTGGAGCGCCTTCCAGCACGCGCTGCGCCTGAGCAAGCCGGCTGCCGACCCCGCCGCCACCATCGAGGCGCTGGTGCGCCGGGGCTTGTACCAGGCGATGGAGAAATAAGAAAATACAACGGAGAACGCAGGTAGATATGAAGCGAAATCTGACGCTGGATCGTTTCCGCGGAATGGCCGTCATCCTCATGGTCGCCGGAAATGCGTTGATGGAAGCGCCCGATGCGCCCAAATTTGCCCAACACATGCCGGACATCGGCCTTTCCTTTGCCGACACGGTGGCCCCCCTCTTTTTATTCGCGATCGCCGTGAGCTATCGCCAGCAGTTCACCAGGCTTTTTGCCGCACTCAAGATGAAAGCCTTCTCGCACTACGCGTGCAGATATCTCGCCCTCATCGGTTTGGGCACGATATTCAGCGCCGGGGGCGAGCTCGTATCGGAACATACCTCGTGGGGCGTTCTGCAAGCCATAGGCGTTGCCGGGCTGCTCACCCTGTCGGTCATCACGTTTCCCACCGGCATACGGGCCGCGGCAGGCCTTGGGCTTCTTGTCGCTTACCAGATCGCTTTGGATCGCTTTTTTCTTCAGGACGTGTTGAGCAGCTCGCACGGCGGCTTTATCGGGGCGTTTTCATGGGGCGCAATGCTTATATTATCGACCGTTATGGTTGATTTCCTTCAAAAGGGCATCAAGCCCTTCCTGTTAAGCGGCGGCGCATTGACCATCATCGCCATCATCTCGTTGTTCATCGTGCCGATATCCAAAAACAGGGTGTCCCTTTCCTATGTTCTTGTGTCGGTGGCAATATGCTGCCTCTGGTATTATTTGATGATCGTTTTCACAAAGCGCGTGCCCAAAGATTATGGATACGTATCCTGTTGGGGCATGAACCCGCTGTTGTTTTATGTTCTGCATTTAATCCTACTGGGCATATCCCGGATTCCGCTCGCTCTGTTCAAGGTTGAACCGACGCCTCTGTGGGCCGCCGCGCTCAGTTCCATCGCCATGCTGTTCATCATAGGATTCATCGCGCGGAAAAAGTATTATAAAGAAGCGGTGTCCGCATAACGCCCTTTACAGCATACGCTCCTCGCCGTCCTCTTTTTTTTGTTCAAACACTTCCCCGATGGATACCCCAAACACGCCGGCGATCCGGAACGCCAGCTCCAGCGAGGGCGTGTACTTGCCCGCCTCCAGGGCGATGATGGTTTGCCGGGAGACGCCCGCCGCCTCCGCCAACTCGAGCTGCGTCATTTCGTCCGCAAAAAACCGGAGCTTGCGGATGTTGTTGGTGATCCATGGTTTGCTACCCATTTCGCACGCCCCTTTCGTAATAAAACCCCCGCGCGGCGCCCTCGGCAATCGCCCCCACAAAAAAGCCCCCGAAGGCGATGTGGAGCGCCAGCGCTCCCGCCGCTCCGGCCGCCAGCGCGATCAGCGCGGCCGTGGCCCCCGCCCCGGAGCACACGTACCCGGCCAAATTGGACTTTAGGCCGATGAACTTGTCCCGCTCGTCTTCCTTCACCGCGGATACGATGATCCGCTCCACCTTCTTCTCATCGCACGTCCCCGCCCTTACCGCGATCCCGATGCTGAGGGCGATGTGGAACAGGATTTGGATCACGATTTGCGCCGCCGCGCTGATCCCGATGAAAATCAGCAACGTGACCGCCCAGGACTGCAAGCTCACGGTTCCCTCCGCGGCTATGCCCAGCGCGTACGCGACGTACCCAACGAGAAGGGCGACCCCCGTAACCATAGCTGCAATCGTTTTCATGCTCTTTGTAGACATTCGGTTTGCACTCCCTTGTTTTGTTGTTTGCCTCGGCAGACATATTGTATCTCGCAGCGCACGTTATGTCAAGTATTTTTTACACACAAGGCAAACCTTTCTTTTCAGACCTATCTTTTGGGATGAAACTGCGGTAAAATGATGGCACTCATCAATTCACAACTGGGAGGGATTTTGTTGCGTATCGCTGTTCGGTATCAGTCGCGGGGCGGCAACACGCGCAAGGTGGCCGAGGCCATCGCGCGCAAATCCGGCGTGGTGGCAAAGCCGCTGGATCCAACGGAAAAATTGGAGGGTATCGACCTGCTGTTTGTGGGCGGGGGCGTGTATGCCGGCAAGCCGCACAAGGCGTTGACCGACGCGCTCTCGGCGCTGACCGCGGAGCAGGCGAGCGGCGTGGCGTTCTTTTATACCGCCGTGTCCCCCATGCTCCAAATGGAGGGCAAGCTGCGGGCGGCGATAAAGGATCCGGCCATCGCCCTCAGCGGCGAGGCGTTCCACTGCGCGGGCAAATTCGTGATCTGCAAGCGCAACCATCCGGATGCGGCGGATCTTTCAAAGGCGGAGGCCTTTGCCAAGCGCACCCTCGAGGCGCGGCGCAAGGCGCGGGAGGAAGCCAAGTGGCGCGAGTGATCCGGGCGGCGCTGTTCGACCTGGACGGGGTGCTGGTGGATACCGCCAAGTATCACTACCTCGCCTGGAAGCGGCTGGCCGACGAACTGGGCTTCGCGTTCACCCCCGAACACAACGAGCGGCTCAAGGGCGTAAGCCGCATGCGCTCGCTGGAGATCCTGCTGGAGGTGGGGGGCTTGCATCCGCCGGCCGCCGAGCGCGAGAAGATGGCCGCCCAAAAAAATGCCTGGTACGTGGAGATGCTCGGCGAGCTGACCGAAAGCGATGTGCTGCCCGGCGCACGGGAAGCGTTGCAGGCGATGCGCGAGCGCGGCATCCGCACCGCGCTGGGCTCGGCCAGCCGCAACACGCCGCTGATACTGGACAAGCTGCGCATCGCCCCCCTGCTGGACGCGGTGATCGACGGCAACATCGCCGGCCGGGCCAAGCCCGATCCGCAGGTGTTTTTGCTGGGCGCGCAGGCGCTGGGCGTGGCGCCGGCCGAGTGCGTGGTGTTTGAAGACGCCCTGGCCGGCATCGAAGCCGCCCACGCCGGGGGCATGGCGGCGGTGGGCGTGGGCGCGGCGGAAAACCTGCCCGGGGCCGACCTGCTGGTGCCCGGCTTGTACGCGCTGGATGTGGATGCGATGCTGGCCTTTTTTCAGCGGACATAGGCACAAAACAAGATCATTTATACCTAAATGCGAATCAAGGGTGTAGGGGCGAAATCCATTTTCGCCCGCTCTGAACACCGTGTTTCGGGCGGATATGGAATCCGGGCGGATATGGAATCCGGGCGGATATGGAATCCGCCCCTACAGAAGACGTGCACTCTTTATTTGATTTTTACCCTGCCCTTGGGCACAGGAGGAAGCGATGCAAAAGCTCATCTCGTGGAACGTAAACGGCTTGCGCGCCTGCCTGAAGAACGGCTTTCAGGCATTTTTTGACTCGGCCGGGGCGGACGCGCTGTGCCTGCAGGAGATCAAGCTCAGCGAGGGCCAGTTGGAGCTGGAGCTGCCCGGCTACCACGCGTATTGGCATTACGCGCAAAAAAAGGGCTACTCCGGCACCGCCATCATCACCCGCCGCGAGCCGCTCTCGGTGCGCTACGGCATCGGCGTGCCGGAGCACGACGCCGAGGGCCGCGTGATCACCGCGGAGTTTGGCGAGTACTTCCTCATCGCGTGCTACACCCCCAACTCGCAGCGGGGCCTGCCCCGCCTGCCTTACCGCATGACTTGGGAGCGGGACTTTCGCGCCTACCTTTGCGGCCTGGACGCCGTGAAGCCGGTGATCCTTTGCGGCGACCTGAACGTGGCCCATCAGGAGATCGACATCAAGAACGCGCGGGCCAACCGCATGAACGCCGGCTTTACCGACGAGGAGCGCGCCCAAATGAGCGAGCTGCTGGCCGCCGGCTTCGTGGACACCTTCCGCTACCTGTATCCCGACCGGAAGGACGCCTACAGCTGGTGGAGCTACTTCGGCGACGCGCGGGCGCGCAACGTGGGGTGGCGGCTCGATTACTTTGTGGTGAGCGAGCGCCTGGCCCCGCGCATCCGGGAAGCCGAAATACTGGCCGACGTGTACGGATCGGATCACTGCCCGGTGACCTTGGTGTTAGAGGACGCTTAGCACATAAAAGAGGCTGCCGCACAATCGCGACAGCCTCTTTTTTGTTGTATGTACTTGCGTTACCTTCCCGGCAGCTTCTCGAAGGGGAATACCACGCCGAAGGTCTCCACGTGGATCATCCGGATCTCCTGGGGCCGGAGCGGCCTGTCGCTGCCGTCGCGCTCCACGGCCACGATGCGGTCGGCGGTTTCCATGCCGCCGAGCACCTTGCCGAAGGCCGCGTATTCGCCGTCCAGGTACGGGGCGTCGAGCACGCAGATGAAGAACTGGGAGCCCGCGCTGTTCGGATCGCCGGAGCGGGCCATGGACAGCACGCCGCGGGTGTGCGACAGGGGGTTCTCCACGCCGTTGCTGGCAAACTCGCCCAGTATGAAATGATCGGGGCCGCCAAAGCCGGTGCCTTGCGGGTCGCCGCCCTGGATCATGAACCCGGGGATCACGCGGTGGAAGATCACGCCGTTGTAGAAGCCGCTGTTGGCCAGCTCCACAAAGTTGCCCACGCTCATGGGGGCGGTGGCCGGATACAGCTCGCCGAACATCAGGCTGCCGTCTTGCATCACGATGGTAAAGATGGGCAGCCTGCCTTCAGCATCCACGGTTTGGACATGCGCGCCTTCGGCCTGCGCGGCCAGCAGCTCAGCGGGGATTTGCGCCAGGGCGTCCAGCGCCACGAACCCCCGGCCCGCATCGGCCGGCAAGGTAACGAAGGCCCAAACCACCCCGTCTTCGGCCTGGATCATGCCCTCCACGGTAAGGGTCACGCCGGCGTCCAGCTTGATCAGCTCCACGCCCCCCGGCATGTCGAGCAGCGAGGCGCCCTCGCTCATCACCCGGCGATGCTCCACCACCGGCTCAGCGGGGGCCAGGGCCGCTTCGGCCAGGGCTTGGTAGTGATTCACCAGCCCGGAAACATCGATGTCCTCCGCGCCGGCGGCCTTCCACCATTCGGCGCGGACCTCGTTGGCGTGGATCGACTTTCGCTCCTCGAGCAGCGCGGCCATGAACTCGTCCTTCACCTCGTCGAAGGGGATCTCGCCGGAGATCAGGTCGTCGGCATAGCGCAGGATGTGCACGGCAAAGGGCCCGCCGTAATCGTCGAAGGTCACCAGGGGCTCTTCGGAGATATCGCCCACATTGGCCAAGGCCATGGCGGCCTGCTCAAACTCGGGGCCGTAGCCCACCACGCCGGCGGCGACGGGGTATCCCTTCGAGATGCGCGGATCGGTCATGCCCTCATCCTTGCCGAAGGCAAGGGCGGCCTCCAAAAAGTCTTTGCCGGCGCGGATCTCTTCGAGGATCTCGCCCGCGAGGGCCAGTTGGTTTTCCAGCTCGGCATCGTCGCCGTAGTCGATCACCAGCATGATGTGCTGGATCAGGCGGTAGCCCTCGGGGATGAACACCAGGTTATTGCCCTGATACAGATAATCCCTCACGAAGGCGTCGGGATCGGCCGCGTACTGATCCCTCGCCTCTTCCACCAAGGCAGCGTATTCGGCCCGCGCCTCTTCCTCGGTCATGGTCACGCCGGCGGTGATCACCTCGTCCAGCGCGGCATCCCGCGCCCTGCCCAGGCTGTCCTCGCGCATCCTCTCCAAGGAGTAGCCTTCATACTGGAGCATCATGTCCACATAGGCTTCTAGCTCCTCGTCGGTGGCGCCCGGGAAGTCTTCCCGCAGCGCTTCCTTGTAGTCGGCCAGCCCCTGCTGGAACAGGGCCTCGCCCTCGGCGGCAATTTGCGCCTGTTTCTCCGGGGTATCCAGGCCAAACTCGGCTAGCATAGCGGTGGTAATTTCCGTTGAAAACCGGTCGCTGAGCGCGCTCTGCGCAGCGATGTCGATCACGTCCGGATCTCCCGGGGGCACATCCATGCCGTTTTGCGCATAGTAATCGGAAATGTACTGGGCCAGCGTGTGGATGTCCTCGCGCAAATCGGCATAGGTAACGGGCTTGCCGAACACCTGCCCCAGCACCAGGCCGGCGAGCTCGGTGTCCGAAAGGGCAACCGGGGCCGCGGTGGGCGCCGCGGTGGGCGCCGCGGTGGGCGCCGCGGTGGGCGCAGGGGTTGGAGTGGGGGCAGGAGTAGGCGTAGGCGCCGGGGTAGGCGTAGGCGTCGGGGTAGGCGTAGGCGTCGGAGTGGGCGTAGGCGTCGGCGTCGGGGTAGGGGCAGGCGTCGGTGGCGGCGTAGGCGTCGGGGTGGGCGTATGCGT